>Ga0265594_1001598_pt1 | contig 17468 bp, 24 predicted proteins | sample saktaG_11_FD_190147 | JGI IMG/M metagenome (GOLD analysis project Ga0265594, IMG submission 190147) | Saline water microbial communities from Sakinaw Lake, British Columbia, Canada - sak_2011_5_24_80m | ecosystem: Environmental > Aquatic > Non-marine Saline and Alkaline > Saline ... | reverse complement strand
TTTGGATTAAAAGCTTTATCAGCTAAATGGATTACCTCTGTCCAACTGGAAGCGGCCCGAAGAGCGATTATTAGATATTTAAAGAAAAAAGGAAAACTTTGGATTAGAATTTTTCCTTCCAAACCAGTTACCTCAAAAGGAGCTGAAGTTCCTATGGGCGGAGGGAAAGGTTCAGTTTCTCATTATGTTTTTCCAATTAAACCAGGTAAAATAATTTTTGAATTAGATGGTGTGGAAGAAGAATTAGCCAAAAAGATTTTCAGAAAAGCATCTGACAAACTTCCTGTAAAAACAAGATTTATGAAAAAATAAAAATATGAAACAAAAGGAAAAAATTAGAGATTTTTTACGTTTATCAGAGAAAGAACTTTCTGGAATTTTATCAGATAAAAAAGAAAAAATTCGGCAGTTCAAATTTGATATTTCGGCTGGAAAATTAAAGAATGTCAGAGAAGTCCGAGAAACAAAAAGAGATGTTGCTAGGATATTAACTATATTAACTTCGAGAAGTAAAAAATTAAACCAGCCCGATAGGGCAAATGAAAATGCCTAAAAAAAGATTAAAAGGAACAATTGTTTCTAATAAAATGAAAGATACAATTGTGGTTAAAGTTGACAGGATTAGAGAACATCCTAAATATAAAAGGAGATATAAAATTTCCAAGAAATATAAAGTTCATACTGAGAAATCTGAGCTTGAAATAGGAGATAAAGTTATGATTGAAGAATGTAAGCCCAAAAGCAAAGATAAACATTGGAAAGTAGTAAGTGAAAAATAGTTAAAATTTATGATTCAACCCCAAACAATGTTAAAAGTAGCTGATAATACAGGCGCTAAAATAGTGCAGTGTTTTAGAGTTCTGGGAGGGACCAGGAAACGTTATGCGCGACTAGGTGATGTTATTGTAGCCGCTGTTAAAAAAGCAGAACCCAGACGCCAAGTTAAAACACATGAGATAGTTAAGGCAGTGATAGTAAGACAGAAAAGTCCTTTTCGTAGAAAAGATGGTTCTTATATTAGATTTAGTGAAAATGCCTGTGTAATTATAAATGATGCTAAATTACCAAAGGGTAATAGGATATTAGGACCCATCCCCAGAGAATTGAAAGAAAAAGGTTATGAAAAAATAACTACCCTAGCTAAAGAAGTAGTCTAGCATATAAAATACGATGAAAATTCAAAAAAATGATCAAGTTTTAATAACTAGAGGGAAAGACAAAGGAAAGAAAGGAAAAGTATTAAGAGGATTGCCTAAAAAGAATCAGATTTTGGTTGAAAATATAAATATAAAAAAAGTTCGCAAAAAACCTAAGAAATCAGGAGAAAAAGGACAAACAGTGGAAATTGCTTTTCCAATTTATGTTTCTAATGTAAAATTAATTTGTCCAAAATGCGGAAAACCTGTTAAGATTGGTTATAGTAAAACAAAAGATAAGGCAAAAATTAGAATTTGTAAAAAATGTGGAGCAGAATTATGATTAAATTATTAGAAAAATATAAAAAACAAATAGTTCCGGAAATGATGAAAAAATTTGGCTATAAAAATATTATGGCTGTGCCTAAAATTGAAAAAATAATAGTAAATTCTGGATTTGGGAAAAAAATTGTGGGAAAAAATGGGCAAGATAGAAAAAAAATGGAAGATCATATTTTGAAAGAGTTATCTCTTATTACTGGGCAAATGCCATCTTTGAGAAAGGCTAAAAAATCAATAGCTACATTTAAATTAAGAGAGGGAATGTATGTTGGAGCAGTAGCCACATTAAGAGGAAAAAAAATGTATGATTTCATAGAAAGATTAATTCATCTTACCTTTCCTAGAACGCGTGATTTTAGAGGAATTGATCATAAATTCATTGATAAAAGAGGTAATCTTTCTTTGGGATTTAAAGAACATACTGCTTTTCCGGAAATATCTGCGGAACGAGAAAAAAGTATTTTTGGTTTAGAGATTACGATAGTAACCAATAGTAAAAATAAAGAACAAGGATTGGAATTATTAAAATTAATTGGTTTTCCAATGAAAACAAAATAAAAATGGCTAAGAAATCACAAATTATTAAATCAGCTAGGGAACCTAAATTTAAAACCAGAATTATAAGACGCTGTTTTAGATGTGGTCGGGTGAGAGGATATATGAAAAAGTTTGGGTTATGTAGAATTTGCTTTCGGGAATTGGCAAACAGAGGAGAAATCCCAGGTATAAAAAAATCATCTTGGTAAAATTATGACAGATCCAATAACAGATATGCTCAATAGAATACGTAATGCTCAAGCTGTTTCTCACGAAGCAGTTGAGGTTCCTTTTTCTAAATTGAAAGAAGGCATTGCTAATATTTTAGAAGAGCAAAAAATTATAAAGAAATTAGAAATAAAGAAAAAGAAAAATAATAAAATATTGAAATTATTTTTAAATTACGATAATAAAATAGGAACAATTATTGGGTTAAAGAGAGTTTCTAAACCGGGCCAAAGAATTTATATTAGTTTTAAAGATCTTGGCAAGATAAAGAAAAAAACAGGGATATTAATTATTTCTACCTCCCAAGGGTTAATGACGGATAAGGAAACCAGACAAAAAAAGTTAGGAGGCGAGGTTTTATGTGAAATTTGGTAATATTTAATATTATGAGTCGTATTGGTAAAAAAAATATAATAATACCCGAAAATGTGGATGTAAAAATAGATAACAGGAACATTACAATAAAAGGACCCAAAGGGGAAATTTCTCATGAAATTCCTTGGATTATTGATATGGAGATAAAAGATGAGGTAATATTATTAAAACCGAAAAAAAGAACAAAACAAAGTAGTGCCCTCTGGGGGCTAACCAGATCACTTCTTTTCAATTGTGTTGAAGGAGTTACTAATGGGTTTGAAAAACAGCTTGAATTAGTAGGTGTTGGTTATCGTGCTTCTGTGGAAAACGAAAAAAAACTTATTTTAGAGGTTGGTTTTTCCCATAAAAAAGAAATAGAAATTCCAGAGGGGATAGAAATTTCAGTTAAAAAAAATATAATTACGATATCGGGTATTAATAAGCAACAAGTAGGGGAGGTGGCAGCCAAAATAAGAAGGGTTCGTCGTCCCGAACCGTATAAGGGTAAAGGAATCAAATATGTAGGAGAAAAAATAAGAAGAAAAGAAGGAAAGAAAGTCACGGCAACTACTTAGTCCAAAGAATTTATGTTATTAAAACAAGAAAAAAGAAAAAGAAGACATCAAAGTATTATAAATAAAGTAAAGGGAACTTCTGAAACTCCTCGTCTTTATGTTTTTAGGTCAAATCAACATATATATGCTCAACTGGTTGACGATGAAAAAGGGAAGAATATTTTGAGTTCCGATGATTCTAAAATTGATAAAATAAAAAAAGAAAAATGTCCTTTAACTGGTAAAAAAGCTTTAGCTTGGTATGTGGGCAAAAAGATTGCTGAGGAATCTGTCAAAAAAGGAATTAAGAATATTATTTTTGATAGAAGTGGATATAAATATCATGGAAGAGTAAAAGCATTAGCTGATGGAGCCAGACAAGGAGGACTTAAATTTTAATATATAGAAAAATGATAGGAAAATTTAATAAAAATAAAAAAGAAATAAAATCAGAGTTTGATTCAAAACTATTATCTTTGGATAGAGTTACTAGGGTAACAGGTGGAGGTAAGAAATTGAGATTCAGAGCTTGTATGATACTGGGAAATAAAAAAGGAAAGATTGGTCTGGGAGTTGCTAAAGGCAAGGATGTTTCTCAAGCAATGGAGAAAGCGGAGAAAAACGCCAAGAAAAATATGATTGAAATCCCATTTATCGAAGATTCTATTCCTCACGAAATACAAGCAAAATTTGAAGCATCTATTGTGCTTCTTCGTCCGCAGAAAAAGGGAAAAGGCATAATTGCTGGAGGTCCAGTGAGGGTGATTTGTGATTTAGCAGGAATAAAAAATATTTCTTCTAAAATTTTATCCAGATCAAAAAATAAGATTAATAATGCTAAAGCCACCATGAAAGCATTGGAAAAATTACGAGTTAAGAATAAATAATTTCTTAGAATATGGAGATTCATAAATTAAAACCAAAACAGAAACTAAAAGAAAAGAAAAGAGTAGGCCGAGGAGGCAAGAGGGGAACTTATTCCGGTCGGGGATTAAAAGGACAGAAATCAAGATCAGGAAATAATATACAGCCAATGATTAGAGAATTAGTTAAAAAATATCCTAAACTAAGAGGGTATAATAATTCTCAAACGCATAAAAAGGCTAAAGCCGAAATAAACATTGCAATTTTGGATAAAAAATTCCAAGATGGAGAAAAAGTTACTCCGGAAATTTTAGTTAGAAAGAAAATAATTAAACTTATTAAAAATAGAATGCCCCTAGTTAAAATCTTAGGACAAGGTGAGACAAAAAAGAAATTAATCATTAGTAATTGTGGTATTTCTAAAACGGCCCAAGAAAAATTAAAGAAAACTAAATCAATAATAAAAGTATGAATTGGTTGGGAAAACTTATTTTAGTATTTAAGGACCGTCAACTTAGAAAGAAAATACTTTTTGTTTTATTTATTTTCCTTGTTTTTCGTTTAGCTGCTAACATCCCTATTCCGGGGATAGATACCGGAAACTTACAAAGATTTTTTGGTGAAAACCAAGTTTTTGGATTGTTAAATCTCTTTACTGGAGGAGCGATGAGTAAGCTTTCTATTGTGATGCTTGGGTTAGGACCATATATTACGGCTACAATTATTTTGCAGTTGTTAACAATGATATTTCCAGCATTTGAAAAATTGTATAAAGAAGAAGGGGAACAGGGGAAACAAAAATTTAATCAATATGCCCGAATGGCTACTGTCCCCTTAGGTATGCTTCAGGGTTACAGTATGTTAATTTTATTCCAGCATCAAGGGATAATTAGCTCTATCTCTCCTTTGTTATTGTTAACTTCCATTGCCACTATTACGGCTGGGGCAGTATTTTTAATGTGGTTGGGAGAATTAATTTCCGAAAAAGGAATTGGCAACGGAGTATCTCTTTTGATTTTTGCTGGTATCGTAGCCAGGACGCCAATGGAAGTTCAAAATATTGCTGCTAATTGGGATCCTGCTAATATACCTTTATATATTTTATTTTTTATCGTGGCTTTAATTATTGTTGCGGGTGTTGTTATGGTTAATGAAGGGAGAAGAAATGTTCCGGTTTCTTATGCTAAGAGAGTGAGGGGGATGAAAATGTATGGTGGTTTTTCTACCTACTTACCTATAAATGTTAATCCAGCTGGAGTAATACCTATTATATTTGCTTTAAGTATTTTATTATTTCCCGGGATGATTGCTAATTTTCTTTCTGGCTCTGGTAATCAACTTTTAGCAGGAATTGCCCAAGGTATTAATAGCTTTTTACAGAATACATGGATTTATGGAGCATCGTATTTTGTTTTAGTATTTCTTTTTACATACTTTTATACGGCGGTTACTTTTGACCCCAAAACAGTTTCGGATAACCTTCAAAAAATGGGAGGGTTTATACCTGGGATTAGACCAGGTGTTTCTACGGCTAAATTTTTACAACATATTTTATATAAAATTCTTTTTATTGGGGCAACATTTTTAGGGACCATAGCTGTTATGCCTTCTATTATTCAAGGTTTAACTGGTGTGGGAGCTTTTGGATTTTTAATTGGGGGAACAGCATTATTAATTATGGTAAGTGTTGTTTTAGATATGTGGCGTCAGATTAAGGCCCAAATAGAAATGAAAGAATATGAAAAATTCTAAAAGCAAAAAATTAGTCCTAATTTTATTAGGAGCTCCGGGGTCAGGAAAGGGAACTCAGGCCGGATTATTAGCTGATAAATTAGGATTATATTATTTGGAAACAAGTAAGATTCTAGAAGAGTCTTTTAATTTATCTAAAAAACAAAAGTTTATTAAAATTGCTGGTAAAAAATATTTTTATGCTAATGAGAAAAAACTATGGACAAAAGGAGTTTTATGCAGTCCTCCTTTTGCTGGTTATTTAGTTAAAGAAAAAATAAAACGACTTTATGGGGCCGGAGAAAACTTAGTAATGGCTGGTTCACCCAGAACATTGTATGAAGGTAAAGATATAATGCCTTTTTTAGAGAAACTATATGGCCAGAAAAATATTAAAATTGTTTTAATTCAAGTATCAGCCGCAGAATCAATTTATAGAAACTCTCATCGGCGTATTTGCGAATTAATGCGTCATCCTATACTATATTCAAAAGAAACAGCTAAACTCAAATTTTGTCCATTAGATGGTTCAAAATTAATTAGAAGAAAAGGGCTTGATGATCCAAAAACTATAAAAGTTAGATTAAATGAATATCAAGAGAGAACTTTGCCTTTAATTCAATATTTTAAAGAAAGTAAATTAGATGTTAAAGAAATTAATGGTAAAGGTTCAGTGTCTAAGGTTTTTCAAAGTATTTTAAAAAGTTTAGGGTCTAAATAACAAAACAAATGATAACCATTAAATCAGAAAAAGAAATTGAAATAATGAGACAGGCCGGTAGAATGTTAGCGAGAGTTATGGAGGAATTAAGAAACAAAGTAGAGATAGGAATTACTACTAAAGAACTAGATAGGGCCGCAGAGGCCCTTATTTTTAAATTAGGGGCAAAACCAGCTTTTAAAGGATATGATGGCTTCCCAGCAACATTATGCACATCAGTAAATTATGTGATTGTTCATCAAATCCCATCAGATTATAAATTAAAAAATGGAGATATTATATCTTTGGATATGGGCCTTATTTATAAAGGTTTTTTTTCTGATATGGCTATAACAGTTCCTGTGGGGGAAATTGATATAAAAACAAAAAAACTTATTGATGTTACAAAAAATTCTTTAATTAAAGGGATAAAAACTATAAAACCAGGAAGGCATATAGGAGATATAAGTTTTAATGTCCAAAAATACATTGAGCAATCTGGATTTAATGTTGTGCGGGATCTTTGTGGTCATGGTATTGGAAAAAATTTACATGAAGATCCTCAAATATTAAATTATGGTAATAAAGGAGAAGGAGAGGAAATGAAAAAAGGGATGGTCCTTTGTATCGAGCCAATGGCTTCAATAGGGGATTCCAGGATTAAAAAATTCTCAGATGATTTTGGTTGGCAGACAAAAGATAACTCTTTATCAGCTCATTTTGAGCATACAGTTGCTGTAACTAAAACAGGCTATCAAATTTTAACTACGAAATGTTAAAAATAAATTAATAAAATAACTATTCCGATATTCAAACTCGGGGTATTTCATTTGACAAAAAGAACATAAAATGTTACGATATTGACAGTTATTAAACAATAAAATAAAAAAAGGGAGGCGAATTTAATTGAAAGAAAAAAGATTTAATGCTGATTTACAGGTTCATCCCTGCGGAAAGATTAAAATTTTAGATATTTTAAAACAAATGGAAAAAAACAATCTTGACCTGATAGCTCTCCTTAATTACAGCTGGCATGACTCGGTAAATCTTAAAAGAGTAATGGAAATAGACAGGGAAGTTAAACAATATTATAAAGTAGACACTGATGGAGATATTTACCGTTTCGAAAATAGTGAGAATGGAAGAAAGCTTTTTGTAATTTTAGGTAGCGAAGTTACTTCTTTAGATCAATCTTGGCATTTTCTCTCAATTGGAAAAACTTTGATTGAAGATTTCAAAACTCCAGAAGAGATAATTGATAAGATTTTAGAGATAGGGGGTATTCCTATCTTTGACCATCCCTTTGCCGATACTTTGCTTAAGTTTAGAGATATTCAACCAGAGAAAGAGAATAGGTTTTATGAAATTTGCGGTAAATACATGGGAGAAATTTGTCTTGAATGGAATGGATCATCTATCCCCTGGATAAGAAAAATTGTTCCCGGCTATGGTGATATAAACAAAAAAGTTAGTGAAGCCCAAGAAATTTTAATATCTAGATTAGGCAAATTTATCCCTTTGGTTGCTACAGGCGATATTCATGTTTGGAATAAAAGGTTATTAAAATGGATAGGAGTTTCCAGAATTGAAATTCTGAATGAGATTAATGAAGATAATATCATCGGCCATCTCAAAGAGAATATTTTTCGTGCTAATTATTTTAATAGAATGAATTATACTAGTACAATCTATTTTCTAGAATTCCTTTTGCACTGGCTACGTGGCCAATAATAGAGTATAAAAGCAGGATATAAAAATTACCCTGCTTTTTATTTTTGTTTTCTTTAAAATCTGTTATAATAAAGAAAAATATGAATAAAAAAATCAAAAGTTATTCTGAGTTTCGCTATGATGTTGTTTCTAAAGACTGGGTTCTTATAGCTTCGGAAAGGGGCAAAAGACCGGGAGCTTTTAAATTAAAGAAAAGAAAAATAATAAAAACTCCTAAGTCAAAATGTCCTTTTTGTCAGATTGAGAATCAAGAAAAACCGGTTTTAATATTTTCTAGGAATAAAGAAATGCCTCTCTCAGATAAGATTCCCAAAAATTGGACAACTATTGTTATTCCTAATAAATATCCAGCTGTTAGTCCATTAAAAAAATTAAAAGAATATTCAGAAGGGAATTTATATAAAAGAATATCAGCAACAGGATTTCATGAATTAGTCATAACCCATGATCATGACAAGCAAATACCTCAGTTTAATATAAATCAAATTAAAGAATTAATAGATGCTTATCAAAGTAGATATTTGTCTCTTAAAAAAGCAAAATTTGTTAATTATATTTCTATTTTTCATAATTATGGAATTGAAGCTGGTGCTTCTATAGCTCATCCTCATTCTCAGATAATAACAACTCCTCTTGTTGACAGTGACATTAATAAGGCTCTGGAAACTTCCCAGAAATATTTTAATAAAAATAAAAAATGTCTTTATTGCGAAATGATAAAATTGGAAAGAAAGAAAAAGAAAAGAATTGTTTTTGAGAATAAACATTTTTTAGTTTTATGTCCTTTTGCTTCAAAATCAGCATTCCAAATGATTATAACGCCTAAAAAACATCTTTCTTACTTTGAAGACATAACCGAAAAAGAAAAAATAGCCCTAGCCCAAGCATTTAAAATTGCTTTTTCTAAATTTTACAAAGTGCTTTCGGATCCAGCTTATAATTTTTATTTGCATACTGCCCCTTGTGATGGTAAGAAACATGATTATTATCACTGGCACTGGACAATATTGCCTAAAACAGCGACTATGGCTGGTTTTGAAATTGGAACCCGTATGGAAATTTCTTCCATAGAACCGGAAAGATCAGCTCAAATTTTAAGAAAAGCGTAAAAAATATGAAAAAATTTATTATAGCAAATTGGAAATGTAATCCCCCTACTGAAAAAAAAGCCCAACAACTTTTTTTATCTGTAAAAAGGGGATTAAAGAAAAAGAAAAATATGGAAGTTATTATCTGCCCTCCTTTTTGTTATTTGTCAGTAATTAATAATAATTTATCTTTTCTTAAATTAGGAGCTCAAAATTGTTTCTTTGAAGATAAAGGAGCTTACACGGGCGAGGTTTCTTGTGAAATGTTAAAAAGTTTAAAATGTAAATATGTGATTATAGGTCATTCGGAGAGAAGAAAGATATTTGGAGAAACAAATGAAATAATAAATAAAAAAATAAAAAAAGCATTAAAATCTGGGTTGGAACCTATATTCTGTATTGGAGAGACCTTAGAAGAAAAACAACAGAATAATACATTTAAGATCTTAGAGAAAGAAATCAAAAAAGGATTAGAAAAAGTTTCCAAAAATGAAATTGAAAAGATAATTATTGCTTACGAGCCTATTTGGGCAATTGGAAGTGATAATCCTTGTGACGAAGACCAAGCCATGACGGTTGCTTTATTTATTAGAAAACTTATATCTCGTCTTTATAATAAACAAATTGCTAAGAAAATTAGAATTCTTTACGGAGGTAGTACAAATAGTCAAAATGCTTTCAATTATTTGAGAAACTCAGAGATACAAGGGCTTTTAGTAGGGGGAGCTTCTTTGCAGGCCAAAGAATTTATTAAAATGATTAAAACATTTCATTAAATATGAAATCAAGCGATATTCGAAAAAAATTTCTAAATTTTTTTAAAGATAAGAATCATAAAATTATTCCATCAAGTTCTCTAATTCCTTCTGATTCCACAGTACTTTTCAATTCTGCTGGAATGCAGCAATTTAATACGGTTTTATCTGGAGAAGAAAATGTTATTGAAAAATTTGGTTCCAGAATCTTAACTTCTTGTCAAAAATGTTTTAGAAGCAATGATATTGAAGAAGTAGGAGATGATACTCATAATACTTTCTTTGAAATGCTAGGAAATTGGTCAATTGGGGAGGATGAGAAAGAGGGTTATTTTAAAGAAAAGGCCATAAAATATGCCTTGGAGTTTTTTTGTGATATTCTAGGATTAGAAAAAAATAAAATTTGGGTAACAATCTTCAAGGGAGACAAAAATATTCCTAAAGATAAAGAATCAATTCGAATTTGGCAGAAAAATGGGATTCCGAAAGAACGAATTATAGAATTCGGAATGCAAGATAATTTTTGGGGGCCGGTTACAAATATAGGTCCTTGCGGACCTTGTTCGGAAATTCATTTTGACAGAGGAGAAAAATTTGGTTGTGGAAAAAAAACTTGTGGTCCTAATTGTCCAAATTGTCAGCGTTTTGTTGAATTGTGGAATTTAGTTTTTATGGAATATAATAAAAACAAAGATTCGGAATACATTAAATTACCGCAGAAAAATGTAGATACTGGTATTGGTTTTGAAAGATTAATGGCGATTTTGGGGGATAAAGAATCTGCTTATGAAACAGATCTTTTTTTACCCTTGATTAAGGAAATTGAAACATTAAGCAATAAAAAATATAAGGAAGCAGAAAAAAGTTTTAGAATTATTAGCGACCATATTAGAGGAACAGTCTTTTTAATAATAGAAGGCATAGTACCTAGTAATACTGGCCGGGGATATATTTTAAGAAGAATTTTGAGGAGCTCTATCAGACATGCCGAAATTTTAAATTTAAAAAAATATTGGTATATTAATTTAATCAAAAAAATAATCGATATATATAAAGAAATTTATCCGGAAATTAAAAACAAAGAAACAGATATTATTACTGTTATTCAAGACGAAGAAGAAAAATTTGAAAAATCTCTTAAAAAAGGATTAATTCAGTTTAATAAATTATTACAAGCGAAAACTAATTCAAAGCAAGACTCAAAAATTATTACGGGGAAAGAGATATTTGATCTTTATCAAAGTTATGGTTTTCCCTTAGAAATGACAGAAGAATTAGCCAAAGAAAAGGGGTTGGCATTAGATAAAAAAGATTTTCAAAAAGAATTTGAACATCATCAAACAATTTCCAGAGAAGGCGCAGAGAAAAAATTCGGGGGGCATGGGATTTCTGAGATTGAAGACCAAGAATCAAAAATCAAAATTACTAAATTACATACAGCTACTCATCTTTTACAATCTGCTCTAAGAAGTATTTTAGGAGAAGACGTGCAACAAATGGGGTCAAATATTAATCCAGAAAGGTTACGCTTTGATTTTTCCTTTAATAGAAAGTTAACAGATCAGGAGATTAAGGAAGTTGAGGATTTAATTAATAAAAAGATAGAAGAAAATTTAAATATATTAGAAGAAGATATGTCTTTTGAAAAGGCTGTTCAGGTCGGAGCTTTATCTTTTTTTAAAGAAAAATATCCAAAGAATGTTAAAGTTTATACAGTTATTAATCAAAAGACAGGAAAGGTTTTCTCTAAAGAAATTTGCGCAGGGCCACATATTAAGAATACTTCAGAATTAAATCTTTTTAAAATTACAAAACAAGAATCTTCTGGTGCGGGCGTAAGGAGGATTAAAGCCATTATAAAATGAAGAATTTTTTCAAAAAATTTTCTATCTATAAGATAAAAAAGAATAAAAAACAGAATTTTTTAGTAATAGACATTGGTTCTAAAGAAGTTAGGGGGTTGATATTAGAAAAAGAGAATAAAAAAAATAGAATTAAAAAGTTCTCATCTGAAACTTTTAAAGAATTTGGTACATTTCAGACAAACAGTTTTGAAAATGATGTTTTTAAAAAAGCTTTTTCTAAAGTTTTAATAGAACTCGGTTTAAAAAATGACTCATTGCCAACAACAACTTTAATTGGGTTAAATCCTGAAATCCTAAAAGCTAAAATTACAAATTTTTCTGTTAAAGGAGAGGATTATAAAAAAATGATTGAAAAAGATGAAAAAACATTAGAATTAGTCTTAGATAAGGCGCAGAAAGAGACAATTAAAAATTTTATAAAATATAATGATAATGAATTATTAATTAATGATTTTCAGATTATTAGAAAAGATATTATTGAAAGAAAAATTTCAGGATACAAAGTAAGTTCTACAAAGAGTCATAATGGAAATCTTTTGGGTTTCAAAGTTTTAGTTATTTTTACATTAAAAAGATATTTAAAAATAATTGATTTTGTAAAAACATTTTTTAATTCTAAAAATATTCTTTTAGTCCATAAAACACAAGGTATATTTTCTTGGCTGAAAAATAGGAAAAAGTTTTCCGGAGTTTTTATTGATATTGGTTCAAACTTTACACAAATTTTTTTACTGAATAATGGATTAATAGAACATATATTAGAAATTAAAATAGGGGGAGATATATTTACAAAAACTCTTTCCGAAAAATTAGGGTTAACACACGAAGAAGCAGAAAACTTAAAAATTAAATTTTCCAAAGGAAATATAAGCCCTAATACGGGAAAGATTATTCAGGAGTTTTTATCAAAACCACTTAATCTTTGGTTTGATAACCTAAAACAAGACCTTAAAAAATGCTGTAATGATTTTGATCTTTTTTTGCCAAAAAACTTTTATATTTTTGGAGGGGGTAGTTTGTTACCTGGCATAAAAAATATCTTAAAAAATGGTGATTGGGAAAATTTACCAATTTTATATACGAGTAAATCAGTAAAATTTATTTCACCTAATGATCTTCCAATCAAAGATGAATCTGGGCTTTTAAGAAGTCCCAAAGAAGTAGGAATAGTTTTTTTAGCATTATCTATATAAATAATGTTTTATAAAATAAAAATATATGGTTAAAAAGATTTTTGATATTTTTCCTCCTAAACCGATGTCTTTTAAAGGGGGGGGAAAAGAGCCTGAAAAAGAGGTAAAAGAAAAGAAAAGCAAAAAATTATTTAAAAAAATAGGAATAATTATTATTTGTTTTTTGGGATTGATTTTTCTAATTAGCTTACGAGCATCTTCAGAAATAATGATCCAGCCATTTAAAAATACTATAGAGTCTATAGCTGAGGGTTTAAAAGCAAGTCCTCAGATTGAAAGTATAGATTTTGATAATAAAATTATTCCCGCTCAATTTTTTGAAATTGAAAAAGAAACTTCGCAAAAATTCTTAGCTACGGGAGAGTCCTTTGAAGAAAAAAAAGCACAAGGAATTATTAGAGTTTATAATTCGCATAATCCGCCTAAATCTATGACTTTGGTAGTAAAAACTCGTTTTCTATCTTCGGAAGGGTCAAAATATTTTAAAGCTCTTGAAAATATATATGTCCCAGCTGCTAAGTTAGAAAATAAAAAAATTACGCCAAGTTTTGTAGATGTTAAAGTTGAAGCCATGGAATCAGGAGAAGAATATAATATTGGCTCATCTAATTTTTCTATTCCCGGATTAGTTGGCGGTTCTTATTATTATACAATCTATGGAGAATCAGATTCTGCTATGACAGGTGGATTTAAAGAAAAAGTAGAAGTGATTACTTTTGAAGACATCAAAAATGCTAAAAAGAGCTTAGAGGAAACCTTATCAAACGAAGCTCAACATTCTTTGACAGAATCTTTACCAGAAAATTTCGTTTTACTACCTTCTGCTGTTTTTGACCAAGAAGTCGAATCTTCTTGTTCTCAAAAAGCGGAAACCCAAATTTCTGAATTTACTTGTGCAGGAAAAATAAAAATAAAATATTTGGCTTTTAATGAATCTTTTATAAAGGAAATATCTAAAAATATTATTTTTTCTAAAATGTCTGAATTAGATAGAGCCATAGAAGAATCTTTAAGTATTGAGTATGTAGAAAATAGAGTAGACCTAGATAAAGAGGAAATGATTTTAAATGTTAAAATTTTATTAGATACATATAAAAATATTGATGAGCAATCTTTGAAATCTGGAATTTTAGGTAAAACGCAGGAGGAAATAAAAAATATTGTTTTTACAGATTTTTCAACCATTGAAAAAATAAAAATAAAGTTTTGGCCATTTTGGGTAAGAAAAACCTCCCTTAATTTAGACAGAATTAAGATAAAGATAGACATAGGGGGTTGACTTAAAAGGGTAAATTTGTTAATTTAGATTATCATCAAAGAAAATGAAAAAACAAAGCATTAAGGAGAATGGCCGTGTGATTGAGTCTCTCCCTGCTCTTAGTTTTAGAGTAGAATTGGATAATGGCAGAAAGGTTCTGGCTTACCTAGGGGGTAAACTAAAACGTTATAGAATCAAGATTCTTCCTGGAGATAAAGTGCTTGTGGAAATGAGTCCTTATGATGAAAATAGAGGAAGAATAGTGTATCGACTTAAATAGTTTTTATGAAAGTTAGATCTTCGGTAAAAAAAATTTGCAATAAATGCAAAATTGTAAAAAGAAAGAGAAGAATTTATGTTATTTGTGAGAATCCTAAACATAAACAACGCCAGAGATAAATGGCGGCTTGATTTTAATTAGATAAATATGCCACGTATAGCAGGAATTAACATTCCCGATAAAAAACAAATATATATTGCTTTAACCTATATTTACGGAATAGGCAATTCTTTGAGTAAGAAAGTTTTAAAAGAAGCTGATATTGATTTTTACAAAAAAGCATCTGATTTAAGTGAAGCAGATATTCTTAAAATTAAAAAGATTATAGATGAAAAATTTAAAATAGAAGGGGATCTTCGTAGGGAATTATTAAAAGATACCAGAAGATTAAAAGCAATTGGATGCTGGAGAGGAATACGTCATAAAAAATCTCTTCCAGTAAGAGGACAAAAAACAAGGAAAAATTCAAGAACAGTTAGAGGTAATGTAAGAAAAACAGTTGGCTCTGGGAGAAAAGCGGCACCAGCACCTAAATAAAATCTTACATTAAATAAAGACTATGGGTAAAAAAAGAGTAATTCAAAAAACAGAAAAAGAACTTTTGCAGGAGCGTGAACAAGTTGAAAAAGCTCTCCGAAAAGAAATTCAAACAAAATCTTCTGCCAAGGTTAAAGAGGGTAATGTTTATATTAGTTCAACTTATAATAATACGATAATAACTTTGGCTGATACATCGGGAAATGTTTTGGGATGGAGAACAGCTGGTTCAGTTGGCTTTAAGGGTGCCAAAAAGGGAACTTCTTTTGCAGCTTCTAAAGTTGCTGGAGCTATATTTGATATTGCTGAAAAATTGAGGGTAAAAGAGATTAATATATTTATTAAAGGTGTCGGTGGGGGTAGAGAATCAGCTATTCGTTCTTTAGCAGGCAGGGGGTTAGAAATTCTCTCTATAATAGATGTTACTCCTATACCTCATAATGGTTGTCGGCCTAAAAAAGCAAGAAGAGTATAAAATATGAAAAAAAATGTTTGTAAAATTTGTAGACGCCTGGGACAGAAATTATTTTTAAAAGGAGAAAAATGTTCATCTCCTAAGTGTGCAATGATTAAAAGAGCATTTGCTCCTGGACAGAAAAAGAAAAAAGTAAATCGTAATATTTCTGAATATGCCAAAGAATTAAAAGAAAAACAGAAATTAAAGAATTGGTATAATCTGAAAGAATATAAATTTAAAAAATATGTTCAAGATGTTTTGTCTGATAAAGGAGAAATAGAAAATCTCTCAGAAGAACTTATCAAAAGATTAGAGAAACGGCTTGATAATGTGATTTTTAGAATGAATTTAGCTAGATCTAGAAAAGAAGCTTGTCAATTAGTTTCTCATGCTTATTTTTTAGTAAATGGCAAAGCAGTTAATATTCCATCATTTTCAGTGAAGAAAGGAGACATAATAAGTTTAAAAGATGCGAAGAAAAATAAAAGACTTTTTACAGAAATTTTAGTACCCTTGCAAAAAAACCAAATTTCTTCTTGGTTACAATTTAATTTAAAAAAAATGGAGGGCAAAATAATAGGGGAGCCTTCTTTGGAAGAATCTCTCCCTCCTGCTGAAATTTTGAGTGTTTTTGAGTTTTATTCAAAATAATTTATTAAATTTATGATTCCTTTACCAAGTCCACCAAAAATAATTAAAAAAGAGAATAATAGGGCAGTTTTTGAAATTGAAGGATTATATCCAGGATATGGCATTACTATCAGTAATACTTTTCGTCGAGTTTTACTTTCTTCTTTAGAGGGAGCAGCTATAACCCAAATAAAGATTAAAGGTGTGAGTCATGAATTTTCAACAATTCCAGGAGTTCTAGAAGACGTAATTACGATTATTCTTAATCTAAAAAAAATAAGATTTAAATCTTTTACTAAAGAACCACAAAGAATAATACTTAAAGAAAAAGGAGAAAAGAAAGTTAAAGCCGGTGATTTTGATGTTTCATCTGAATTGGAAATTAAAAATCCAGATACTCCTATTGCAACCATAACCGCAGAATCAACTCATCTTCAAATAGAAGCTATTGTGGAGACAGGAATTGGATATCAATCTGTAGAACAAAGAGAATTAGGGAAACAAGAATCAGTAGGTATGATGCCCATAGATTCTATTTTTACCCCCGTTAAAAGAGTGTCCTTTGAGGTCGAGAATATGAGGGTAGGGAAACGAACAGATTTTGATAAATTAAAAATAGATATTGAAACAGATGGCACGATATCTCCTAAAGAAGCTTTTTTAAATGCATCAGAAATTCTCTCCAAACATTTCTCTTTATTTTCTGAAAATGATAAAAAAACTTTAGAAGAGCCATCTAAAAAAGAGACAACTGAAAAAAAGAAAAAACAAATAACAAAGAAAAAAGTTGAGGTAAAGAAAAAAAAGATTGTTTCTAAAAAAGGAATTAAAAAGGTAAAAAATGAGAAAAAGAATAAAAGCAAAAAAACTATCTAGAAGTAGAGACCAGAGAAAAGCATTGAAAAAATCTTTAATAAGTGAGTTTTTTTTACATGGAAAAATAAAAACAACCGAGGCAAAAGCTAAAGAAATTCAACCATTGATAGAAAAATTTATAACAAAAGCCAAATCTGTAAATTATTCCAAAACAGATGAAGACAACAAAGATAAAGCAAAGGGGGGAGTATCCCAAAGAAGATTATTAGGTAAACTTTTTAGTGTTGAAATTGTTAAAAAAATTATAGAAGAAATTGCTCCTCAATTTAAAAATAGAAATGGTGGATATACTAGAATTATAAAGATTGGGGCCAGAAAAAGTGATAGTGCCAAAATAGCAATAATAGAA
>Ga0265594_1001595_pt1 | contig 17495 bp, 14 predicted proteins | sample saktaG_11_FD_190147 | JGI IMG/M metagenome (GOLD analysis project Ga0265594, IMG submission 190147) | Saline water microbial communities from Sakinaw Lake, British Columbia, Canada - sak_2011_5_24_80m | ecosystem: Environmental > Aquatic > Non-marine Saline and Alkaline > Saline ... | reverse complement strand
GGGTTTTCAGAGTTTCCCATATACTTCTTCAGATTTTCTTGCATTATCCCGATAGTGCTTTAAAAATCTTCCTCGTCTATGGAAAACTCTGAAAATCTTGATGCGAATGAATTAATAGAAGTCCCCTATAGCAGTAAAAACATTTTTATATTTTTTATTTTTGTAACTTTCAATTCTATGTTTTAGTTCGCTGGTTACTCCTGTATATATAACACCGTCTTTTATGTTAGCAGTCAAATAAAACCAGATTTTCATAATACTCTTTTTGTTTTTATACTTTGAAAGGTCATGATTTTATTACTAATATCAGTATAAATCGGCAAATATATCACTTTGTCAGCAGTTTTATTTGCAACAGGTAAATTTTCAGGTTTGCTTCAAAATTTGAGAGCATATTACATATCTATTTGAGAAATTATGATTTAGCAAAATAACCGCCAGTTTTTTTACTTCCTCTGCGTTCAATTAAATTTTTCTTCAATAAAAAACGAATGTGTCTATCTACGGTTCCAAATGGCATATTTAAATCTTCTGAAATATTTTTTGCCATTTTGCCTGACTTTTGTTTTATATATTTAAAAACACTATTTTGACCTATATTTAATTCGTCATTTAATCCTTCATTTAATCCTTCATTTAATTCGTCATTTAATCCTTCATTTAATTCGTCATTTAATCCCTCTTTTATTTTTCCCCTGAAAAAAGTAATAACAAAAGCGCCTGCTTTCTCTTCAAAAAAAGGTTTCTGCAATCCTTTTTGTAAACATGCATCTATAATACGATGAAAGCCTGTACCCCAGTTCTCAATTAAATTAATATTATAGAAAATCTGGGCTAATTTTTTATTTCTGGGGATTGATCTATTTTCAGAGAGTAGTTTTTTGATATTTATTTCAGGTGGGAGCAATCCGGGACTCCATATTTGAAGTGTATGATCAAAAATCCTTATTTGAATATTTCCATGGTCAGTATAATCTCTGTGGACTATTGCATTAATTATAGCCTCTCTTAAAGCATTCAAAGGATAAGCCCAGATTTCTTTTCGTTGTGGTTCTTGCTCAATTTCCACTGACATATTAATATGTCTTTTTATAAATTCAAGAGTATCTTTAACTGCAGTAATTATATTTGTATCAAAATCCTTCATATCAATAAAATGCACCATAGAATCACCTTTAAACCTTGCGGCTTTTATTATGGCATTTGGCATTAAAGCATTTTTTTTTACAAAACATAAATATGCAGCATTAGTAATATTTTTTTCCATTATAGATATTTAAACTCTTAAAGAAATCTAAGTATTCATGAAATTTTATTTTAAAATAATCTTTATTTAGCTGGCTAATTAACTTTTCATCCCATTCAATATTTTCAATGTTTTCAGTAAAAGGTTGCTTATCAAAATCAGGCAAAGTATATCTTTTTATCAAATTTAGAACTTCCTGGTTACTTAACTTTTGATTGCTTTTTCCCACTCTGACAAAAGCTTTATTAAAAGCAAAAACAGGTTTTATTTCAGCTTTTTTAACTTCAATTTCTGTAATTTTACCAAGAGCGAAGGTCTTTACAACAATTGAAGGATAAAGCACAGGATCTGTATTGTTTTTAATTTTATTTCCCAAATCTTCAATTGTATTTTTACCTACTACTTGATTTGTTGGATTACCGCTATCATCAAAACCAACAATAACTTTACCTCCTTCTTTATTAGCAAATGCAACTAAAGAGATTATTATTTCTTTCCATTCACTAAAAGATGACTTTATTTCTAATGTTTCAGATTCTTTATAAATCATATTTATATCTATCTCGTTGTTATTAGTTACTGGATTAAAAAAATTTGTAAGTACTTTGTTCGGAATATTTTATTCAATTACTTATGATTTTACAAATATAATTAATTATTTTTTTATCTAATTCCGGATAAATCGGTAAACAAATCACTTGTTTAGTAGTTTTATTTTGTAACAGGTATTATAATTGTTTAATATTTTATTTATTTTGTTTTCTACGACATTATCAGGGACATTGTCTTATTTTTAAACAATTTCCCAATGTCCGGTTTTGTCGCTACCAATTCTTTTTACAAATTTTAACTCTGTTAATTTTTTAAGGTTTCTTCTTATCGTTTTTTCGTTTACTTTACATATATCAGCTAATTGATTTATTGTTATGTTGTTGTTTTTTTGTATTGCTGCAATAATTGCTTTTTGTCTGTCATTTACAGGGACATTTACAGGGACATTTACAGGGACATTTACAGGGACATTATCTGTGAAATTATCTGTGAAATTATTATTTGAATGAATTATTATCCAAAAAGCATCAGTAAAATCAAAGGTGCAAGTATTTCCATTTTCAGCACAGGCATCAGTAATCCGTTTAATACCGGTTCCTGCTTTTTCCATAAAATCAGTCCTTGATAACAAATCAGCGAGAAGTCTGTTTCTTGCTTCGCTTCTTTTACCAAAATCTTTTTTCGGGAAAAGTAATTCACCTTTATTATTAATAACTATACTAGTTTTGAGTTTCTCAATAGCTATCGCATCTCCAAGAAAATAATCAAAATGGATTATAGCATTTACGACAGCTTCTCTATATGCCTTAATTGGATATTCGGGAAATTCATCCCGGGCAAGTTTATTAATTTCATATCTAACAGGAACACGTTCTTTAATGTAATCAACAGCAAATTCAATATTGCCAATAATACCTCTATCAATCACTTTTTTATCTAGTATGTCAACTCGTTTATCATCATTAAAATGAATACATCTTATTTTGGAACTGATGATATATTTAAATGGTTCTTTAGCAAAATACAAAACACCGGCATTGGTAAAGCCCTCATTGGTAAGAACACGGAGATTTTTTAAAATTTCTTCTTTGGGCAGATTTTTAGAAACTCTTGCAAGTTTTAAGTAGTATTCAAATTTTTCATTATCAAAATCTTTCCAATCAAAGTCGTTACAAACTTGCTCGTCAAAACGAATTTTGCCGGATTTTATGGCAAGTTTTAATATTTCATCTCTGTTCATTTTTTGAGAATTAGCACCCATTCTCATATAAAATCCTGCAGAACAAAAATATGGTTTATTGTTTCCTTCTTTAATTTCAACTGCGAGGACTTTGTCAAATTCATTCAACAAAATAGATATTGATGGATCACAATTCCGTGCAATATCCTGTATTTGCGATTTCAATTTATTTGTAATGGAAACACCTTTTATTGCATTTGAATCAGTAATTCCAAGATAAATAATTCCACCTGAAGCATTAGCAAATGCTACAATTTCTTTGGCAAAACTTTTATCAAGCGACTCTTTGAATTCAATATACTGACCTTCACCTAATTGAATAACAACATCTAAATTCTGTATATTGATAAATTTATGCATATTATATGTACTTTATTATTTGCTTTATTTGCTCCATTTTTAATTACGGATAAATCGGTAAACAAATCACTTGTTCAGCAGTTCTATTTTGTAACAGGTATTATAATTGTTTAATATTTTATTTATTTTGTTTTCTACGACATTATCAGGGACATCGGGGACATGCTTATCAGTTTAAGCCGTTGGATTTGCATTCTATGGTTTTTATATTTTGTTTTTTATTTTCCTTAATTCATCAACAAAAAAATCAGATATTTCTTGTTTAGAAACAATTTCATGAGCTTGCAAATGTGCTATAATGTTATCTTCCGAAATATCATTTGTATATATTAATGTTTCAGAATAGGTTATTGGAGATAAATTAGGTAAAAGTTTTTTTGTCTGAATAATAATATCCTCTAATTTTAAAATATTTTTTGATAAGTAATACAAGTCGTAATAATCTCTGATAGTATTTCTTTGAGCAATTGCCGATAGTTTTAATGTAGCAATTATTTTAGGTGTTGCAATATTCATTTTTTTATATTCGTTTGAATAGTCCTTTACATTAAAAGGTATTAGAACAGCACCAGTAGAAAAAAATGTAACTTTTGAATCATTAATGATAAAATCTATTTGATAATTTTCATCTTCTTTTATTATTCTGTATTCAGGAAATAATTTTTTTATGTTTCGTTTAATATTAATTTTATTGATTGTTTCTCCATCATAAACAAAGTCCAAATCCTGTGAAATTCTATGTTTTATCTGTATTGACAAAGCTGTTCCGCCAACTAATGTAAACTTATTGATAAAAGGAGTTTTTGATAAAGTATCAAAAATTTCTTTGGTCTTTGCAGGAATATATTTAAAATTGTAATGAGTCATACTTATAAAATTATTTTTTTAATAAAATTAATTCTTTTATTGTATCTGCCCGTAGAAACTATTTTTTTTATTTCCTGAATTATGATTTTTTTATCTATTTGTTTGGCAAGTAATATCATATCTTTAACTTCACCATAAAGAATAACTTGTCTTGTTATTATTTCCTTCGGTAAATCAACATTTTTTTTGTAGCTCCAAAAAATATTTTCTGAGAACTGACTTGTTTTCATTTTATCTTCTTTTCGAAAAGGACTTATATATTAAACGTTATATTTTTCAAAAAAATTTATTGGTATGTTTATTAATAATGATTGTCCGATATTGTCAATTCGGACAACAACTTTTTTCTTTCCTTTATATTCAATAAGTTCACCTTTAATGCCCATAAAAGGTCCTGCTTTTATTTGGACAGGAGTGCCCGGCATAATATTTTTATCAGTGATTTCAGTTTCCGGATCAACATCCAAAGCCAACTTCATAGTATTAATTTGCCATTCCGGAATTGAAGCTGCTTTACCTTCAAAAGTTACATATCGCGAAATGCCTTGAATATTTAATACACTATAATATTCTTTTTCACTAACTTTAACAAAAACATAAGAACGTATTATCGGTTCTTCAACCCATTTTTTTCTGTCGCTCCATTGCTTTAACCTTTTTTGTAATGGCAGATAGCATTCAATGTTTATATCATTCAATTTTTGATAGACCTTTTTTTCTGCTCTGGGTTTTGTATATATTGCATACCAGTTATATTTTAAAATTTTTATCAAAATAGTTTATCTGTTATTAATTTCCATATAAAATAATTTAATAATTTGTAACCATTCACACCTTATTTTTTGTAAACAATATTTTGTGGTATATATATATATATTGTTAAAAATTTCTAATTGCTCTAATTGACCTAATTAACCTAATCAAATCCCAATCTCCAATTTCTAATGTAAAGTTTTGGCATTGAGCATTATTTGGTTTATTTGTCATTGTGTATTGATAATTTTTAGTTGTGAACGGTTACAATAATTTTAAATCTCATGTCTTTCCCATAATAATAAAGGTTTTATTCCTTTATAATTTTTACTATAATCTTTAAATTCTGTGTTGCTAAATATCAGATAACGTATTTTCCTTTTTATCAGATGTTCCCCTTTATCAATAAGCCGTTGCAAATATGACTTATCAATTTTTTTTCCAACAAAGAGTAAATCAATTATTTTATTATCAATTCCTTTGGCAAAATCACCGATTACATAAACATATATTATTCCTCCAAGTTTTTTAATAATTTTTTCAATAATATGGTCAAAACCAATTTGCTTCATTATTATATTATGAATGTCAAAGAATAAAGGATGTTGTGTATTTGCCTGATACATTTTTTTATTACCATTGCAATATGAAGTTAATAAGCCGGCATCTTCAAATCTGTTCAGTTCTTTTCGTATAGAGTTTGTTGATTCATCAAATTCTTCTGCCAAATTTCGCAAATAAGAGCTGGAATTACTGTTAAGAAAAAATTTAAGAACAATTTTAATTCTTGTTTTTGAAGTAATAAGAGTGTCAAGCATTTTATGGATAGATAATTACTTTTATTTTTTATAAAAAAAGTTGAGATATATTTACAGCTTCGCCCCGTCAGTTACATAAGTAAAAGACAAGAGGATAAATCTTTTCATCTAATATGAAAAGATTATAAATCAAAAATGAGTTACAAAATTACTCAATGTTTATTAATACACAAATATTTTTTTATTTATTTTAATTTTGAAATATGTTTGACAATAATTTATTAGAGTAGTATTATATATTTTTACAGTTATTATATGCAAAAATAAAAAAAATAGAGGTATTATTGATGAATTTTCTTAACAAAATATTTATATTTGTGTATAAGCATTTATATAGAATTATTCATAAATTAAATTATATTTTATTATCATTAGGGTATAGATTTAAGCAACACCCACCTCTGCGAAATTTTTAAAATTTTAATTTTTATTTTATAAAATTTTAAAAATTTCGCAGAGGGTATCATGCTCTTATCCTTGTCCCCGCCTTAAAAGGCGGGGCTAATGATATATATATTCTAAAAATTTATGAATAATCCAGGTTAATATAGTAATTATAATAAAATAAGTTGAAAAGATTAGTTTTTATATTATTTTTTATTTCAATTTCTCTTTGCATTGTAAATGCTCAGGAACTTAACAATTTACGTACTGGTATTATTTCAAATAAATTTGATACAGTTAAGATTGATACTCTTAGTATTATTCCTAATTCTGTGATAATTACAGACAGTTTAGGAAACAAAATTGATACTAACTTTTATAGGATTGATTATGCTAAAGCCCTGTTTGTTTGGGATTTTACAAAATCAGAACAGATAAAATTTAAAATATCATATCGTGTTTTCCCTTATTATTTTGCAGAGACATTTAAACATAAAGACATTAAAAATATTAAAATTAATGAATCAGGAATTTATGAGCCGTTTATTTTTCAAAGTGATAACGAGACATCTGATATATTTAAAACTAAGGGATTAAATAAGAATGGAAGTATATCGCGAGGCATATCTTTTGGAAACAATCAGGATGTTGTTTTAAATTCTAATCTTAATCTTCAGTTGTCAGGGAAGTTGAGTGAAGATATAGATATTCTTGCAGCTATTACTGATAATAATATTCCTATTCAGCCACAAGGTAACACACAGCAAATTCAGGACTTTGATAAAGTTTTTATACAATTGTCAAGCAAAAAGTCAAAACTTATAGCAGGTGATTTTGAATTAAATAATCCTGAAAGTTATTTTATGAAGTTTAATAAAAAGTTACAGGGTGGAAGTTTTACTACAAATTTTAATACTTCAAAAAAAGAAAATAAAACAGGAACAATGAGAGTTACTGCCAATGCAGCAATTTCAAAAGGGAAATATGCCAAGAATGAAATTACAGGCATTGAAGGTGTTCAGGGTCCATATAAACTTAAAGGCATTAATAACGAATCTTTTATTATTGTGATTGCCGGCACAGAAAGAGTTTATATTGATGGCGTTTTATTACGCCGTGGACAGGAAAATGACTATGTTATAAATTATAATTTTGCCGAAATAACATTTACACCTAAAAGTCCTGTTACAAAAGATAAAAGAATTTATGTTGAGTTTGAATATTCTAATAAAAGTTATGCTCGTTCTTTGTTGTTTTTTGGGGATGAGTTTAAAAGCAATAAGTTAAAAATAGGATTTAATATTTTTTCTGAACAAGATATCAAAACTCAGCCAGTAGAAAGTTTGAATGATGAACAAAAATTGTTGCTTTCTGATATTGGCGATAATATTAATTCTGCCTTTTCTCAAAATATTGATAGTATTGCTTTTACTAATGATCAGGTATTATATAAAATGATTGATACTGTTGTTAATTCTATTCATTATGATTCTGTTTTTGTTTATTCAACAAATCAGGACAGTGCTTTTTACAGATTAGGATTTTCAAACTTAGGACAAGGCAAAGGAAATTATAAACAGATAAAAACCAGTGCCAATGGCAAGGTCTTTCAATGGGTTGCACCGCAAAATGGTATTGCACAAGGAAGTTATGAACCTGTTACATTACTTGTTACGCCTAAAAAAAAACAGATGTATTCATTTTCTGCTGATTATGCTTTTTCAAAAAATACAAAAGTTATTAGTGAATTAGCAATTAGTAATACTGATGTTAATACTTTTTCAAAAAAAGATGCTCAGGATAATACAGGTTGTGCTTTTAAAATAAATATAGATAATAAGATTTATTTGAGCAAGAAACAAGAAAAAGGATGGGCTTTGGCTTCCGGAATAAATTATAAATGGATAGATAAAAATTTTAATCCAATAGAACAATTCAGAAAGTCCGTTGAGTTTGAAAGGGACTGGAACTTATTAAATACAAATATTATTGATGATGAACATATTTCAGGTGTTAAATTATCATTGTTAAATAAAAAAACAGGATTTGTTAATTATCAGTCCGAATATTTTTTTAAAGGCGAACAATATAAAGGTATAAGAAATATTGTTAATGCCGACTTGAACAAAAGAAGTTTTTATTTAAACGTTGATGCAAGTTTGGTTCAGACACAAGGATTGGTAAACACAAGCCGATTTTTTAGGCAAAACGCAATGTTTGCAAAAAAAACAAAATTTTTTACTATTGGTATAAAAGATGCACAAGAGCATAATGTATTTAAAGATATAAATACTGATAATCTTCAGGCAAATAGTTTTTCTTTTACTGAATATCAGGCATTTATAAATAATGCTGATACTTCTGTTAACAAATTTTCTTTGTATTATAAAAAAAGATATGATAATATGCCTTATAATAATGAGCTTAAACAGGCAAGTGCCGGCGAAAGTGTTGGCTTTGCTATTAAGACATTAAAGAATGTAAACAACAGATTAAATATTAACACTTGTTTTCGTAAATTAAGTATAAAAGATAGTTCTTTAACTAATCAAAATGCAGAAAATACTCTTTTGAGCCGTGTGGAATATTTTACCAAACTGTTAAAAGGCACAATTACATCCAACACTTTTTATGAGATAGGTTCAGGACTTGAAGTAAAAAAAGAATTTTCTTATCTTGAAGTTGCAGCAGGACAAGGCATTTATTCATGGACAGATTATAATGAGAACGGCATAAAAGAGTTAAATGAATTTGAAATTGCTGCTTTTAAAGACCAAGCCAGTTATATCAAAGTATATACTCCTACTAATGAATATATAAGGGCTTATACAAATCAATTTAATGAAGTGCTTGATATTAATCCTTATGCTCTATGGAACAGTAAAAAAGGATTAAAAAAGTTTATTTCACGTTTTTCAAATAACTCTGTCTTACATATTAACAGAAAAACAACTGATGATGATTTTTTACAGGCATATAATCCTTTTCTCGCTAAAGTTTCAGATAGTACATTAGTAACGCTTAACTCATCTTTTCGCAATACCTTTTATTTTAATAAAACAAACTCTAAATTTGGAATGGAGATAAATTATCAGGATAGTCGTAACAAGGCATTACTTACTAATGGTTTTGATACAAGAACGCTCACAGTAAGAGGAAGTCGTTTAAGATGGAATATAAGCAGAAAATTTATGTTTAATCTTAAATTTAAAAAAGGAGAGAAAATAAGTTTGTCAGAATATTTTAGTTCAAGAGATTATGATATTATTTATTATGAAACAGAGCCGATGTTGAGTTATCAGCCCAATACTTTGTTTAGGATAAGTTTAAATTATAAATATAATGATAAAAAGAACCTGACAGAATCCCAAGGCAATGCAGTAAACCATAATATAGGATTAGACATAAAAAAGAATATACTGTCAAAAGCAAGTTTGATGTTTAAATTAAACTATATTCATATTTCGTATGATAAGTCAGAGAATACGCCTATTGCTTTTGAGATGCTTGATGGGTTAAAAACAGGAAATAACATAGTATGGAATTTATCTTATCAGATGAATTTATCCAAAAATTTACAATTAAGCATTATGTATAATGGTCGTAAATCACCGGAAGTAAACACTGTTCATATAGCAACAGTTCAGATGAGAGCATATTTTTAATTGTAAAATAAATTTGCTATTACACACAATTTTATCTTTTCAGAAAGGGCTATTTTTTTTAATCATTCATACACATAAATTTATGCAGTATAATTAGCGACCACAATCGGTTGTATAAAAAATCTTTGTTATTATATAAATAGTTTGTTTTTAAATTTTCAACTATATCATAATTAACTATATTGTATTTTTTTATTATTTCTTCAGACAGATAATCATCAATAAGATAACGCAATTCGTTTTTAAGCCATTTTGATAGAGGCACTGCAAGTCCCCATTTGGGACGATAAAAAAAATGTTTGGGAATATATTGATACAGAACTTCTTTGAGTATATATTTTTGTATTCCGTTTTTTATTTTAAAATTATATGGAATATTTAAAGCAAACTCAATAATGTTATGGTCAAGGAACGGGACGCGTGTTTCTAAAGAATATTTCATACTTGCACGGTCAGATTTTACCAATAAATCGTCTTTTAAGTAATATTTCAAATCAAAAAGTGCCTGAGCTTCGGCAGCATTAAGTTTTCTTTTTAGATATGTAAAATTTTCTTCTAATAAATGGTTATGTGTTTTAAAATCATTGGTAATTAAGTTATTAATTTCATTTTGTGTAAAGAAATATTGTTCCTGAGAGAATATATGACTTTTAATTTGATCTTTGTCAGTATATTTAAAAAGATATGAAGCTCTTTGATATTTATTTGACAAATGAGATAAAGCAAGAGCTATTGGTTTTCTAAACGATTTCACCAAAGGGTTTGACAGGCGGTTAGCCCATTTGTAAGAGCCGTATCCATAAAACAGTTCATCACCACCTTCGCCTGACAGAGCTACAGTAACATATTGTTTTGCTAATTTTGATATTAGCATTGTAGGAATAGCTGATGAGTCAGCATAAGGTTCATCAAAAGAGTTTAATATTTCATCAATAAGCGGTATGGCTTGGTCATAAGAGACAATAAATTCGTGATGTTCGGTGTTCAAATATTTGGCTACTTTTTTTGCATAAACAGATTCATCAAATTTTGCTTCTTTAAAGCCGATAGAGAAAGTTTTTAATTTATTATTTGTCAGTTTTTGTGCTATAGCTGTAATCAAACTTGAGTCAGTGCCTCCGCTCAAGAAAGTTCCATAAGGCACATCACTTATAAGGCGATATTCTACTGATTTTGTTATTAGTTGATTTAGTTGTGTTTTGGCTTTTTTAAAATCATTTATCACAACAGGTCTTATTTTATCTTCTAATTTCCAGTATGGATTGATTTTTATTTGATTATGCAAATCGTTTGATATGATAGCATAATGTGCTGAAGGAAATTTAAAGATATTTTGATATATAGTATCTGGTTCCGGTATATATCCTAAATATAGAAAATTATTAATTGCCTGCTTATTAATTTGTTTGTTTGTTTTAATAAAATTTAATTTTGTCAGAGCTTTTAGTTCAGATGCAAAGGCAAAATTTTTTCCATCCCAAAAATAAAATAAAGGTTTTATTCCCATTCTATCTCTAAACAGGTATAATTTTTTTTCTTGTTTATCATATATTGCAATGGCAAACATTCCGTTTAGTTTATCAACAAAGTTGATGTTCCATTTTTCAAAGGCATCAAGTATTACTTCGGTGTCGGAAGATGTCCTAAAATTTGTATTTAATTCTTTACCAATATTTTTATAGTTATAAATTTCGCCATTAAAAGTTATCACATATCTTTTGGAATGTGAGAGCATAGGTTGATTAGCAGCGTCTGACAAGTCAATAATTCGCAATCGTTTATGTCCTAAACCTACATTATTATCATTAAAATATCCACAAGCATCAGGTCCTCTGTGGGAAAGAGAATCTGTCATCTTTGTAAGGTCTTTTTCAGTAAATTTTTTGTCAGTTGAATAATATCCTGCTATACCACACATAATATTTATATTTTTTCTAATATATCTGCTAATTTTTTTACTTGCAGTTCGCGTGAAAATTGTTTTATATTATCTTTTTCAATATCATTGCCAAGTTTTATTCCCTGTAAATATTTTTGATATACTTTTTTAAGGAATATATATGTTTCGTCAACAGTATTAGTAATTATACCACATTTTGATTTATTAATTATATTTTCAACAGAGCTATTGTCTGTTGGCGTTACAAGGATATAACTTTTACTTGCAATATATTCATAGATTTTACATGGTACTCCACCAAAATTTTCCCATGCAACATAAAGAAGAAGATGAGATTTTACTTCAATTTCTAATATTTTTTCTCTGTCTGTTCGTCCTGAATATTTATAATATTTTTCATATCCTTTCATAATTTGTTCTATTCTTTGTCTTTGATATTTATCATAAGCTAATCCAGGAAATAGGACTCTTATTTTTGGATTTTTTGTTGAATTAATTAATTTTTTTAAAGCATTACAAAATATTTCAATTTTATGATCATTATATAAGGTTCCTATATATGATATGGTAAAAATATCAAAGGGTTTTAGAGTTCTGTATTTATCAAAGTCCCCCAAAACAAGTCCATTATAAATAACTTCGCCATGTGTTTTAACAAAGTTACTGATTTTATCAGTAAGAGATTTAGAAACAGAAGTAATAACAGAAGCTGTATTTACCCATTTTTTTTCAAAATAACTATCTATTCTGATTAATAGTTTATATAGAAAATTTTTATTAATATTAGTTGTTTCACTAGTTGTCCATGGATCTCTATAATCGGCAATCCATTTAGTGCCAAGTTTTTTGTTTAACAGATAGCCAAATTTGTATAAGATAAAAGGATTGCCTGTAATAATAATTTTTTTTATTTTATTTCTATTTTTATCTAAATTATTATCTTTTATATATTGCAGAGAAAATTTATAAATATTTCTGTAAGGTATAGTTCTGTTTGTAATGTTCTGGAGTAGTATTTCTACAAAAGAAAGTAGTTTTCTGAGAAAGACAAATCTTTTGTCTCCGTATTTTGTATATATCTTATCTCTCAGGTTTTGTTTATACGGTAAATAAAATACTTCATAAGTTGAATACTTTTTATGTATAATATTTGGTTCTGATTTTGCTGATAAATCTTTTTGAGTATTTATTTTTTTATCCCAGCGTCTTGTTATAATAACAGGATAATAGCCATATTTATAAAAATATTTAGCCCATGAATAAGATCTTTGTGATGCCGGCAAATTGCATGGAGGAAAGAAGTATGCTAATATCAGAACTTTTTTCACAAATGGTATATTGACTTATAAGTTAATAAATAATTAATTAAGCAAAGATATGTAAATTATTTTTTAAGAGATTAGCAATATAATTTAATTATTATATGTAAATTTGCATATAAAAAAATGGACGCGTAGCATAATTGGATAGTGCACTTGACTACGGATCAAGAGGTTGGGGGTTCGAATCCCCCCGGGTTCACTAATTATACTTAAGTATTTTATTATCAGGCAACTGCCTGATTGATGTTAATATGATTAGTAAATAACCACAGGTTGCACCTGTGGTTATTTACCCCGTTAGATATTTAGTTTAAAACATTGTTTTTTATTAATTTATTAGTTATCTAACGGGGTGAAAATTAAATCCCTTTCGGGATTTTTCGTTATTGATAAAAAAAATGTTTAAAAATAATATGTTTTTTATTGAACTTTAAGAAATCTAAAATTAGGAAAAAACAGTTAATTTTTTTTAAAATATTACAAAAACAAAAGATGTAATTTTAGCAAGAAATTTTATGAAAATTTATGAATTCTAAATATAATACAAAATATAAACTCATGAAATATTCACAAATAAATAAAGAACTTTTTATCAAAAACAGAGCAAAATTAGTTAAAAAAATAAGCGCTAATTCATTAGCTATTGTTAATTCAAACGATGAGATGCCAAGAAACGGGGATCAGAATTTTCCTTTCCGACAAAATTCAGATATGTTTTATCTCACAGGTCTTGACCAGGAAGAATGTATCCTTTGCATCTGTCCTGACCATCCTGTTAAAAAATATCGTGAAATAGTATTTACAAAAAAAACAAGTAAACTTATGGCAACATGGTATGGTCATAAATATACAAAACAGGAAGTCAGTAAGATATCAGGAGTTCAGACCGTTATGTGGCTTGACGAATTTAATGGCGTATTTGCTGAATTAATGTCAAAAGCAGATTTTGTTTATCTAAATCTTAATGAAAACATACGATTTTCTTCAGAAATAATTTACCGTGATTTAAGATTTGCAGGAAAGATAAAACAGGATTTCCCTTGCCATAAATATGAACGTCTTGCTCCTATTCTAACAGATTTGAGAGTGGTCAAGGAACCGGAAGAAATAGAATTAATGCAAAAAGCATGTGATATTACAAATAAGGCATTTCAAAGAGTTTTAAAATTTGTGAAACCAGGCGTTATGGAATATGAGATAGAATCTGAAATAACTTATGAATATCTTAAAAATGGAGCAAGCGGACATGCTTACCCGCCAATAATAGCATCAGGAGAAAATGCCTGTATTTTACATTATAGCGAAAATGATAAAAAATGTAAAGATGGAGACCTTCTATTAATGGATTTTGGTGCAGAATACGCTAATTATGCAGCTGACTGCTCAAGAACAATACCTGTTAATGGTAAATTTACTCCACGTCAGGCAGATTGCTATAATGCTGTTTTAAGAATACAAAAAAAAGCTATTGAAATGCTTGTGCCAGGTAATATATTAGAAAAATGCCAGAAGCAGGTTTGTGAACTAATGGAAAAAGAAATGATTGACTTGGGCTTGTTTACAAAAGAAGATGTAAAAAATCAGGACCCTGATAATCCTCTGTTTTTTAAATATTATATGCATGGCACCTCGCATTTTATGGGTTTAGATGTTCATGATTTAGGAAGCAAACAACAGGTCTTACAAAAAGGTATGATACTTAGCTGTGAACCGGGAATATATATACCTGAAGAAAATATTGGAATACGTATTGAAAATGATATTGTTGTTGATGACAAACCTATTGACTTAATGAAAAATATAGCTCGTGAAGTTGATGAAATTGAAAATTTAATGACAAAATAAATTATCGTTTTAATAAATTAACAAATTTAGATTTAGGGCGTTTACGCCCTTATAAAAAATACAGGTAGAAATAATGAAAGGACAAAAAAATATTCCTTTTTTTGGTATAGACAGAATTTACAAAAAATATTCAAAAGATATAATAAATACTGTTGATACGGTATATTCCAAAGGAAAAATTTTAATGGGTCCTGACATTGAAAAATTTGAAGAAAAAATCAGTAAGTTATGCAACAGAAAATATGCAGTGGCAGTCAATAGCTGCACTGATGCTTTATATTTTGCTCTGTTAAGTGCAGGAATAGGCAAAGATGATGAAATTTTGGTTACAGGTTTTTCATATATAGCTTCTGTAACTCCAATATTAAGGATAGGAGCCACGCCTGTTTTTGTTGATATAGAACCAAATTATTATATGATGAATCTGTCAGACCTTGAAAACAAAATTACTCCAAAAACAAAAGCTATACTTGCCGTTCATCTCTTCGGACAAATGCTTCCTGTTAACAGATTGGAAAAAATTGCCAAAAAAAATAATCTTGTCTTAATAGAAGATTCTGCACAGTCATTGGGAAGTAAAAATAAAAATAAAATAGCCGGGAGTATGGGCATAACTAGCTGTTTAAGCTTTGACCCTACAAAAGTAATTGGAGCATTCGGCACAGCAGGCACTTTATTAACTGACAATAAAACTGTATATAATAAAGTTAAAAAATTAAGATATCATGGCAAAAATTTGGATACAGGAGAAATAGAAATATTAGGATATAACAGTCATATAACAACATTACAGGCAGCATTGATAAATTTACAGTTAAACAATCTTGAGCAACTAATAAACAAACGAAATAACATAGCAAATATATATAATGAAGAATTAAGTAATATTGAGGAGATAGAAACACCTAAAATCTATAAAGAAAATAATCATACATATCATAAATATGTTATTAAATCAGAAAACAGAGATGATTTAAAAAAATATCTGGGTGATAATAATATTAAGACTATGATACATTATGATAAAGCTTTGTTTGAACATCCTTTGTTTAACAACTATCAATACAGAACTGAAAATTTGCCGGTAATTAATAATATCAAAAATAAAGTGCTTTCTTTACCTATTTATCCTGAATTACATGATAAAGAAATTATATATATATGCAATAAGATTAAGAAATATTTTCAGAAATAAAACTTTTGTAACTATTTATGTATCAGGCATTTCTTTTTAGTATAACTATTAATAATAAAATAAAACATTATCTATAATGCAATTTAAAGATATAATAGGACAAGATAAAATAAAAAAAAGATTAATTAATACTGTAAAAGATAACAGGATAAGTCATGCTCAGCTTTTTCTTGGTCATGAGGGTTCCGGTAAACTTGCATTAGCAATTGCTTATGCTCAATATATATCTTGTAAAGATAAACAAAACAATGATTCGTGTGGCAAATGCTCTTCTTGTATTCAATATAATAAATTAATTCATCCTGATTTGCATTTTGCCTATCCTGTTGCCCCAACAAAAAAGTATCCAAAACATCCTGTAAGTGAAATGTTTTTAGAAGAATGGAGAAAACTTCTGACAAAAACCAATTATTATCCAAATTTGAATGACTGGTATAAAGAGATAGATATAGAGAAAAAACAAGGTATAATAAGTGCTGAAGATTGTAATGAGATAATAAAAACATTAAGTTTAAAACCTTATGAATCAGAGTATAAAGTGATGATTATATGGATGGCTGAAAAAATATTTCATTCGGCTGCTCCTAAAATTCTTAAAATCCTTGAAGAACCTTCTGATAAGACATTATTTATACTTATTTCTGAAAATCAGGATAAGATTATAAGCACTATTTTATCAAGAACACAGATAATAAAAATTCCTAAAATATCAGATATAGATTTACAAAATGCTTTAATAAATAAGGCAAATTGCACTAACAGAGAAGCCAAAAGAGTTGCTGCTATTGCAGATGGCAATGCTAAAAGAGCTTTAGAACTTATAAACACAGAAGGAGAAGATGATTTTATTTTTATTAAATTTAGGGACTGGATGAGGATGTGTTTAGCAATAAATAAAAATATTGTTACATTAAATAATTTTATTAATGAAATCTCAATAGTAACAGGAGGAAGAGAAAGACAAAAAGAGCTGTTTTCTTATGCATTAAGGACTATAAGAGAATGCTTACTTTCAAATTATGAAAATAACAATTTGGAAAAATTAGAAGGGGAAGAACTCATCTTTATACAAAAATTCTCTTCTTTTATTAATTCAAAAAATGCTGTTCAATTAACAGAAGAATTTAACAAAGCTTCATTTCATATTGAGAGGAATGCCAATCCGAAAATTGTTTTTATGGACTTATCACTTACTGTTAACAAATTATTAAGCTGTTAAATTTTTTGTAATGGTTATTTTGTAAAATTAAGGGGACTTCTATTAATTCATTCGCATCAAGATTTTCAGAGTTTTTCATAGACGAGGAAGATTTTTAAAGCACTATCGGGATAATGCAAGAAAATCTGA
>Ga0265594_1001594_pt1 | contig 17498 bp, 26 predicted proteins | sample saktaG_11_FD_190147 | JGI IMG/M metagenome (GOLD analysis project Ga0265594, IMG submission 190147) | Saline water microbial communities from Sakinaw Lake, British Columbia, Canada - sak_2011_5_24_80m | ecosystem: Environmental > Aquatic > Non-marine Saline and Alkaline > Saline ... | reverse complement strand
TCCTTTTGAAGAAAACATTTTAAGAATTAATTCTCCTTTATTATTTGTTTCTACAAAAGGTTGGTTTTCTGCAAGATCTTCTGCCATAACCATAACCCTTTCATTTCCTTTAATTATAAAATATCCTCCAGGATCCATAGCATCATTATAATTTTCAATCAGCTCTTCTTCATTCATTTCAGCAGTATTGCAAACGTGGCTTTTTACCATTATTGGGATTTTACCAATTTCAACTGTTTCAGAATCAACTTGATCATCTTTCCTAACTGTAATTTCTAATGTAATAGGGGCAGAATATGTTAAACTTCTTAATCTTGCTTCAAAAGGCATGATTAATGAAGAACTACCATCTGCTTCAATAACTTTAGGAGATTCAACTTTTATCTTTCCTAAACTAATTTCAAAGTCATCACTTTCTATTGTTTCAGATATTTCATCAACAATTTCCTGCATTCTTTTTTTTATGAAATTATTAAAAGATTTTATGTTAGATTCAACTAAAGAATGGTCTTTCAAATATTTTTTAACAATTAAATGTTTATTATCTTTTACCATTATTCTATTTCAAAACCTCTGTTAATTGAAATGGGATAACTAAAAATTTTGTGAAGATTTTTTGTCGTAGGTGGGAAATTTTATTTACCATTAAACAACAACTCTAAAGTATAAATTAACTTTATCTCCTTCTTTTCTCTCTATTTTTATGACATCTCCAATTTCACAGCCTTCTGGCAAACTAGGGTCTGTAGATAAGATTTTAGGTATTTGGGCTTTAGAAATATTTATATCTCCCAATAATTCTTTAATCTCTTTTTCATTAAATTTAGAATGTTTGGGTTGTAAGACGTGCATTTCAGGGGGTTATTCAAGTGAAATTGCATAGTTTTACCTAACAATTTAACAACTTTATAATAATAAAAGATACTTAAAATTAGTTTTTAAACCTTTCTATATTCCCCTTGTTTCTCAGGGTATTTTCCTTCAGCTATAAATGTGTCTAGAGCATCTAAATTAAACATTTCTTTCTTAGAAACTTGTTGATTTGATAAAATATCAATTCTCAATCTTAAATTCTTTCTATTAGGGTAAAACCCAACATGTCTTCCTAGTCCATTTCCATCACAAGCAAAATAAGGGGAATTTAAAGTTAGCCCTTCCACAATTTTCAAGTAATTTTTAAATTCATCTCCCAAATTCAATCTTGCTTGAATATCTTCTTTTACAAATCTTGGGAATTCTAATTCCTCTTTATATTCAAATCTAGCAGATAAACTAGTCCCTTTTTTATTTTGTTTATATTTTATACTATTTTTATAAATCATGCTCTTTTTCAATTACTAATCTCTTTTTAAAAATTATTATACTAAACTATAGATAATGGCCCCGAAGGGATTTGAACCCTCGACACCTGGATATCTTTCTTTTGCAACCTATCCATTAAAGGAAGGTAGTGCGGTAGGAAACCGTTAAGGTGTCCTTCGCTAAAAGTCCAGTGCTCTGCCAGGCTGAGCTACGGAGCCGTATCTCAGTAAATTAAATTAGATTTAAAAGGGTTTCTAATGAGATTATTTTAATTAATTCTAAGAATTTTTGAGAAAAAAAGACCTGTTAATCCTTCTAATAAATTAACTGGAGCATAAACATCTTTCCAAAGGTCTCTTCCATCTTGGGTTAATTTGTAATAATAATTATTGTCAGAAGCTTGATATTGATATATAGATAATGCACAATCTTTAATTAATTGTTTATTTATCCCCTCTAAATTAGAAACAGGACCTTCTGGGTTTTTTATAAGAAATTTAAGCAAATCTTTTTTTGTGTTAATCATATTAAATATAATAAATTCAACTTTTTAAGAATTATTGTTCTAAAGATACTCATTTAACTTTTTTTCAAGTTCTTCTGTAGGTATTGAACCGACAAATTGTTCTACAACTTTTCCATTTTTTAATAAAACAAAATTAGGAATAGAACTAACTCCAAATTTACTAGCAATATCTTGATTTTCTCCAACATCAACTTTACCAATTTTAACTTTTCCTTGCATTTTTTCCCCCACTTCGTCTAATATTGGCGCCATCATTAAACAAGGCATACACCAATCAGCAAAAAAGTCAATCAGCACAACACCTTCTTTGATAAACTCATCAAACATGCCATTTGTTAATTCTGTTATATGTTCCATAATTTTATTGTAGAACGAGGTTATTTATAAAAGTTTTTATTTAGCCTTATCTAACATATATTGTTTAGTAGATTTGTGTAAATCTTGGTTGTATGTTCTCATATCTGTAATTTGACCGCAATATTTTCCTTCAGTACAAAAGCCAACATTACATTTTGATTTTAAGAAAGGTTCTAAATCAGGAAGTTCTTCAACAATAACTTCTCTTTTTTTCCAAGAACTAGCTTTTCTTTCAGGTTCACAAGCGTCACAAAGTCTTAAAGGAAATTCTAAATCAATTAAATTAGTTAAATCATAATTCTCAGAAGTTCTTAATCTAATGTTCTTTGGAACAACAAACAAAGAATCTCTTTCAGGAATACCTGCATCTAGAAATTCCCCATAAAGTATTAATTGTTTTGCAGTGTGATAAATATAGGGGAGTATAACTTCTGGTTTTTTCTTTAGTCTATCATCAATAATAATATTCTTTTCTAATGTGCCTAATATTGCATTTAATTTTACAAAATCCTTTTTTTCGTAAGTTTCTTCAATAATAGGCCAAAGAGGAGTAATTCCTTCTAAAGCCCTTTGAGCTCCAGAGTAAACAGATTCAACAGTTTGTCTTAGTGTTGAATGTCTCTTTTGTTCAGACCAAACTCTCCAAGACAACGTATCTCCAATTTGAATTCTGACTGCTTCGTTATATTCATTAGAAAATTTTCTCAAAGCATACATAGCTTCTAATGATTTTTCATGAAGTTCTTTTGGATCATGAATCCCTTGTGCTTTTTTAATAGCTTCTAAAGCATAATTTGCGGCAACACGAAATCCTTCAGTGTTGTCAAAAAAAGTATTTACAACAAGAGGATCAATATTTTCCAAACCTAATTCTCTTCCAAGTTCAAGCGCGTGATTTGGAAAACTAGGATCTTTGAAAACATTATAATGCATGAAATTATCTCTTGGAACTTCAATCCTTTGTTTATACATTGTATTTTGACCAACTTCTTTTGTTATTTCTGGAAACATTGCAGATAACGCATGTATTTCCCTAGGAAGGAAAGTTCCATTTGGATTTAAAGAATCTTCTCTAGATTCTGCAGTAATTGTGGCAAGGGTATCTAATGGTAAAACAATGAATAAATCAGCAGGATTGTTATAAGGGATAACTTTATTGAAAGTTTCTACTCCTCCCCTTTTTCCAAATTTTTCTTTAAATTCTTTTCCTAAATTAAACACTTCCTCAGAAACTTGCATATATTTCTTAAGCAATTTTGGGTGTTTTTGTAAACTCTCTGGAATTACAATATCTGCTGTTCCTGTTTCCCTTCTTCTAGAACTTGTAACTAAAGAACGTGAAACACATAAACCAGTTAACCCAGAATCAATCATTTTTGTTCCATGAACTCCTAAAACAACTCCTGAAAGACCTCCTAATGAATGTCCTCTTCCAATTCCTGTAGCAGTTTTATTAAATAAAATATCTTCAAAATCTTTTCCTTCTTCATCGTACATGTCATTAAAAATAGTTTCTTCTAATTTTTCAAAATCCATTCCACTTGAAACAAGAGGTTGAGCATAAGAAATTAAATCATCTCCCCCTAAAAATCCTCTTTCAAATCTATTTTCAAATTCCTTTCTTAACGTAGGATTAGATATATCAACTCTTGGCCAAAAACCCATAACTTTTATTGTAAGATCATTATCAGTCATATAAATCTTATCACCATATTTTGTTGTCATTCTCATTTAGAATCTTATTTTATTTATAAAGATAATTACAATTTAAAATATACTTTAAGGAAGATTTATCCACATTTGCCCATGCTCCAACCACACCCACTGCAAATTGGGTCGCTACATCCACTCTCTTTATGATGTTTTGTTGCATGACATTCTGGGCATTCAAACTTTTCATCTATATTATCATATATTCTATGTTCTTCACTTTTCCCATTATGATTATTCATCTTCTTTTTTATCCTTTTCACCTTTTCTTCATCTTTTACTTTTATCAAATCTTTTTTATCAAGGATATTTATCAAATTATGTTCTTGGTCATATTCCACAATACCTCTTGATAAGCAATAATGTTCAAAGGCCAACCCAACTCCATGCGAAGGAGAATTAATTCTTGTAGGCCCAACCCCTGCTATTTTATCTCCTGTTACAGATTTCCATTCTCTTATCATTCCTGCCCAATCAGGGTCATCAGATTTTAGTCTTCCTGTTCTATCTAATCCTGATTGTGCAAATTCACTTGATTCTTCTTTTCCTAATGGCTTGGTATTCTGGAAAAATCTGGAAGGAAGAATATAAGTTTGTTTTTTACTGTCTTCCCAAAAATCTCCAACTATCGTAAAATGAAAAGTGTCATCTCCTCTTTTAATATGATAATACTTTACATCATCTCCTTCTTTTATTGCTTTTGAACCCAATTCCACGTCAATCAAAGTTACTTCATCTACTTTTTCTTCTAAACCCCCACTGGTTAAGATTTGTTTTTCTCTACTTTTATCTCTATAAACAGTAACACCTTTACAACCTAATTTATGGGATAATAGATATGCCTTTTTTATATCTTCTCTTGTTGTTTCAAAAGGGAGATTTAATGTTTTAGAAACAGCATTATCCACATGTTCTTGGAAAGCTGCTTGCATTTTTAGGTGGTATTCTACAGGAATAATTCCAGAAGTTCTATATATTCTTGATATCTCTGGAGGAACACCCATTATTTTATCTAGACTTTTACCTTCTTTTAATTCGTTAAAGATCCTTTCTCTTTCTGAATCACTTAAATCAGAGTCATCTAAATCTCTTTTTATTGTAGGGCTTACTACAGGACTTTGATTTCCATCAGCATCAGTATGAGTATAAATAACATTAAAGTTTGGTTCAATACCTGCGGAAGTGTGTCCTGCTATTTGGCTTATAGTTCCTGTTGGAGCAATTGTTGTTCTTGTTGCATTTCTCATTGGTTTTCCTTTTTTCTCATAAATACTTCCTTTAAATGCAGGAAAAACTCCTCTTTCTTTTGCAAGAGTTACATCTTCATTTTCAGAAATATCATTTATAAATTTCATGGTGTCTTTAGCTAATTCTATAGCTTCTTCAGAATCATAAGCAACTTTCATTTCAATCAAGGCATCTGACCAACCCATCACACCCAAACCGATTTTCCTTGTTTGATGAACCATTTCCACAATCTTTTCTAAAGGAAATTTACCCATATCAACAACATTATCTAGAAAGTGAACAGAATTTCTAACAACTTTTTCTAATCTTTTTTTATCTATTTCTCCATTTTTAACAAATTTTGCTAAATTAATACTCCCTAGATTACAAGCCTCATAAGGTAAAAGAGGTTGCTCACCACAAGGATTTGTAGATTTCATTTTTCCTAAGTGTGGTGTTGGATTATATTTGTTTATCTCGTCTATAAAAATAACTCCTGGTTCTCCAAGTTTCCAAGCACAATCAACAATATAATTGAAAACATCATTTGCTTTCAATTGTAATTCTTCTTTTTCATTAAATCTTGCAGGTAATCCAGCAATATTTTCTACAGGGTTTCCATCTTCATCAAGTTTAAAGTTAATATCTTTAAGATTTACCTTGTTAAGATTTACAGCAGTCATTATTTTTTCTAAATCTTTTTTTGTTACTGGATTAATTTCTCCTTTTTTAGAATTGTTTAAAGTATACCATCCGTCACTTTCAACAGATTTCATAAAATCATCAGTAATTGATACAGAAAGATTAAAATTAGCACAATTTCCTTCAATAGTTTTTTCATTTATGAATTGTATTGCATCAGCATGGTCAACTCTCATCATGCCCATATTTGCTCCTCTTCTTGTTCCTCCTTGATTTACAGCATGAGTTGTAGAATCATATGCGCTGAGAAATCTTACAGGTCCAGAAGAAAGACCGTAAGTTGAAGATACAATATCATTAGCCATTCTTAAATCACTCCAATCAAAGCCAGTTCCTCCACCACTTTTATGAACCATCCCAGCATCTTTTTGAGTTCCTAAAATACTTTCCATATCGTCTTCAATAGGTAACACAAAACAAGCAGATAATTGTTGAAGTTTTCCACCAGCATTCATTATTGTTGGAGAATTAGGCATAAAATCCATAGAAGTCATTAAATCATAAAATGTTTTAGCAGATTCATATGCTTTTTCTTCAGTAGCACCATAAGCAGTATCTGCATAAGCAATATTAGAAGCAATTCTAGCAAACATCTCAGGAACACCTTCCAAAATGTTTCCATCTTCATCATTTTTAAAATATCTTCTTTCTAAAAGGGAAATTGTTCTATCATCAAATTTGTCTATTCTATCTTGTATATCTAACTCCAATAATCTTTCTTCTAATCTCTTTGTTAATTCTTTATCATAGTTTTCATATAATTTTTGATTTCCAACGCCAATTTTATATTCTTCTCCCATTTTTTATAATCCTTTTAACTCCTTTTTAAAATCTTGAATGTCTTCAAAGTCTCTATAGACTGAAGCAAACCTAATATAAGCAACCTTGTCTAGTCTTTTTATCCTTTTAGATACTAAATCACCTATAATCGAACTCTTTATTTCTTTTTTCCCTCTTTTCCTTACTTGTTCTTCTATTTCATTTATCATTTGTTGAATTTTATCTCTAGACACAGGTCTTTTTTCAAATGCTTTTTCAATTCCAGATTCTAATTTGCTTCTACTAAATTTTTCTCTTTGCCCATCTTTCTTTATAACATAGAAATCACCTCTTTCAGTTTTTTCATATGTAGTAAACCTCTTTTTGCACTTGAGACATTCTCTCCTTCTTCTTATCCCTTGTGGAGATCTTCTTTTATCAGTTACTTTTGAATTAATATGTGAGCAATATGGACAATCCATTTTTATTTGTTATTTTTATATTGGGAATCCTTATTCCTTTGCTATACAAGATATTGTATGCTGAACCCCTTATTTTACCATAAGTTGTATGGTGAGAGAATATCAAATAAAAATACTATTTAAAGGTTTAGAATCATCTAAGAAAAGTAACACGATAATCTTTTAAATTACTCTTTCTTAAGATAATAAGGAGGTAAAGAATGGGATATTTAGAAACAATTGCTGCTGAGGCGGGTATAGCTGCTTGGTTAATCGCAATAATTTTAATTTGGTCATTGGCTTGGAAGCTTTTGGCTTTATGGAAATCAGCAAGAAAGAATCATTTGATTTGGTTTATTGTAATGGCTGTGGTTAATACTATAGGTATATTGCCAATATTATACATATTTGTATTTTCAAAGTTGAAAAACAAACCAATTAAGGCAACAAAGGCAAAAAAGAAAAAGAGATAATTAGATTTTCATTAATTCACATTTCTTACATATTTTTTTTCTAGAAGGTTCTCCACAAAGTTGGCAATAATTTATTTTGTCATCTTTTGATTTGGAAATCTTCTTAAGTAATGTGCCAAAATTTTTTACAATATTTTCTTTATCTTTTTTAGATAAAGTATTAAGAAATTTTCTAACTTGAATTCTATAAGAATCTAATGCACATGGGCAAGATTCATAATTAACAGGAAGTTTTAGCTTTTTTGAATATTCTCTAATATCTTCTTCAGCAACATAAAACAAAGGTTTTATTCTCGGGATAAACTTTTTGTCCGGCATATTCAAAGTTATTGGACCTGAACTTAAACTTAATTTTGGACTTCCTTTAAATATATTCATTAAAAAAGTTTGAGCTTCATCATCTAAATTGTGTCCTGTTGCAATTTTATCAGCCTTTAATTTTCTAACTTCTCTATTTAAAATCCATTTTTTAATAACACCACAAATAGCACAATTTTTTAATTTACCTTTTCCATGACTTGATTGAATAGAAGTTCTAAGATAGCACATTCCACTTCCCATTTCATTTTTCATATCATAAACATGAAGCCTAATCTTTAAATCTTTACACAGCATTTCTATAGCTTTTAAGCAATCATCACTATATTTTCCAATTTTTAAATTAATATGAAATCCTTCAATATTATATCCCAGTTTCTTTAAAAGATAAGCAGTCACAGTTGAATCTTTTCCTCCAGAAAGTGCAATTATAATCTTTTCTTTTTTACTTAGCTTTATTTTCTTTAGAGTTTGCTTTACTTTTTGTTCTATCATTTCTTCTTTTTTTCATAATCCTTAATTGCTAATCTCAATGCTTTTATTGCAAGTTCACTACAGTGCATTTTTAGAGAAGGCAACCCTTTTAATGAAGATGCTACATCATTTATTTTTATCTTCTTTGCCTTACTAAGTTCTTTTCCTTTAGCAATTTGGGTAATCATAGAAGAAGTTGCAATTGCAGCAGCACATCCAAAAGTCTTAAATTTTATATCATGAATCTTATTATTCTTTACTTTAATATAAACCCAAATAATATCTCCACATTGAGGATTACCAATCTTTCCAACTCCATCTGGGTTTTTTATCTCTCCCATGTTTTTAGGTTTGAGAAACTCTTGCATAACTTTTTTTGAATATTGCATCATTTTACTAAACCTTCTTCTTTTAAGATTTCATTATGATTATATGCTAATTTCATTTTTTTAATTTCAGAAGGCTTAAACCATTTAACTTCCTGTGTTTCATCTTTAGGTTTGGGAACCCCCTTTATTACTTTCGCATAAAAAATAATTGCCAAAGTATGAAAAGGATGATTTTTTGATGGAAACACTTCATAAATTTTTTTTGATTGTTTTGTTATTTTTATTGAAACTCCAATTTCTTCTTTTATTTCACGTTCAGCACATTCAATTAATCTTTCTCCATAATCCAACATACCTCCTGGGAGACCCCAAGAATTTGCATAAAAAACAGAATTTTTCTTTCTTTTCCCAAGTAATATTTCTCCTTTAGAATTTTTAATTATAACTGGAATTCCAATTGTTTGCGGTTTAAATTTTAAAGCTTTAAGTAAAATCTTTGTCAATATTTTTTTTATCATTTCTCATTCAACTTCTCAATTAATTTTTCAATTTGTCTTTTTGACATTGCATGTGCTAAACAACCTTGTTCAATTGTTTCATTCATTGCCATAGAACAACCAACACAACCCATTCCAGCTTCAAATAAAATCTCTGCTGCTTCTGGATTTTTCTCAAGCAGTTTACTTATCTTTGTTTTAGATGTTATCTTTACCATTTGTTACCCCCAACTAAAGGACTTATTTTCCTTAATTTATTTACTATTTTAGGAATTTTATCTAAGACATAATCAACATCTTGTTCTGTTATAAATTTGCTTAAACTTATCCTTAAAGAACTGTTTGATTTTAAAGGAGGGAGTCCTAATGCTTTCAAAACATGACTTGTCTCCAATGAGTGAGACATGCATGCAGACCCGGTAGAAGTATAAATCCCCTTATTTTCTAAATAACCCCCTACAGCCTCTCCTTCAATATTATTAAACGAAACATTAACATTATTGCACAATCTGTTTTTTCTTGGACCATTTAATGTTACATTTTCTATTTCTAATAATCCTTTAATTAATCTCTCTTTAAGCATCTCCATTTTATTAACATCTTTTGAGTTTGCAATATTTACAGCTGTTGCAAAGCCAACAATCCCAGGGATATTTTCTGTTCCACTTCTTAATCCTTGCTCATGTCCTCCTCCGTGTGCTAAGGGCACTATTTTAACCCCTCTTTTAATATATAAGACACCCACCCCTTTTGGGCCATGAATCTTATGAGAATTTAAAGTTACCAAATCTAAATTTTGTTTTTTAACATTAAGAAAAATCTTTGTAAAACTTTGACAAGCATCTGTATGAAATAAAACATTTTTTGCTTTACAAATCTTTCCAATTTTATCTAAATCTTGAATTGTCCCTATTTCATTGTTTGCATGAATTATAGTAACTAAAAAAGTTTTGTCTGTTATTGCTTTTTCAATATCTTCTAAATTTACAACCCCCTCTTTATCAACATCCAAATAAGTTACTTTTGCTCCTCGTTTTTCGAGCCATTTACAAGTATTTAAAATACAATCATGTTCTATTTTTGTTGTGATAATATGATTCTTTCTTGGATAATTTTCAAAAAATAATCCTTTTAAGGCTAAATTGTTTGATTCTGTCCCCCCAGAAGTAAAGATTATTTCATCACTACGACTAGAAATTGCCCTAGCAATTATTCTTCTTGATTTGTCCAAGGCATTTTTTACTTCTTGCCCAATAGAATGTTGTGAAGATGCATTTCCATATTTTTCTTCAAAATAAGGAAGCATAGAAGCAACTACTTTTCCATCCATTTTTGTGGTTGCAGCATTATCCAAGTATATTTGTCTCATCTTTTACAACCTGCGCAATAGGTGCATTTGTGTTTATCAATTATATTTAAGATAGGAATTATTGTTTTTTTATTAAGACTATAAATTCTTTCTTTTCCTTTTTGGTTTACAAGAACTAAATTACAACTCCTCAAAGAAGACAACGCATGAGATAATTTACTTTGTTCTATTTTTAATTTCTTAGATAAGTCACTTACAGAACTTTTTTTTTCTTTTAAAGCAGCGATTATGTTTATTTTAAGGGGGTTTGCAAGATTTCTAAAGAATATATGGTATGTGTTACAATTCATATGAAAGAATATTCATATGTATTTATAAAGGTTTTGGAAAATGGGCGCGGAGGGAATCGAACCCCCTTCTTCTGCTCTGGAGGCAGATATACTACCGGTATACTACGCACCCACATAACTACAAGAAATAACTAATTTTTAAGCTTTATCTATCCAAGATTTCTTATTTCTTGAATTTCTTTTCCAGAGACAGCACATCCTTTATATTTTAAAGCATAAAGCACAGCACTAAGATTTTCAGAACCTTTTAATCTTAAAACCCCTTTTTTATATGCAACATAAATTAATTCAACCGATCTAATAAATTTAAATTGTTTAAAAAAATCAACTTTTTCCTGTTTAACAGTCATCTTCGAATGCAATTTACCTTCGAGGTATTTTTTTAATTCATTTGGAGTTTCAGCAAGACTACGAGTAGTTCTTTCATCAATCGCAATAACATTATCTATTTTTTTATCATTTAATATTTGACTTATTGCAAGAGCAGAAGATTCTCCCAAATCAATTAGATGTATATCCTTATCTGCTCCATAAATAGTAGTATTTGCCATATCTAAGATTTCTTGAGTTTTTGTTTTAATAAGTTTATCATCTAATCCTAATACTATGGGCAATTCTAAAACTTTATCATCTAATAATTCCTTTATTTTTAAGGCTTCAAGTTGAAATCTTTTTATTTTAAGCGGGGTATCTATTGCCTCTTTTTTTACTGCTTCACTAATTATAAATTTTACATTAGATTTTTCTTTTAATCCTCTAAGTTCTGGAAGCAAACCAGCCATTGAAAAACTAATCAATGTGCTCGCATCAAATATAATTATTGGGTTCATCTAAACATTTCCATTGCAAGTTTAATTCTAGATTTAACATCTATCCCTTTAACCAAGGGAATTTCTGAAACTTGTTCTCTTTGACCAGCATAACTAGCAAGTTCAAACATTGTAATTCCAAGAAGTCTTGCTGTTTTTTCCATAGAAATACCGTGCTCATAAATTTTAGACGCTTTATTTATGCTAGCTTTTCTAAAAACATCTTGGATATGTTTTTTCAAACTTCCAGAGACTTTCGTAAGAGAGGTTCTTAAACAATTTACATTTGCTTTTATATTTGCTTCATCATTATTCTTAATAGAATTTATCGCATTATCTATGCATTTAGAGATTTTATTATTAAACTCTTGCCATCCTGGCAATAAATGATAATCTTGTCTTTCAAAAAGTTTACTTATAGAATAAATAATAACTGCAATAGCAATATTATCAGGATCATGTGTTAAAGCAGCAGTGTTGGTTGTTTGATTACTTAAATTCTTAATAGTTGCTGCATCACCTTTTTGAATAGAAGCTTTTGTTCCCTCAAGAATCTTAAGGATGTTCTCTTTTTCTTGCATAAAAAGATTAAGAAAAAAGATTATTTAAAGGTTAATATTTTAATATAATTATGAAACAAACAATATTGGATACTAATTTTATCCTTTCTTGTGTAAAGCAAAAAATAGATTTTTTTAGAGATATTCCTAACATCGGTTTAGAAATATTAATTCCCACACAAGTCATAGAGGAAATTAAAAGGGTTGCAAATTCTACAAAGAAACTTAGGTTTAGAGATGATGCAAAATTAGCTCAAGTAATTTTAGAAAAGAATAATTTTAAGGAAATAGATATTCGGGGAAAATATGTTGATAAAGGATTAATTAATTATGCAAAAGAACATCCAAAGCTTGTTGTTGCCACATTAGATAGAGATATAAAGAAGAAAGTTACAAATTTTAAGTTAGTCATTAGAGGAAAGAAGAAGTTAGAGCTTATTTAAAATTAAATCTTTTTACCAGTAAACCAATCATTAGCATAAAGTTTCATGGATATATTAAATAGAGGTGCTTCTTCCTCATGGATAAAATTTGGACCATATACCCAAAAAGAAGGGTGTTGAATTCCCCTAACCATTCCATCTAACATAGAAATGATTCCAAGAAGGTCACCTTTTCTCTCTTTTGGAACAAAATCTTTAGTTGAAATGGCAAATTGTTTAATTCCATTAGGTTCTTTTCCGTATCTTTCAAATCGTATATAGAATTTAACATCGTCTGTAGCCGATTCAATATTAGTAATCACATTTTCAATTGTTTTGCCAAAAAAATCTCCTTTACCAAGTTGAATATTTCTTGGGAGTAAATTAGCAACATATTCAAAACCAATCCCTTTTGTTGGACTATAATGTAATAAAGAAGATGCTTTTGTTATTTCATTAAACACAACATAACTTACTAATTTATCTTCTCCTCTTGTTTTATTAAAATCTCTGGAAATGTCAAAATTAACTTTTTCTCCATTCTGGTCTTTTACACCAAAATAACCATCTTTATTTATATCTTTAATTCTTGTTAATCCGACAGAATTACAAAGTTCTCTAACAACTAAATCAAAATTATTCAAATGCATTTGATATTTTTCTTCCAAATGAGTTTTATCATCCCATTCTCCAGATTCAATTAACTCTTTTTGTACATTTAATATTCCAATTTCAGCATTGATACGCCTTAAATCTTTTCCATTACTCATAACTTTTCATCTTCCTTCTACTTTAAATAAATTTGTTTCATTCAAAATATATTCAGAAATACATAAGAACAACCTTTTTAAACCGATTTCTGCTATAATTTTTATGTTTTATTTAACTGATGTCGAAGACTATGTAAGGGTAGAGCCAAAATTTTTTGGTTTGCCTACTGCAGAAGCTGTTGATAAACAACTTAGAGAAACTTATGCAGATTATTATGATAAAGAATTGGGAAAAGTTGTAGCTGTTATTGAGGTTACAGAAGTTGGAGAAGGAGTAATAATACCTGGAGATGGGGCAGCATATTATAATTCAAAGTTCAAATTACTTGCATGGAAACCAGAATTACAAGAAATAATCTATGGAATAATTTCAGAGATTACGAACTTCGGAGCTTTTATTGACATGGGAATAATGAGAGGAATGATTCACATAAGCCAAACAATGAATGATTTTGTAAGCTTTAGTAAGGCAAATTCTTTACTTGGAAAAGCAAGTAAGAGGAGTTTAAAACCAACAGATTTATGTATGGCAAGAGTAGTTGCAATAAGTCACAAAGGTGATGAACCAAAATTAGGTTTAACAATGAGGCAACCTGGATTAGGGAAAATAGAATGGGTTCAAGAAGATAAAGTCAAAAAACAAAAAGATGCTGTAAAGATTGCTAAGGCAGAAGAAAAAGCAGTTAAAGGTAAAGGGGGAAAGAAATAAAATGGATGAAGGAAGTTTTTCTCAAGATTATATGGACCAAATTAGACAAAAAATAAAAGAGAATGGTAAATATAGGAGGCCGGCAAATATAATGGGAGCGGCTAATCAAGGAGAACCCCGTGCAATAGATATGATCCTAAAATTAAATCAAGAACCAACTTTGTTTTGGAAGTATAATATCGGATTAAATTAAAATGCCAAAAGACAAAGCATGTAAAGTTTGTAATAGAATATTTGAAACAGGAGAAAAATGTCCTGAATGTGAATCAAGAGAAAACACAGAAACATTCAAAGGAAGAGTTGTAGTTTTAAATCCTGAAAAGTCAGAAATAGCGCAAAAATTAAATATTAAGAAAAAAGGTAATTTTGCAATTAAAACTAGGTAATTCTTATGGAAAATTTTAATATAATTGAAGAAAGGGAAAATGTTTTATTTAAGAGAAAAGAAATTAAGTTTTCAGTTGATTCAGAAGTTACTCCAAGCCATGCAGATGCAAGAAAGATTATTTCTGAAAAGTTCTCAACACCTGAGGAAAATATAAGAATAAAGACTATTTTAGGGAAATTTGGATCAAAGAATTTTACAATATCCACAAATGTTTATACTTCTGAGCAAGATAAATTAAACACAGAAGGACCATCAAAAAAAGATGTTGTTGCACAAAAAGAAGAACCTGCACCTGTAGAAGAAACTCCTGCTGAAGTACCAGTAGAAGCACCTGTAGAGGCTCCAACTGAACAACTTAAAGAAGAAGAACCTAAAGAGGAAATAAAAGAATAATGGGAGTAAAAAAATCAGTAAAAAAAGGAAAGAAAAAACCTAAGAATAAGAAAACAAGTAAGAAATATACTAAATATAAAATTGACGGGGATAAAATTACACGTGAAAGAAATTGCCCAAGATGCGGTCCAGGAATATTTTTAATGAATGCTAAAGATAGAAAATACTGCGGTAAATGCCATTATAGTGAGTTTGAAGGGAAAAAACCTGTTGAAGAAAAACCTGTTGAAGATAAAAAAGAAGAAGTGAAAAAAGGTTGAAAGTGAAGAAGTTAAAGAATAATAAATATTTTTATTTACTAAAAAATTTTTCAAAGAGACTTCTTTTTCTATATGCTGTTCCTCTTGCGGTAATTGCCTTTGAATCATCTCTAGAAAGATATTCCACGCCAAATACATAATCTGCATTTTTTACTTTTGCTTGATGGACCAAAGTTTCATTAAGTTTGTTGTAATCATTGTTGCTTAAGAAATCTTCCCCACTAAGAATTATTGCACAAACAGGACCAACCATCTCTAATTTTCCAAAGAGGTCTGTTCCACCAGCTCCTTGAAAACTTTGCTCAGTAATTGTAACTAATTTGTTTTTTCTCATAAACTTTTAATTAAATAGCTATTTATAAATATTATTGCAATAGGTATAAGTTGTTATAAAAGTAGATTTTTTTGAGACCTAAGAATATAATGCGTGGGAGCATATAATAAAAACTAAATACTTAATTCCACGACTTTTTTATAAGCATAATATTGGAGTGATTATAACCCTGGGAGATTCTTCAAGCCGACAAAAAGCTGACCTGAAGCGTCTCCTGGGCAAAAAGAGGTGATATAAAATAGAACACCTGGAACTATTTAAATCTTTCTATCATGTTACCCTTTCAGAATGACAGGGCGTAATTAGCTAAAAGTAGTAATGATGGTTACTCCTTTTAAAATGCACCAGATATTTCTTTATCCACTACATATTTAATGTTTATCCACTACATTTTAAAAGAGGTGCCTGTTTTCTTAACTTTGTAAAAAACAATATAGAGAATCACGAGAATTTTCCCCTAGTCCTGTTAATTCAAAGAGTTGGTTATAATACCTTTTGTTTTTTATCTTTAAACTCAATGAAAAATCTTTTAATCTTTGGGAAACTTCATGGTGTGGGTTTTTAGTAACTGCACTTGCAACTATACTTAATAATTGGGATTCCAAAAACCTTCCAAAGCCATCTTCTCCATTAACCAATTCTTCCCCTTCTTCTTTTACTATTTTAGAAATATCTTTTCCAATAAGATTAAATGAAATTAACCCGTTTTCTACTTTATTATAAAGATTATCTAATTCAGTAAAAGACATCTTCAAATATCCCTCTCCCTTCCCACTCCAATTAATCTTGATGCATTCATGAATAGCTTCACCTAAGATATTTAATTCTTTTTCAATTTTCTCAGATTCAGATTCCATTTTCCAACCAAAAAGAATCCATTTATAAAAATTTATATAATGGTTTTCATTGAATAAATTATGGAAAAAGAGGCCGACCCTTCAAAAAATAGTGTACAACAAGACCAAGTTCATGATTTGTTGTTTAATAGGGAAATAGGTTGGCAAGAACTAATATATGACCTTATAAATACAGAACAATTAGACCCTTGGGACATCAACATCACAGTTTTAACAGATAAATACTTAGATAAAATACAAAATCTTGAAGAAGAAGATTTCTTTGTATCTAGTAAAGTTTTATTGGCAGCTGCACTTTTATTAAGAATTAAGTCAGAAATCCTCTTAAACAAGCATTTGAAAAGCATAGACGAGATATTATTTGGTGGGAAAGAGACAAAACAACATATTTTAGAGAGAATTGAACTTGATGAAGAAATACCTTTTTTAGTTCCTAAAACTCCAATGTCAAGAGTAAAGAAAGTCACATTGCAAGAATTAATGGATGCACTAAACAAAGCAATTGTAACAGAAAATAGAAGGATTAAAAAAGAGATTGTGAACAAAAATGCACTTAGAGAGACAGGAATCTCGCTTCCTAAAAGGAGATTTAGCATTCAAAATAAGATAAAAGAGATTTATGATAAGTTATTTGGACATTTTGAAGAAAATAAAGATTCAATAAGGGTTTCATTTACAGATTTTGTAGGTAAAAGCAAAGAAGAAAGATTAATTTCTTTTGCTCCTTTGTTGCATTTAGAAAATCAAAAAAGGGTTTGGCTTGAACAAGAAGGACATTTTGAAGAGATTCATATTTGGCTTAAAGAAGTTTATTTTAAACAAAAAGGAGATCCTTATGCAGATTTAAGAGAAGAACTTGAAAAAGAAATCGAAGAATTAGATGATGAAAAAAAGCAAAGACTTCAAGAGATTAATAAGGACTTTGAGAATCCCTTAGGTGACGAGTTTATGTGAGAGCGAATAACTTAAATTATATAACAGCTCTCGCATGAAGGAGAGGATGTTTGGTTAATCTTAAAAACCCAGACTATTTCTATCCATCATGAAAGCAGGAGTTTTATTTTCAGGTGGAAAAGATTCATGTTATTCTGCATATTTAGCAAAAAAAGCAGGATATGAATTAGCTTGTCTTATATCTATTTTTTCTGAGAACAAAGAAAGTTATATGTTTCATACTCCTTCAATTGAAAAAACAAAAAAAC
>Ga0265594_1001588_pt1 | contig 17533 bp, 12 predicted proteins | sample saktaG_11_FD_190147 | JGI IMG/M metagenome (GOLD analysis project Ga0265594, IMG submission 190147) | Saline water microbial communities from Sakinaw Lake, British Columbia, Canada - sak_2011_5_24_80m | ecosystem: Environmental > Aquatic > Non-marine Saline and Alkaline > Saline ... | reverse complement strand
TCGCGCCTATTCAGATGATTATTCACTCTTGCCATGCACAGTTCCTTTCATAATCCAGGTAGCATCTTTAAGAACATTATACCCGCAGACAGGTGGAAATGTCGAGACAATTGTGGACACAAGATCGACGAACACTGTCATCGCACATCGTACTTGTTAAGCATCATAAACGTTAGTGCGAAAAACAGCACTGCAAAAAGGCCAAGCAGGACTATATCGAGGCGGCCGGCTTGCAGGGCTTGCGCTAAATTTGGATAGGTGTACGTCATCTCCGGAACCGGAGCATCCCCCGGATCAAATCCGTTGGGGTACTCGTATCTTCCACCACCACCCCTTAGGCGCTTGACAACGATCTTGTCATACACGGCTTGTTTGACCTGGTCCTGATATCTCTGTGCATTCTGTGTAAAATTGTCCGGCTCGGTTACACCCGTGCCCGATAGCTCCGAGACAATGTAAGTATAGCTGCTAACCGGGGAAATCCTGGACAAATTCATCGCGATAGAGGATCGCACGTTTGTTCTGCGGCTGTAGTCCTGCTCAAGCCGCCGAAGCGCTGCCGCGAGGCGCTTTTGATACCGCTCGGCAATAGGTGCAAACTCCTGCTCATACATAGCATTGGCTTTCAGACCCAGCTCAGTCCGGGGATGGCTCGTATTCATATCGCTTTCCGGAGCTCCAAATTCTTCAAAGCACTTTTCTCTGAGCTCCTCCATCTCCTCAACAAGCTCATAATCGATGTCATCTGCGATCAGTCTCTTATTGGTATCAAAAACATTCGCTCCTTCAACGGGATAAAGAACATCGGCAACCATTGGACTGACTTTGGGTATGCAGATAGCGAGTATCGCCCATACAAAAAAGGCCAGCACAATAGAGTCCATCGAATTTCTGGTAAACGCGGAGATGCAAAGGCCCAGACTCACCATGCACAGCATGAACAGGAAGGTCACCCCCATAATGACAAGCAAAGACAGCCAAACGCTGGACGATATAATCGACACATCCGGCGAAGCATCGAGTATGAGTAAAGCGACCAAAATCGAGATAATGAAGGGTATCGAGAGAGCAACGTAGTTTCCCACAACCTTAGCCAGGAGAATCCGGCTGCGAGGCACGGAATTCGCGATAATTAGGCGTAATGTTCCCCTTTCCCTTTCGCCGGAGAAGGAATTGAAGGTGAAGATCAGGGCCGCTAACGATACGATGAACACTACGCTGAAGATAAAATCAACCTTGCCGAACAGAAGAGAGCTGGGATTGTCGATGATAGATTCTTTGGTGGTGCGAAAAAGCCCCGATCTGGCCGTCGTGAACTTGTCGGGCATAAAAGGATCGACGCCGGAAGCAAAGATGCTCATGACCGATGGCGGCCTGAAAGCCTGCGCCTCTGTGTATGGTTCCACGCCTTTGCCATGACGTTGCCGGTATTCCTGGTGTTTTATCTGATAGGCAGCCAGACGATGCTCGTAGTCTTTCCGGCCGACGTACATCCCCAGCGGAATGAGCACGATGCACAAAAGCGTGGCAATCACAAAACGCAAATCAAAGATTGCCGCCGTGATTTCTTTTTTAATCAGAGTTTTAAGCATTAAACTTTCCTGTATACAACGCAGAATCAAATAGCTCCTCACCTGACGTCATATCTATTAAACCTCATCAAAGCCAGCGTACAAAACAGCACATCGAACAGACACAGCAGAAGAATGTCCGGCCAATGCATCTGAACAGCTTCCGTCAGATTAAGAAAGCGATACCTCATGTCCGGAAAAGAAAGAGAATCAGAGACATTAAATCCCTCTGCGCGTCTCTGCCGGCCCTGCTGGCCGAATAGGTGGAAGACTTTGTCATAAAAGATTTGGTTTATATCTTCCTGAAACATCCGTGCGTTTCTGACGAAATTGTCCGGCTCGGCAACCCCTGTACCCGAAAGCCCCGACACAATATATGCGTAGCAGCTAACAGGCGATATCCTCGCCAGATTTGTGGCAATAGAAAACTGTATATTCCTGCGGTTTCTATAGTCCTGCTCGATTCTGTTGAGCTCGCTCGCGATGCGCCTCTGGCACTGGTTGAAAAGATGCTCGACTTGTGGCTCATACTTGTCCCTTAACTCTTGGTACTTTTGATTAAATTTCTTTCGTAGCTTCCGGAAGTCTGGATCCTCCTTAACAACCTCAAATGATACCTCACGGCCGAGAGCTTTCATTCGATTCGCGAGCTCATTCGAAGCTTTCAGTTGCATCTCTTGCACAATGTCTCGTTCCTTGTCCCATTTCGAATCGATTGTTTCCTTCTTCACCTGCTCGAACTGTTTTTCGATATCGTCGCGAACCATTCTCTTGCGAAAGCTAAAAACGCTCCCTGATTCAACGGGGTAGATGCTCTCCGCGATCATGGGACTCATCCTGGGCACGCCAATTATGAACATTGCCCATACGAAGAACAGTAAAACAATCGAGCCCATCGAGTGTGACGTAAACGTAGATATGCAGACGCCCAAACTCACCATGCTAAAAATAAACAGGAGTGTCACCATCAGTATAACCAGCAACGGCGGCCAGACCTCCGGCGAACCGATAGATACAACGGGTGAGGCATCCAGGACAAGCAGGGCGATGAAGACCGAGATCATAAATGGAACCAGAAGGACAATATATTTGCCTACGATCTTACTCAGAAGAATCCGGCTGCGCGGGATGGAATGGGCTATCATCAGGCGCAATGTTCCCTTTTCTCTTTCGCCGGATATGGAATTGAAGGTGAATATCAGGGCGGCCAATGAGATAATGAACATCACATTGAAAAGAAAGTCCACCTTTCCAAACAGGAGGGATTGTGGATTGTCGATGCCGGACTCCTTGACCGTGCGGAACAATCCCGACTGTGAAGTAAATACTTTGTCGGGCATGAAGGGATCGAGCCCCGAGGCAAATATACTCAGAACCGAAGGCGGCCTGAAGCCCTGGGCCTCTTCCCCACCGGTCAGCGGTGTCGGCGGAGTACCAAAACGCTCTTTGTACGTTTGAAGCTCTCCTTGATAGCTTGCCAAACGGTGTTCGTAGTCTTTCCGGCTGACGTACATCCCCAGCGGAATGAGCACCATGCAGAGAAGCGTCGCTATGGCGAAACGAAGGCCGAGCATCGTCTCCGCAATCTCTTTACCAACCAGTGTACGAAACATGGTTCCTCTCACAAGCCTTCACCTTCAGGCGGCAGGGATTCACTCATCTCATTTTGCGAATGCGGACTTCGATATTCTTCGAGTTCTTCAACAGGTCGACGAGCTTGTTCGGGTCTGTTTGGCTGTAGTGATATGGGTACAGAATCTTCGGCTTAAACGCCTTGGCCGCATCGGTGACCATTTCCGGCGTCATCGTATAGGGCAGATTCATCGGCAAAAAGGCCACGTCGATATTCTTGAGTTGCTTCATTTCGGGCGTATTCTCCGTATCGCCGGCAACATAGAGACGCTTGTCGCCGAACGTGATTATATAGCCGTTGCCCCGGCCTTTGGGATGAAAGGGATTGCCGGCGGACCGCATGTGAACAATATTGTACGCGGGCACTGCCTCGATTTTCATGCCCTGAACGGTCTGCACATCGCCATTAGCCATTACAAGTCCCGCTACTCTTTCGGCGCAGGCTTTGGTCAATACCAGTTGGGTTCCGTCCTTACGGAGAATATCTATGGCCTTGGTATCAAGGTGATCGCCGTGCTCATGCGTGAGCAGGATAATATCGGCTTTGGGCATCTCAGTATAATCGGCCTCTCTACTGACCGGGTCTACGTGAATGGTTTTGCCGCCGAAGGTGAACATGAGCGTTCCGTGTCCGATGAAGGTGATTCTCAAATCGCCGGCATTTGTCTTGATAATGTCCTGCTCGAATTTCGGCTCAGTGCCGGCCTGTAAAATCAGATCGTTAAGGTCGCTAAGGGCGAAACCTTCTTTGATTACGATGTGCCTGCGATCCGTCAGGATTAACCAGGGTATTGATTTCACGCCCCAGTTAAATGTGCTCTTTCCCATTTCAGCAGTAGATTTGCCGATGGCGAAAGGAATCTTGTTATCCTTCACCCATTCGTTAACAACCTTATCATCAACATCGGCTACCTGCACACAAGCAACTGCGACATCTTCGTCAGCCAAATCATCGGCTTTTTGTGCAAGCTCTTTTATATAGTTTCTTGACGGCCTCTGCTGCATATCCCACAAGCATACCAGAATCATCTTTTCGGAGGCACCGGCGGGAAGTTCAATTCCCATTTTCTCCAGATCAGGTAAGGGTTTGCCTATCAGTAAAGGCGTTTTTATAGCTGTCCCTATGGTACCAACGGTTAATTCCTCGAATTCATATTTCTTCTTCTGTTCGGCGCCTTTGACTCGCATCTTAACCGAGTACAGTGAGGTTCTTGCCGTGATAAAGAGTGTCTGATTGTCGCTTCCGCCGAAGGTGACGTTGGCCGGGCCTTCGGGAACTTTAATCTCTTCGATTTTCTCGCCGTTCTTGTTATAGACCGCCACAACACGTGTCGTTAGATAGATGTTGCCCTCGTTGTCGATGGTCATGCCGTCGGAACCTTCGGGAGCAATGAGTTTTTTGACCGAAAGGGTGCCATCCTGTTCGATTTTATAAGCAAAGGTTTTGCCGCCGCCGTTATCGGTGACGTAAAGCGTTTTACCGTCGGGCGTGCCGATGACGCCGTTCGGCCGGACCATATCGTCGATGACGCGGACGAGTTTTTTGCGGTCGGGCAAAAGATAATAGACGTGCTCGCCGTCCTGCTCCATACCATCTCTGTTTCCGTAGCGAGGATCAGTGAAGTAAACGCCGCCTTTCGGATCGATCCAAAGGTCGTTCAAGCTGTTGAATTTTTTACCTTGGTACTTGTCCGCCAGGACCGTGACATTGCCTTTCGGATCAATGGAGACCAGCCGCCTGCCGTCGCCTTCACAGGCTAAAAGGTTGCCGTCTTTATCGAAATACAGGCCGTTGGCCCCGCCGGAGTTTTCGCGAAACGTGGACAATTGGCCGTCCAGCGACCATTTGAGAATTCGATTGTTGGGAATATCCGAAAAATAGACATTTCCCTTAGCGTCCGCCGCCGGACCTTCGGTAAATGCAAAGCCCCCGGCAAGTTTTTCCACCTTCGCATCTTCGGCAACAACACTCGCCTCAGCAACGCTCCAACTCATCGCCCCGGCAAGAATCACAAGCATCATTAAACTATACCATTTCGCATTCATCTCAATCTCCTTTCACTTTTTCAGTCCAACATTCAAACTAACAGCTTCATTAGCATTATACCCGTTCGGCCATCATTTCTCATCACTGATTTTCTGGTGGATTTTCACCTTCGCCAAGTAGATGCTGGTTTTGCCTTCGTGGCTGGAGTAATAGCTAACGTAAAGCATGTTATTGTGCCAAACCATGCCGGGATAGCTGGTATCGCCGCCGCTGGGCAATTTTGCAAGTTTGGTCATCACACCGTTTTCCACGTCGAGGTAAGTTATGGCCGTGTGGGCGCCGCCGTCATGCATGCGGCCCGCTGCCAGCCAATGCCCGCCGGGGATTCGGATGAAGTTGGGGCCGCCGAATCCGTTGAATTCCGAGCCGAGGTCATTCCATTGCCACTGCTTATAGCCGGGCCTGCTCACGCCCAGCATGGCACTGCTCGGGTCGTCGCCGCTGCGGTCGCGGCGCACGAGTGCGTAGCAAGTTCCTTCGAAATCGAAACGAAGCGTCACTTCCGTCGGATAGCCCTGCTCGAATAGCCTGGGCACGTGAGGCTCGTAGTGAATCCCGTCGTCGCTGACGAGCAGATCGAGATAGCGGTCGCCACCTTGTCCGGACGTGTAGGAAACGCCGTAGGCTTTGCCTTTATTCCATGTCACGCACCAGAGCCAGCGTCCCGGCTCGACTGCAATCTGCGGCTCGGTCCATCGCCTGCCGTCTGTCGAAAAGCTCACGAACGTTCCGGTCGGGGCCGATTGATTGTCCTTTTCGCGCGGAGCGGCTCCGCCCAGCAGCATCAGCCGGCCGTCGGGCGTCACGGACAAATGAGCATCGCGAAGGTCGAAACCTTTCAACGAGATTATGGCCGCCGAGGTCCAGGTGTCCGCATCTTTCGATTCGAGTATCCGAATCCTGCCGTCGGTCGAAACGTGTCCTCTGCCCTCGCGAAACGCGCAGTAGAACGCATCGTGCCATCGTAGAAGGTCAGTGAAAGCGTTGTGCGGAGCCTTGTTCCAAATCCTGTCGGCCTCAATAACCTCCACCGACACCGGAACCGCTCCGAAACCACACGAAGCTGAAATCAAACACAAAACCATTACAATATATCGCTTACTCATCATATCCATCTGCCTTCCATTCTAAATCTTGTCATCCAGCTCATCAACTCCAAAACCTTCGGCGGTAACGACACGTTCGCAATCAGTCAAAATCAACAACGGCAGAGAATCTCTCATTTCTGAGCATAATTAATCCTCGCTACGGTTAACTACTTTTCGCCAATTCTGATTCCTCGTTCAAGTTGCGGCTCTGGGATGCACAACCTAAAATTAAGACGCGGTTCTCGGAAAAATGTTACAGCTTTTTTACACTTAATAAATATTCGTTCTCTCGTAAAGCGTTTCCGCATAAGCGCTTCTCAAGAAAAACGCGGCCTTTTAGAGTTCCCGGATATGAACTATATTCATTTGACAGGATGTTATGAGCTGCCTTGGGCTATTATTATCCATATCACGAGGGCCGCTAACCGGCATCCGCTACTGTCTATTTACTTCACACCTTTGACTCGCATTTGCAGGCTATAGAGCGAGGTTTGAGCCGTGATAAAGAGTGTATGTCTATCGGTGCCGCCGAAGGTGACGTTTGCCGTCCAGCCGGCTTCGATTGGGATCTGCTCGATCTTCTCGCCGGCCGGATTGAAAACCGTGACACCCCGGCCCGTCAGGTAAATGTTGCCCTCGCTGTCGATAGTCATGCCGTCCGAGCCCATCGAGCAAAACAGCTTTTTTCCCGACAGCGTGCCGTCTGCTTCGATGTTATAAACATACGTCTTCCGGTCACCGATATCGGCGACATAAAGCATCCTGCCGTCGGGCGTGCCGATGATGCCGTTAGGCTGGACCAGGTCCTCAGTGATTCGCACCAATTTTTTTCGGTCGGGCTTCAGGTAGTACACGTGCTGGCCGTCCTGCTGCATCGCCGGGTCGCGGGTCCAGTAAGGTCTTTTATAAAGCGGGTCGGTGAAGTAAATGCCGCCCTTGAGGTCCTCCCACAGGTCGTTAGGGCCATTGAGCAGTTTGCCCTTATAATTTTTGACAAGCACCGTTGCTTTGCCTTCAGGATCTATTGACCATAGCTGGTTATCCATGTCCGCACAGGCCAGCAGGTTGCCGCGTTTGTCGAAGTACAGGCCGTTGGATTGGCCGGAAGGCTTAAGGAAATCCGATAGCTTGCCATCCACGGACCATTTGCAGATTCTGTCGTTGGGCTGATCGGTAAAGAAAACGTTTCCCTCGGCATCGACCGCCGGGCCCTCTGTGAACTTAAAGCCATCGGCGAGCTTTTTCACTTTCGCTCCCGGCGCGATGATGCCTTGCTTTCCACTGCCGGCAGGTGTCACTGCTATCAGTTCGATGCCATTATCCTTTCCAAAATTGCGTGAATATTTCTTCTCTTGCGGATTGTTCCAGTGCTCGTGTACGCCGAGACTGGCCAGCCTCTTGACGTTGCCGGCATGATCCGGGTCGTAAAATGTCCCGGAGGGCGGATTGTCTGCAAGCGCCGCCTCGTGCAGAAAATCATCGACTCCGGATTTGCGTGGACTATCTTCGTACTCGGCGGCAAGAAAATCGAAGCCGACCGAATCAATCGCCACTGGATCCTGCGAAGCCAGCAGGCTGGATGTCCAGTCTCCGTTGAAGGGCGGCGATTTCCATCTTCTCGGCCCTTTGTCCATGTCCACGGGATGGATTCCGCAGTACAAGCCGTCAACCAGGTAGAGTACGGTTTTGCCGCCGAGCTGTGAATGACCTATAAGGTCAACCAGGTTCCTGTATATTCCGGTCTGCTTGGAAAAGGCATCCTTATGCAGGTCGAAGTATCCTTTCTCCGCCGGCCAGCGAATCAAGGAGCCGTAATGATTCTTTGCAGTCAGCGTCACGCCGGCACCGGTATGAGCCTTAAGGTTTGCGAAGTTGATGAGGTATTCAGCCTCGGCATAAGAGGCGGGAATGTAGTCCTGTTTGATTCCTTCCGGATTGCAGCTCCAGTACAGCGGAGCCGAAGACTGCTTCATCTTTATCCGGCCAAACTTGCCGCCCCGGTCCATGCACCGAACATCCGGAAATTCTTTATGAATAATGTCGTAATACTCATTGGCAAAATACGCCAGGCTGTCGCATATGGAGATATCCGCGGGCTTGACGCCGACCGTGTTCACGAGCTGCCGCAGCAAGGCAACGAGCATCTGAGGGGACGTATTCATATAATCCTGTGTGCTGTCCAGCTTGTAGGTCTCGGCATCGACTCCTCCGTGTGTGAAAATGAAGCCGACGAAATTGACCTTGACAACAATTTTTTCACCCTGTTTGTAGCCTACATCTCCCTTGCCGTGAGTCTTATTGTGGTATCTGAAAAGTTTGTCCCATGCTTGGGCATCCATGGGCGCACCGGTTAGCCAACGAATAGCCCGGGAAATCATAAGGTGTACCCGCTCGGGGTCGGTATGTTCCGCCTGCCACGGGTGCCCGTCACCGGGGCCTTCCCAGTCCGTTGCATCAGGATCATGCACCCAGACGACACGGCCGGGATTAATGCCTTTGCCAACTCCCATCGGCTCATTCACAGGCTGCGGCTCGGCAAGAACCGACTTCTCGGCTGTGGCGGTCATTGCGATCCACACTGCCGTGACACTCAAAAATGCGCACGCCAGGCCCACGATATAACGCCGGCGAGCGAAGTTGAGTTTAGCCTTTTTAAAGGCCAGCACCGAAACTCCAAAACCCAGCAGCATCGCGACAAATCCCGAGGCCAGCGGGAAAGCGACACGCTGGCACGGATAGAAGGCCCGCGACGGCTTGGGGATAACACGAATCAGAAACCATATCAGCGAAACGAGTCCCGCAAGCGGAAACACCCATTTTACCCAGCGATATTTCCCCTCAGCCCTTTGAGACTTGCCTTTCTTAGGACATGAGTGGACATCTTTTCTTTTCAGGAATTGCATCATTCGAACCTCCAAAATACACAGCTATATTTCACACGTTTAATGGTTTAGTCCAGCCAAAGTCATAACAGTAAACTTTCGACGATGAAAGCTGCACAGATTCTACCGTCATCCCCCAAAAGCGTCAAGAACAAATCCCCCATTACACTCGCGCGGGCTCAAGTTAATATCTCCGCAGGGACTCACAATTCGAATGCACGTAGTTTTAATTGTCGCTCTTTAATCCGGCTTGTCCGGCGTGTTTTTTAGCTTATGTTTTTTCACGTATCTTTCCAGAGGCCTGGCCACTTGTCCAAGACCCATCAGGACGAGGATTGCAATAAGAGTTGATACGATTGCCAGTTGATAGAAACGTCCCCCGCAAGCCATGCCGATACTTGAAACGAGCCAGATCGTCGCCGCGGTTGTCAGGCCGTGCACGCCGCCTCTATCCTGGATGATGGCACCGGCCCCCAGGAATCCTACTCCGGTAACGATTTGAGCCGCGATCCTCGTAACATCGCCTGAGGTACCGGTTACCATTTCTCTGGAGATTATCGTAAAGACCGCGGCACCAAGACAAATGAGCAGGTTGGTCCGCAGTCCTGCCGCCTTGCCGCTCACTTCCCTCTCCAGCCCGACCGCCGCTCCAAGAACAGTCGCCAGGATGATACTAAGTAAATCGTCCGGCCAAATCATCGCTCTACCTTTCTATTAGTGTTTCATCGACCTTCATGCCGAAGTGCCTGCCGGCCTTCTCGATATGACCGAGGACTTTGTCGCCCGGCTTGAGCGTCGTTACCGAAATCGCTTTGCCGTCCGGGCTGACCAGCCGAATCGTCTCGGCATTCTGCAAGACCAGGCCAATCGGTTGACCTTCGGCCTCGGCCTCGATCAGCATCATCGGCCTTTTTTCGATTTTGTTCCGGCCCAGGTAAGCCGTTTGACTCTTGCCCTGGAAATCCACCACCATAACCTCATCGCCGGCCTTCAGGTCGGCCAGGTACTTGGTTTTTCCGCCCGGCGATAGAGTATAAGCGTGCACGGCTCCGGCGTTGACCCGGAACGGCCGGGACGCTACGTAAGGATTGTCGATGGATTCGGAATGTACGAGAAAGAAACCGGATGCCGTGTTGCCGACAAGCATTCCTTCGCCCAAAGTCATTTGCGTGCAGGTATCGAGGCAGGCACGGTCGCCCATGCCAAGCTGCCTTGCCGTGGTGATAGTCGCCGTGACGAGGGCAACTTTTTCGCTGACGCCCTGAATGATTTCGGCGGTCTTTTTAATCTCGTTTATATTGCCGGTTTTCAATACAACGCCGTCCACGCCTTTTTCGAGTATCTCGACCATAAGTTTTGCCTGCTCGCTGTTTTCGACCTGCACCATAATATTTTTGCCCCGACGGGCGAGCAGATTTTCTATAGGAATAATCGTCCAGTCGAGCATTCTGAGAACAACAATTCTTTCGGCCGGTACTGCCGCGGCTTTATCTTCATCTTCCTTGCCGGCAATATCTATGAACTCGACGTCCTCGCCGGGCTTGATGTCGCCGCCGGCTTCGACTGTTTTGATTTTGCCGAACTGCCGGACTTTGCCGCTATCGCCATCCGGCAGCACTACCGCTTCGGCACCGCTTTCGAGCGCGGCGATAGCGATATCCTTGCTATAAGGAACGACATTTATCCACAACCTTTTCATTGTGCGTATCCTTTACTTTAATTTTACAATTCCCGCAAAGACAGGAATCCTTGCCTTATAGTTCTTTCCCTTTATACCAGGATTAAAATCCAATCCATGAAGTATGTCAACAGTTTTTGCCGGCAATGCCATAAATAGAAACGTATCATTTTGTTGACATTGACTGAATAGCCGGTTATTGTGGGATTATGCCGAGATGTTCACGAATTGTAATCGAATGCACGAGTCGCGGGCGGCCGTCATGACAGTGACAAGTTCGTAGCGAAGCTGTAGACGCTAATTGGTCGACGATTTCAACCTTTGCTTCGTGTCTGACCCGTACAAAAAGGTGCACTCATTAAAGCAAATTTTTCATGTAAAGGGTTTGACTATGAAATTTTATTTTGACCATGTATGGAGAATTCTTTTAACTTGGAAACCTGCTGCATATTCTTTTGTTGTTTTATGTATTTTTTCGTTACTTGTTATGCCATCTTGCCGGAAACAATCACAACCAAAGCCTCCACCTGGACCGCCTCCGCCTGATATAAGTGATTGTACACATGTCGAACTTCGGTATTCTCCATCGAAATTGGAGTACTTTATTTCCAGAGTTAGTCTCCTTAGCCCCAAGGAGGTAAATGATGTGGAATCTCTTGTACCAACCGTTGTTAATGATCCAGAGATTATTAAAGCGCTAGCTCATGATGTAAACCAGGGAACATTTCAGTATTATTCAAGGCAAGGTGTACCAGCAATCAAACATTTTGTTAACATCATTTGCTATCGTAATGGTGAATTTGTAACCGCTTTCGTCAAGACACACAAGCAAGTACTTATCGGGACAAAAAATTATATTTATGAAAACGGAGTCTGGCCAAGTCTGGAAAAGCTCAAACCAACGGGCCTCACATCTAAAATCACGTCACTCAGATTACGAAATAAATGTGGAGCAAACATGGCGCTGCTTAAGAGTACCATTATCGAGGATCCCCTTACTCAAAAAAAACAATATCCGGTTCCATCCAAATGGTGTGATATTCTACTAAGGCGATACCCTCCTGGAGGAACAGAGCAATTTAAATGTCCAAGCCAAGGCGAAGGCAAGTGTCATTATGCGATGAATCCCAATTGTAAGTCAGATTCGCCACCGGACACTGTACTCTTATTTGAGACCAAAGCCGGCTGGAATCAACACGGCGGACCTGAACTGTTTACGTTTGACAACCACGATCCCAAGGGTGGTTGTGTCCTCTTAAACAACCGCACTGTAAAGTTCATTCGCACAAAAGAAGAACTCCAGCAACTCCGATGGAAATGAAAAATACTATAGAAAGTCAGGAATAATAGCCTGTTAAGTGGCATGATTAATTTTCTATTGTTCTCTTGTTGTTTTCAATGATGGATACTGTTAATATTCTCGTCAGACCACTCGAAGTTCCAATCACATATGTAAAGGAGCAGTACAATGGAAGATATGAAATATTATCATTCCCATGCCGCGGTTACTAATCGCAACAGGAGAGAGCTTCTTAAAACGTGCGCCTGTGCTGGGCTTTCATTGGCTCTGGGCTCGGCGTCTCTTTCATGCTGTCCGTGCAGTACAGGTCGCGAACAAGCCATGTCGGTCAATGAAGACTTTAAGATGGTCGCTTACTGCTGTCTGGAGTGTGACAAGTGCGATGTCTATATCGCCACGCAGAACAACGACGAAGAGCTGAGAGCGAAAGTTGCGAAGGAGTGGAAGATGAAGGCCGAAGAGCTTTATTGTGACGGCTGTAAGTCGGACAGAACACCTTTTAACTGTGAAGCCAAGAAATGCGCCATCAGCAGGAATCTGCCCACCTGCGCGCACTGCGATGATTTTCCATCCTGCGACAAAGAAATCTGGACGAAGTGGCCGCAGCTTAAGGAAAAGGTGCAGGCAATGCGGAGCAAACTTAGCACTTAGCCGGCATTTGTTTTTTTAAAGAAATAGTTGCCTGCCAACGTGTCCGGTGGTATTGTGATATGCGGATATGCCCAGTTGCGTAGCTGGGTAGTTGACGAGTCGGGAAACACACTTTTTCAGGAGGTTTATCATGAGTCGGATACTTCACAAAACAATCGGTAAGACCTTTGTTCTGGTTTGTCTTATGTTATTCGTTCCGACGTCGCTTGTCTGGGCGGCCGAGGACATCACAGGTCAGTGGGAGATGAAGATGGATTTCGGCGGCCGGGATAGCTTTGCCACGGTGTCTATCTCCAAACAGGCAGACGGCAGTCTCACTGGAAAATGGGGTTCCACAGACCTGTCCGATGTAAAATTCCAGGATGGAAAGCTCACGTTTGTTCGTATAATTCAGTTCGGCGACCAGGAGTTTACAATGGATTATGCCGGCACTCTCAAAGACGGCAAGATCACAGGCACAATGTCGAGCGACCAGGGTGAATTCGACGTCAACGGGACCAGGTTCAAGCCCAAGTGCGCCGCACTCGGTCGCTGGGACATAAACTTTAATGTCGGCGATCGTCAAATCAATGCCAGGCTGTCAGTCTCCGAAAAGTCGGACGGCACGCTTGACGGCAAATGGAGCGAGGAAGGTGAGCACGTAATCTCCGATATTAAATTTAAAGATGGAAAGCTTAGCTTTACTCGACAAAGCAAGATCGAAGATTTCGAGTTCGAAACTACTTATGAGGGCCAGATCAAAGGCAATGAGCTAACCGGAACGATGAAAAGTGATATGGGGGATATACCTGCTAATGGCAAGCGGGCAGGGGCGCTGCTTATTGGCAAGTGGGACCTGACAACGGAATCCGAATTCGGCACGAATAAAAGTATGATGCGGGTCAATGGAGACATGACCGGCAGGTATGAGTTCTTCGGCGGCGAGATTCCCATGAAGGACCTTAAACTCGAAGGCAACCAGGTGACATTCACTCTCGAAATGGGCTGGGGTGACCAGACCTTCACTTTGGACTTCAAAGGTACGCTGGACGGCAAGAACCTCAAAGGCCAAATGACCTCGGACAGGGGCACCAGCGATATAACCGGCAAGAAGGTCGAGCAAGCTTCGGCCGCCGTCGGGACATGGGAATTCACGAGGGAATCCTCGCAAGGGACGCGGACCAGCACGCTGAAGATCAAGCCGGACATGACCGGGACGTACACGATGCGTGACAATGAGGTGGCCGTTAAAGACCTGAAAGTCGATGGAAACAATGTGAGCTTCAAGCTTGAGCTAAGCTTCAACGACAGGCAGTTCACGATGGAATTCAAGGGCAAAGTTGAAGGAAAAACCCTCAATGGCGAATTCATCACACAAAGAGGCGCCCGCGAGGCTGTCGGCAAGAAAATTGATTGACGGTAATAAGGTTGATAGTATGAATCACAATAAAAGCAGATTGATCAGAGCCGGACATTCACGAATCGTAGCGAGTCTGGCGATTTGTCTATTGTGTTGCAGCATTGCGTTTGCGGATTTCATGGCGGCCCTGGCCCGGCCGCATGACGGACGCAGCATGCGGGCAACTTCAACACACAAGATCGGGCCGGACGGTAAGCCCGATCCGAACGGCGTGCCCGACCCGAACAGCAATCGCGACAACAGCAGCGTTCAGCCGGGGCAAAAGAAAATCTTACTTGATGTCAAGGGCCCGGGGGTAATCACCCATATCTGGATGACGTTCCTCGGGCCCGAGCCGCACCCCTGGGCGAAGAACGGCTCGGCCAATCACCAGGAAATGCTGCTCCGCATGTACTGGGACGGCAGCGAGCGGCCGGCGGTCGAGGCACCGGTGGGCGATTTCTTCGCCAACAGTTTCGGCAAACGCAGCGAGGTGATAAGTCTGCCGGTCGCGGTCGAGGATGCGGACTCCTACAATTGCTTCTGGCACATGCCGTTTCGCAGGTCCGCGCGCATCGAGGTCATCAACCAGAGCGACAAACCTATTAGCCTGCTCTACTACAACATCGACTGGATTAAGAAAGAGCATATTAGTGACGATACGCCGTATTTCTACGCGCAGTATCGACAGGAGTATCCCGTCGAACACGGAAAGGATTACGTCCTGCTCGATACCAAGGGCAAGGGTCACTACGTCGGCACCGTTTTGAGCGTGCGGACTCGCAGCCCCTCCTGGTTCGGCGAGGGCGACGAGAAAATCTATATCGACGGCGAGCAAAACGCCTCGATCTGGGGTACTGGGACGGAAGATTATTTTCTTTCCGCCTGGGGACTCAAGACCACAAGCACACCATTCTTCGGCGTCCCCTACTTCGACCAGTGGGGCATCGTCGGCGGTCATACCAGCGCCTACCGGTGGCACGTCACCGACCCGATTGTATTCAATAAGGCAATCAAAGTGACATTCGAGCACTTCGGCTGGATGTCGCCGGACGAGAATCCAGATTACAAGTCCCACAGTTGGAACGAACGCGAAGACGACTACTCCAGCGTGGCCTTCTGGTACCAGACGGGCGAGCCCACTTTCGAGGCCCGCGCCCCGCACGCCCGGCAGCGGACGCTCCCTTGCCTCGACCGGATTATCTCTGCTCGCGAATACACGGCGGGCGAATATCACGGCATGGGCGAAGTCGTAGCCCAGAATCTGGATATCTATCCCGAAGGCCATTTGTTTTACCAGCCGGAAGGGCCGGACGACGCCTGGATCGAGATTCCCTTCGAAGTCGAGAAGAAAGAGCCGCAGCGTTTGCTGCTGGTCATGACACAGTCTTACGACTACGGCAAATACCAGTCGTACCTGGACGGCGTTAAGCTCGGCGGGGTCATGGACCTCTACAGCAGTGAGACCTCGACTCGCGAATATCACCTGCTGGACTTCTGGCCGGAGCCGGGCAAATACAAGCTGCGTCTGGAGTGCGTCGGCAAAAATCCCATCTCCGGCGGCTGCTACCTCGGCATCGAATCGGTCCGCCTGCGCCGGCGTCGCCCGCGGGTAAGCCAATACCGTCACGATGTCGATAAAGACTGGCGAAAGAAACCAATATTGTACGAATAACCAGCCTTCTATTGAAATAATTGTGACGCGAATTCGTTAAGGTAGTTTCGCCAGTTGATCCAGGTATGGGCCCCGGGAGTTTCCTTGAAGACTACATCAAAACCATGCTTTTTGAGTAGTTCAACTGTGCTCCGGGATGTTTCGATAAGAAAGTCTTCCTTGCCTGTTGCGAACCATACGAGTTTGAGTCCTTTTTTCAGTTCGGCGTTGTCCAGTGCTTCCTTGTTTTGTTCCTCCCACGTGGGCTGCGAGTCATCCTGTGGACGGCGACGATTGAGGCTGAAGACGCCCGAACTGAAGACCCCGAAGTAGGCGAATTCCTCCAGGTTGGGAATGGCGATATTAAGCGTCTGGCCGCCACCCATGGACAGGCCGGCCATCGCCCGGTGTTGCCGGTCCGCGTACACGCGGTAATGCTTTTCCACATACGGTTGCAGATCGTTCAGGAAATCCTGTGCGAACTCATCAACGGCCGGCCTGGGTCCGCCAAACCCGGAGGAGCCCGTATGACCGGCGGGCATGGCCACTACCATCGGCTTTGCCTTTTTTGTCGCTATCAGGTTATCCATGATGAATCCGGCACGTCCCACGGATGTCCACGAATCGTCGCAATCAGATGCACCGTGCAGCAGATAAAAAATCGGATATTTGCCTTCGCCCGATTCGTATCCCGGCGGCGTATAAACATGCATCCGGCGGAAACGCTTGAGCGACTTAGAGTAGTAAGTGACCTCGGCGACAGCACCATGTGGCACATCCCTGGTGTCCATGAAATCCGCCCCGGGAACGTAAACCAGGCTCCATGTGTTATTGTTGGATTCGCTGGTGGCCGAATTCCTGGGATCAATCACCGACACGCCGTCCACGTTGAAGTTGTACCGGTACGCCCCGGATTCGATCGGTCCAAGCGTTACCTCCCATACTCCGTTGGGATCTTTCGTCATGGCTGCACCTTGTCCGACGCCCGGAATGTCGCTGCCGCTAAGGAGCACTTCTTCGGCCTTGGGCGCCAGTATGCGAAACGTTACGTGCCGGTCAGCGGCAACCTCGGGCGACACCACCCGGGGACCGCGGGAACGCTGGCGCTGAGCCGGTGCCGTGCAAGTCATGGCAAATACCGTCAACACAGCGATAGCCATCATTAAGTTTTTTGTTTTGGAACTGTTCATAATTTTCTCCTTTCAGTAGCCTAACTTAAGTTTTTGACATCAGTTGTTCTGAGCCGTCGCCGGCCGCGGTGATTCTCCCAATGCGCCATTGCTTCGGAAATCCGGCCGAGCAGCTCAATCAGGTTTTCTGCTTCTTCTAATCGAAAGAGATCCAGCAGTTGATTTTGGAGCGTACTGATTTGCTTCGATAGCTTTGCGTAGGCACAGCGTCCCGTGCGCGTCAGGGTTACGTTGCGGGCCCGGCCGTCGGCGGGATGCGGCTGCCGTCTCACCAGTCCACGATTCTCCAGCAGTACGAGCATGGCCCGGATCGTATTGGGATCGGAAGTGGCCCGTCGGACGAGTTCCTGCTGAGTAATTCCATCCTGTTCGGTCAGCAATGCCAGGAGTACGAATTGGTCGGCCGTAATCTTATGGGGGGCTAAACAGGAGTTGGTTTGGCGATGCATAGACAAGTATGCC
>Ga0265594_1001587_pt1 | contig 17542 bp, 15 predicted proteins | sample saktaG_11_FD_190147 | JGI IMG/M metagenome (GOLD analysis project Ga0265594, IMG submission 190147) | Saline water microbial communities from Sakinaw Lake, British Columbia, Canada - sak_2011_5_24_80m | ecosystem: Environmental > Aquatic > Non-marine Saline and Alkaline > Saline ... | reverse complement strand
AAGTAAAGTATCGATTAAGAAAGGAGCAGGATTATGACTCAAGGAGTATCCGATAGACCCTGGCAGGCAGATGTCAGGACCGCAGGAACCAAGCAATTTATCCGGGATATCAAGCGTATCACCCGCCGCAAGTTCACTGCCGAGGAGAAGATACGCATTGTTCTCGAAGGCTTTCGCCGCGACACCCCCATCAGGGACCTCTGTCATCGGGAAGGCATTCGCCCCAGCACTTACTATGCCTGGCTGAAGGACTTCATGGAGGCTGGCAAAGAAAGGCTCACCAGAGATATAACCCGGGATGCTACCAGGACTGAAATACAGGAAATCAAGCGTGAAAACGCCAGGCTTAAAACGCTGGTAGCTGAGTTATCTCTCCAGGTGCACGTATTAAAAAAACGGCAGCGCCAAGTCTGGAATAAAGGGGAGGTATACCCGGGTGAGCGTTATCGAAAAGAGCGAGATTCTATCCCTGGTAGCCGGTTCCGGACTGCCGCGGCGAAGAGCTCTGGCACAGCTGGGACTGGCAAAGAGCACCTATTATCGCTGGCTAGAGCGGCAAACCGGAGGGAAGCTACAGGACAGGAAAGGTGGTTCGCCGGTCCCCTGGAATAAACTCAGGCCCAAGGAAGAGGAGAAGATATTTGTCCTGGCCAGGGCACTTCCTGAGTTAAGCTCGCGTGAGCTTGCCTTGAGGGTTGTTGATACCGAGGGCTGGTATGTATCCGAGAACACCATCTTCCGTGCTCTAAAACGGGAGGGACTGATCAAGCCGGCGGAGATAGTGGGTTTCAAGGCAGGTAAGGAGTACCACCGCAAGACCAAAAGAGCTAACGAGCTCTGGGGCTACCGACTGTTCTCATATCAAGGTTATAGACTGGGGCTGGTGTTACCTGGTGACGGTGATGGACGACTATAGCCGCTTTATACTGGCCTGGGAGCTAAAGAGCGATATGGCTCTCTCATTGACGTCGTACAGAAGGCGGTAGACGCTACCGGCATGACCGATGTGCCGGTGGAGGATCGGACAATGCTTCTGTCCGACAATGGACCCGGGTACATCTCCCGGCAGTTCGGAGATTACTTAAAACTGGTGGGGATCAGGCACATCTTAGCCTCTCCCTTTCATCCCCAGACTAACGGCAAAATAGAGAGATACCATCGTACCATCAAAGGAGAGTTGAGCCTCATGTCCTACGAGATGCCCGGTGAATTGGAGAAAGCCATCAGGGCATTTATAGACTACTACAACTACCGCCGCTATCACGAAGGGTTCGGTGATGTCACGCCCTATGACATCTACACCGACAGGTATCACGAAATAATCCAGAAAAGGAAGGAGGCAAAAAGCAGGACATTAGCAGAAAGAAAGAACTATAATAGAACCGCCAGGGAGCAGGGTAGTGGTCTCTAAAGTGTCCGTTGTTACTTCAAAGGCCCACATTGTCCCACTTTCGCTGGCTACATACAGCTCAGACCAGCCATGCTGGTCTCCATAATTGTTACCACTTGTTGGCTAAGCTTACCTCTGAGTTCTGCTGCAACGCGAAAGCCTACCCCGTCATCGCTGAGGATTGGGTTGCCCAGCCCTAAGATCAGTGTCTTCATTTGCACAACCTTTTATGGATTATGGTACAGCATCCACTGTTATCCCGGGTGGCTTGGAGTGTGGGTGGTGGCTCAGCTTCCTAAACTCATTCCCCTTGGCGTCGCGGATGATGACCTCGAGAGGCATTTGCCCGGGCAGAGTGTGTGTGGCGCAAGCGAGGCAGGGGTCATAAGCTCTGAATGCCATCTCCACCATATTAAGGAGCCCTTGGTCAACCTTCCAGTTTTTGATGAGACTCTGGGCTGCCTTTTTAATCGACATACACATCGGTCCATTGTTCTGACCGGTTGCCACGATGAGATTCACCTTAGTAATAAGTCCTTGCTCATCTGACCAATAATGATGGAATAATGTCCCCCGGGGTGCCTCTATACAGCCAACCCCTTCGCCGACAATACCTTGAGGAATGGTTCTGATGTTCTGGCTGGTGATGTCCTTGTCTGTGGCTAATTCCAGTAGCCTCTCTGAAGCATACATAAGCTCCACAATCCGCGCCCAGTTAAAGGCTAGCGTGGCATGTGATGGCTTACCCCCCAACACATCGTACATTTTCTCATATGCCTCTTGGGCCAAGGGGGTAGCCATACCATCGGCAACGTTCAATCGAGCCAGGCAATTCACCCTATAAATGCCACTATCCTTGCCATCAACTAATCCTTTCCATCCTACGCCTTTTAGATAGGGGAACTTGAGGTAAGACCATGGTTCTACATGTTCCTCAATGTAATTTAGATAGTCCTTTGGTTTGAACTTAGCATACTCCTTGCCTTTCGGGTCTATTACCTTTATATCACCCTCATAAAAATTCACCTTATTATTCTGGTCAACCATCCCCATATAATATGTTTCGTGATAATAGATGTCACCAGTGATCAAATCCATATAGTCCTTGTTCTTCAGAACTACATCATCAAATAGCTTCAATGAAAACTTTGAGAACTCTACCGAGGACTTAGCCATCTCCTCTATTTCTTTTCGCTCTTCTTCTGTTATCGGCTTAGACATCCCTCCGGGGAGACCACAAACTGGATGGGTAGCCTTCCCGCCGATCATCTCTAGGATTTTCCGAGAATAACTCCAATGCTTAAAGACTTCAGCTCCAACCTCTTGGCCAACCTTTTCAATAAGGCCTAAAATGTTTCGCTTTGCTGGGTCAGCATCAGGTCCCACAACAAAATCAGGCCCGGCAAGAGCGAAAAAATGAGCTATGTGGTCATAGACCATATGTGCGCAATAGAAAAGTTCGCGCAACTTCTTTGCCGGCTCCGGTGGGTCTACGCCAAAGACGGCATCCACTGCCTTAGAGGAAGCCATATGGTGAGCCGCAGGGCAGACGCCGCAGATTCTGGTTGTTATCCTGGGCATCTCCTCTACAGGTCTTCCCTGGCAAAACCTTTCAAAACCGCGTAGTTCCACTACTTGAAAGTAAGCATTATCTACATTGCCTTCATCGTTTAGGAATATATCGATCTTGGCTTCCCCCTCAAGTCTAGTTATAGGCTCAATGGTGATTCTTCTCGTTTTGGGCTGTTGGGCTTGTGTCATATTTTAGCCACCTCCTTCTATTCTTCTGTTAATTAAAGCCACTGGTAGGGTGAATCTATAGAAGGTGCCCACCGGGTCCTTAATTTGATCCAGGAGTTTCTCCACTTTGTCCTCCGACAAATCTTTCTCGTTCTCTACCCCTAGGATTGAGGCTATGGCAGAGATCATCTTAGCCCCCTGGTCCTTGACCTCGGCTGTAGGTCCCATACACCCTCTACAGGGCATGAGGGCATTGATGCATCTTGCGCCACACCCTCCCCTAGTAGCCGGCCCCATACATAATATCCCCTGTTCCAGGAGGCACTTTGTAGGGTCGGGGACGATTTCATGGGGTCTAAACATCTTTGAGATCATTTTGTTTTCTTTGGTAAGGGGACACTCATCACAGAGGGTCTTGTCAGAGGCGATCACTGTGCCTTTAGGTGGAAGTACTCCTGTTTCCAGAAAGGTGGTTATTATAGGCAGCAGCCGCTCAATTAACTCCACTGCTGGGGGACACCCCGGCAGGTAGTAATCGACATCCACAACTTGAGGTAATGCCTTCCCATCGTTATAGAGTTCTGGCAGGGTAAGGTCATGCCCGTCTTGTGCTATCTCTGTCCTGGGAGTAATAAACTCTGGGTTTACAGTAGACGGAGTTTCCTTATAGGCAGTTTCAAATATCTCTTCCTTACTGGTAAGATTGCAGAGTCCAGGAATACCGCCAAAACAAGAGCATGAGCCAAAGGCAATCATGACTTTAGACCTTTCTCTCAAAAGGTGAGCAATATGTTTATGTTCGGAGGTTCTTACAGTACCATGATAAAGGCTTATATCGATCTCGTTCTTCCCTATCTTTTCCAAGTCTGAGAGCTTTAAATCCATCGCCGTTGGCCAGAAGACAATTTCGGCTAAAGAAGCCAGATCGAGGATCTTCTCCTTAAGGTCTAATATGGCAATATCACATCCTGCGCAGGTAGAACCGAGTCCTATAGCCAGTTTTATCTTCTTATCCATATCGAGTGCTCTCCTGATTTAGCGGACTTGGTCCCAGTTCTTTTACCTTCCCGATGAAATCGGTAAGCACCTGAGCAAACGCTGGTCCTTCCGCTGCCGAGATCCATTCCAGTCTAACCCGCTGGGGACTTATCCCCAGTTGAGAGAGCAATCTTTTCACCAGGCTAACCTTTCTCCTGGTCTTGTAATTTCCAGACTGGTAATGGCAGTCACCCGGGTGACAGCCTCCGATGAAAACACCGTCTGCCCCTTTCTGAAAAGCCTCCAAGATATACAGAGGGTCGATAGTTCCTGAGCACATTACCCTTATCATCCTGAGATTGGGCGGATACTGAATCCGGCTTATCCCGGCTAAGTCAGCGCCGGCATAGGCACACCAGTTGCAGCAGAATCCTATAATCTTGGGCTCAAAAGCGTCCATGCTATATCTCCAAAGCAGCACCAATGGAGGAAAATACCCTCTTCTTCTTGAGAGGACTAGGACCAAGTTGTTTTATGGTTTGGGTAAAGCCTTTGACCGTTTCAGCCATCTTTGGGCCCTCAGATGCCCCGACCCACTCCAGTCTGAGCCTATTCTGCCCAAAGCCTATGGCCTCAAGGAAAGGCCTTAAACCAGTAACTCTCCTTCTAGCACTGAGGTTGCCTTTCACATAGTGGCATTCTTTGGGGTGACAGCCAGCGACTAGAACACCATCTGCACCAGCAGCGAAGGCCTGCAGTATCAAAAGGTCGCTCACCGTGCCGGAACACATTACCCGTATTACCCTTGTGGTTGCAGGATATTGTATCCGTGAGATACCAGCCAGGTCAGTACCTGCATAGGCACACCAATTACAACAGAACGCTATGATCTTGGGCTCAAAGGTGTCTTCTTCCGTTTTAAACCTCCAGGGCAGCAGTGATCATGGCCGAAAGCTGGTCTCTTCTGAAGCCTCGTTGTTGGGCTGCCCCTGAGGAGCAAGCTGCACAGCAGGTGCCACAACCCTTGCACAGTGCTTCATTAACCTTGGCTACTCTTTCTGTTTTATCCACGGTAATAGCTGAATAAGGGCAAAGCGCTTCACAGATGCCACAACCTGAGCAAATATTTTCGTTTACAGAGGCAACAATGCCCTCAGCCATGACAGTATCTTTAGCTAATATTGTGGCTGCTCGGGAGGCAGCAGCTTTGGCTTGAGCGATGCTCTCTTCTATGAACTTCGGTCCGTGGGCTAGGCCGCACATAAAAACGCCCTCGGTAGCAAAATCAACAGGCCGAAGCTTCACATGGGCCTCTACGAAAAAGCCGTCCTCATTGAGGGGAACTTTATAAAACTGAGATAATTCCCTGATCTCGGTCGAAGGGGTTGTGGCAGTACCCAGAGCTAGTATATCTGCGTTTATAAAGAGTTGTTCATCTAAGATGGGGTCATAGACCTTTACTTTCAGCAGAAGTAGGTCTCCTTCCCTCACAACTTTAACTTCAGGTTTCTCATCCAAATCATAACGGATAAATATCACGCCTCTGCGGCGGGCTTCCTCGTAATAAATCTCTTTGAATCCATAAGTCCTCATATCTCTATAGAGAACATAGATATTCATTTCAGGCTTTATCTCTTTTAGCTTTAAGGCATTCTTTATAGATTGGCTACAGCATACCCGGCTGCAATAGGGTCTTTCGCTATTACGAGAGCCCACACACTGAATCATCACTAGGCTGTCACAGTTAGTCATCTGCGGATTATCCTTGGCGATTTCCTCCTCCAGCTCAAGAGAGGTAACTACCCTGGGGTCCCTGCCGTAAAGATATTCTCCATTAGGTTTGTACTCTTGACCTCCAGTGGCTATAATGACTACCCCATGTTCAATCTTTTCAACATATGGCGCGCGATATCTCATTAGCTCCGTGGTAAAGTTTCCTATATAGCCAAAGGCATCCACGATATAGGCATTAGTATATACCTTAATTAAACGATGGCTTTGGACTTTTTTGATAAGATCAGCTAGATAGGCTTGAACGTCCTCACTCTCTAAAGTGTACTGTATTCTCTTTGCTATTCCACCAAGCTCGCTGCTCCTCTCCACCAAGTGAACTTCAAATCCCTGCTCCGCTATGGTGAGGGCATTTACCATCCCCGATATTCCGCCACCGATGACCAAGGCTGAGTGGTTGACGCTGAGAGACAATTGTTTCAATGGTTCAATCAGCCTTGCCTTGGCTACTGCCATCCTCACCAGGTCTTTCGCTTTCTTGGTGGCTTTCTCCGGCTCGTGCATATGAACCCAAGAACACTGGTCACGGATATTCGTCATCTCAAAGAGGTATTTATTTAAGCTTGCTTCCCTGATGGTTTCCTGGAATAGAGGCTCATGAGTTCGTGGTGAGCAGGATGCCACCACCACTCGATTCAAATTATGCTCCCCTATCATTGCCTTTATCCTTTCCTGGGTATCTTGGGAGCAGGTATAGAGGTTATTCTCGGCATGGACTACATTAGGGAGGGTTCTGGCATAATCGGTAACTTCAGGGACATTTACTACCCCACCGATATTGATTCCACAGTGGCAGACGAAGACACCAATCCTTGGCTTCTCTCCACTGACATCCCTCTCTGGCGGATATTCCTTTTTCTTAGTAAGAGTATTTCGAACCGGAGCAAGTAAAGCAGATGTGCTTCCGGCTGCTCCACTAGCCTGCATTACTGTCTCCGGGATATCTTTAGGTTCGGAGAAAGCACCGGCGACGAAGATACCCTGCTTTGAGGTTTCTACACCGGAGAAGGGAACCACATTGCAGAAACCATATTTGTTAAGCTGAATCCCTAACCTTTCCCCCAATTCAATGACTTTCGGGGAAGGTTGAAATCCTGATGAGAGCACCACTAACTCGAATTCCTCAGACATTAATTTGTTATCTTCGGTGAGGTATTTAATGGTTAAATTTCCAGTGCCATCTTTCTCTTCGACTTCAAAGACTTTAGATCTTACAAACCTGATTCCATATTCATCTTTTGCCCGGTTATAGTATTTATCGAAATCTTTTCCATAAGTCCTCATATCCATGAAGAAGATAGTCTCCTTCAGGTCAATAGGCGCATGCTCTTTAGCCACTATTGACTCTTTCACCGCATAGGTGCAGCAGACAGAAGAGCAGTAAGGATGTTTGCTATCCCTTGAGCCTACGCACTGGATAAAGGCGACCCTTTCCGGAATTTCTCTATCAGAAGGGCGAAGAAGATGACCCTTAAATGGTCCCGAGGCTGAAAGCATCCTTTCAAACTCGAGACCTGTAACCACATTGGGATAGCGGGTATAGCCATATTTATAGAAAGCCCCCATATCACACAGTTCATATCCAGGGCAGAGAATTACAGCACCTACATTAAGGGTATCAATTTGGGCCTCATCCGCATAATTGACTGCTCCAGCTAAACATACCTTTTCACATAGCCCGCACCCAATGCATTTATCTTTATCTATTACAAATGCTCGAGGCACTGCTTGAGGGAATGGGACATAAACAGCTGACCTTCTGCCTAAACCTTGATTAAATTGATCTATAGCTCTAACGGGGCAATGTTTAGCACATTCCCCGCATCCGGTGCACTTCTCAACATCAATATATCTCGGCTTTTTGGCTATCGTTACCAGGAAGTCCCCTGCCTCCCCTTCAATTCCTTTTACCTCGGCGTTAGTAATAAGATTGATATTTAAATGCCTCCCACATTCAACAAGTTTAGGGGAGAGGATACACATAGAGCAGTCGTTGGTGGGGAAGGTCTTGTCCAGTTGCGCCATCACCCCACCGATCACAGGCGAAGAGTCAACCAAATGCACAAAGTATCCCATCTCAGCCAAATCAAGAGAGGCTTGCATTCCACCAATTCCTCCGCCGACTACCAGGACGGCACCTACTTTCTCACCCATTTCAGCTCCTACCTGCTTTTGGCATATTTCGCCGCTCTTTCCTCGAAACTATGGAGGTAAACTTCCCCAGAATCTTCCAACTCAGTTAGTGAAGCGGAAATGGTTCTCAAGCTGAGCCCTGTCATAGCTGCCATTTCCCTCAGCGACATAGGATTTTCCTCTAGAATTAGCGCCAGCCAACTTTTGAAAAATTCTTCCTTAATGACTTCACTTGCTACTGCATCTAATTCTTCAAGGGAAACCTTCTCTCTGTAAACATTACCCTTCTCAAGCAAGTTGAGTTCATTTCCTAAAAACCACCGAACCCTTTCGCTTTGCACCGTTAACTCAGCAGCACGCAGCCTCTGACGGAGAGAGCCATCCTTTTCGAGAGGTCCTTCTTTTCTTATTCTTTCAGTAAAAGAGTCTACAATCTGAGCAAATCTCACACCTTCTGCCGCTGATACCCAATCAAGATAAAGTCTTTCTGGTGAAACTCCGGTAATTTCCAGGAGCTGCTTAAGTCGGTTCATTTTCTCTTCGGCATGATAATTGCCAACTAGGTAATGACAGTCGCCGGGATGACAACCTAATACTAAGACTCCATCAACACCGGAGAGGAAAGCATGGAGGACAAAAAAGGGTTCTACCCTCCCTGAGCACATTACCCTTACAATTCGAACATTTGGCTGGTATTGAATTCGAGATATCCCTGCCATATCGGCGCCGGCATAAGAGCACCAATTGCATGAAAAGGCTATAATTTGAGGCTCAAAATCATCAGCCATAACTTCTCCTTAAGCAGGAACCAAAGCTTCAATCTGGGCTATTAGTTCTTCACTTGTAAAATGTGCCATCGTGATCGCCTGCTCAGGACAGCTTGTGGCGCAGAGTCCACAACCTTTGCATGACGCCGGGATGGTTTCAGCTTTATTCACCCCATTTTTAGAAATAAGCCTGATAGCAGTGAAGGGGCATATTGATTCGCAGAGTCCACAGCCAATGCATTTTCCCTCATCTACAGAAGAAACTATGGGCTCAACTCTTACTGAGCCCTGGGATAAGGGTATGGCTGCTTTTCCAGCGGCAGCAAGAGCCTGAGAGATTGACTCCTCTATCGGCTTGGGGGAATGAGCAAGCCCAGCCACAAAGATGCCATCAGTAGCAAAATCAACTGGCCTAAGTTTCACATGAGCCTCCAGGAAGAAGCCATCTTCATTTAAGGGGACCTTTAGCAGTTTTGCCAAGGCATCATTATCTTCATTGGGAACAATGCCAGTGCTTAGTATTACCAAGTCGGGCTTGATTAGCAAATCTTCGTTGAGTACCAAATCAGAGACTTTTACCTTTATCTCATCGCTGTCACCAGTAACCTCAGGTTTATTTTCGTCGGTGTATTGCATGAAAGTTACACCTAGGTTTCTCGCTTTCTGGTAAAACACCTCTTTAAAGCCGTAAGTCCTCATATCCTTGTAAAGTACGTAGATATTTGCCGAATGATTTATCTCCTTTATTTTCAATGCATTTTTAACCGCTTGACTACAGCAGACCTTGCTGCAATAAGGTCGCTCCCCCGTTCTTGACCCCACGCACTGAATCATCACCACATTATTGACTTTTTCCACCTCAAGTGAACCTGTGGCAAGTTTTTCCTCCAGTTCAAGTTGGGTAATCACTTGCTCATTCTCTCCGTATAAGTATTCTGATGGTCGATATTCATGACCTCCTGTTGCCACAATAATCACACCGTGTTTCAGAATCCTCTCCTTGCCTTCCATTGAAACCTTGGTTGCGAAGTTTCCGATATACCCACTAACCTCCTTAACTTCTGCATTCTGGTAAACATGGATTAACTTGTTCTGCTCTACCTTTTGTATGGTTTTCTCAAGAAATTCCAGAACGTTACTCTCGTCCAATGTATAATGAACCCTTTGGACATTACCTCCAAGGTTGTCACTCTTCTCAATAAGGAAGCATTCAAATCCCTGATTTGCCAGTTCCAGGGCTGCGGTCATCCCTACTATTCCGCCGCCAATGATTAGACCTTTAGGTATTACAGGGATGCTTAATTCCTCAAGTGGCTGAACCAACCTGGCTTTAGCTACTGCCCCTCTCACCAGCTCTTTTGCTTTTTGAGTAGCTTCTTCAGGGTGCTCTCTATGAACCCAGGAACACTGGTCACGAATATTTGTCATCTCGAAGAGGTATTTATTAAGCCCTACTTCTCTGATAGTTTCCTGAAACAGAGGCTCATGGGTTCGTGGGGAGCAAGATGCTACTACCACCCGATTCAGGTTGTGCTCCTGTATCGTTGCCTTCATCCCCTCCTGCGTATCCTGCGAACAGGTATAGAGGTTATTCTCAGCATAGACCACGTTGGGAAGGGTTCTGACATATTCGGTAACTTCAGGCACATTTACTGTCCCACCGATATTGATTCCACAGTGGCAGACGAAGACCCCGATCCTTGGTTCCTCTCCACTGACATCCTTCTCCGGCGGGTATTCCTTTTTCCTGGTAAGAGTATTCCGAGCCGAACTTAAAAGTGACGCTGATTTAGCCACGCTGCTACTTGCTTGCATTACCGTTTCAGGAATATCCTTTGGTCCTTGAAAGGCACCGCAGACGAAAACCCCGGGTTTTGAGGTCTCCACCGGTGAGAACATTCCTGTATAGCAAAATCCATAAGGATTAAGCTGGATTCCAAGCTCCTTTGCCAGAGCAATGCTTTTTGGAGAGGGCTGAATTCCTACGGAGAGAACAACTAGGTCAAACTCACTGGTGGTCAGTTTACCATCTTCTCCCAGATACTTCAGGAGTAAATTCCCCGTGCCATCTAGTTCTTGAACTCCATAGACCTTTGCCCTCACGAAGTCTATTTGTTCTCCTTTAGCCCGCTCATAGAATTTATCGAAATCCTTTCCCTGGGTTCTCATATCCATAAAGAAGATAGTTTCTTCTAAATCGAAGGGCACATGCTCTTTAGCGACAATTGCTTCCTTTACGGCATAAGTACAGCACACAGAGGAGCAATAGGGATGGTTGCTATCCCTTGAGCCTATACATTGAATCCAGGCTATTCTTCGAGGTGATTTTTTATCTGAAGGTCTTAAGAGTTCACCTTGATTTGGCCCTGAAGCGCTCAACATTCTCTCAAATTCGATACTGGTCACTACATTGGGATATTTCTTATAACCGTAGTTGAAGAAAGGAGTGGGATCAAATTCGTCAAAGCCGAGGGATAAGATTATAGCCCCCACATTTATTTCGATTTTTTGATCTACCTGATTAAAATCAATGGCGCCTATAGGACAAAACTTTTCACAAACACGGCACTTCCCTTTGGTAAAATAAGCACAAATCGTCCGGTCTATCACCGGTATATTTGGTATCGCTTGAGCGTAAGGCACATAAATTGCTTTTCTTTGCACTAGTCCTTGTTCAAACTCGCTCTCTGTTTTCCACGGGCACTTTTCCTGACATATCCCACAGCCGGTGCAAAGCGATTCATTAACTGAACGAGCGCGTTTAAGAATTGCTGCTTTAAAATCCCCCGGCTTACCTTCGACTCCAAGAAGCTCTGAATAGGTAAGTAGCTCGATATTAGGGTGTCTCCCGCATTCAACAAGCTTGGGAGACAGGATACATATGGAGCAGTCATTGGTGGGGAATGTCTTGTCAAGCTGTGCCATAACCCCACCGATAGAAGGCGATTTATCTAAAAGGTAGACGTAATAACCTGACTCGGCAAGGTCTAAAGCTGCTTGAATTCCTCCAATCCCCCCACCGACCACCAGTACTGCTCCTACAAGCTCATCCTTAGTTTTCATAGGTCGATCGTTTAAGCCTTTACTTTCCCCAGTGCTTCTTCTGCAACCTTCGCAGTGTCCACGCTGGTTTCCTCAGATTTCTGAGCCAAAATGGAGCTTACCATCTGATGACGTAACCTCTGCGAGAAGGTATCAATCTCTTTTATCCGCTCCGGAAATGAGGGGTGGACATATCCTTCTCGCACTGCCATGCTACGCAGAGCCTTCATTACATCGGAAAATTTCACATTTTGTGGGCAGTGAGCCTGGCAAGTATAGCATTGGGTGCAAAACCAGGGGAAACCAGATGAGAGGACTTCTTTCCTCATCCCCAAGAGCACCATGCGAATTATCTTCCGAGGATTATATTCGGGATCAATATCGGCGACAGGGCAGCTCGCAGTACAGAGACCACAGGCAAAGCAAAGCTTGATGTTCTCCCCACCAGGTTCCTCAGCCACCTCATACTTAAATTTGGTATCCTGCTCGTTTAATACTATCATGATTTCCCTCCTTCAAGTCCGGCGGCTTCCAAAATCTCAGGAACCTTTTCCTCCTTGCCAATAGCCATAATATGAACTCCGTCGCAAATTTTTTCTTCCTTTATCTGTCTTATGAGCCTGCCAGCAATCTCAATCCCCTTAGAAAGCGCCGTTCCTTTTGGAGCTTGAGCCAGCTCATCAATGAGATACTGAGGAACGAAGATGCCGGGAACATTTTCGTTCATAAATGCTGCCATCTTGGCTCCGACAAGAAGCACCATCCCGGCCAAAATCTTAGTCTTCTCATTTATCTTACGGGCATACTCCGTAAATCTTTTAAGCTCATCCAAGTCATAAACGGCTTGAGTTTGAATGAAGTCTACCCCGGCATCAAGCTTCTTCTGGAACTTTATGAGCTGAGGTTCAATCGGGTCTGCCGAGGGAGTAGCCGATGCTCCAATGCAGAAATCAACGCCTCCATCAAGTTCATTTCCTGCCATATCCTTACCAGAATTTAAAGTATGAACCAAGTGAATTAGCTGAGCTGAATCAAGGTCAAAAACCGGTTTTGCCTCTTTATGGTCACCTACATCAATGGAATCGCCGGTAAGGCAAAGGACATTATCTACTCCTCTGGAGTAGGCGAAAAGAAGGTCCGCTTGAATTGCCAAGCGGTTTCGGTCGCGGCAGGTAACCTGAAAGACAGGCTCTCCACCATGCTCCTTGACGAGAAGGCAAGTCCCAAGGGAAGGATAACGCATCACCGAACTTTGATTATCGGTTACATTTAGGGCGTCAACCCTATCCTTGAGAAGTTCAATATGCCCCAGTATTTTCTCTGTATTTGCTCCTTTTACTGGTCCAGCCTCAGCAGTTACAATGAAATCCTTGGTTTTAAGCGCTTCCCTAAAATTTCTTGTCATCTTGCACCCCCTATGCTTTTACGGCCTCAATCCTTCCCGGTCTTTGTACCGCCCGGTAGTTTTTAGGCTCATAGTATTTCCTCATTAAATCGAGCCTGCCTTGTTTCTCAAGTCTTTGGTAAATAAGAACCCAAGCACAATCTTTCTCAGGGTCTATCTCACACTTTCCTCCCCTTCTTGTCCCGCCACATGGTCCGTTGAGAAGCCCCTTGGCACAACGCACAACTGGGCATATCCCTCCAGTCCAATAAAGCATGCAATCTCCACAGGCTCCGCATTTCTCAACCCAGACCCCTTCCCCCTCAGGCATTCCTATAAATGTAGTATTCAGTGCTGGGAAGACAGGTTTTTCTTCAAATATCTCGGCTATAGTCTGCACCCCTGCCCCACATCCCATACTGAGAATCGCCTCTACCTCTGTTACTTTATCTCCGAGTTCCTCAATTACCATCTCCTTTTCACACTGCCTTTCGACAGTGGCTTCTACAATGGAAAGCTCATTCCCCTCTTCACTTGAGGCGAGCTTGAGTTGAGAGGAGAGTATTCCTACCTCCTTCTCTCCTCCAGCCCAACAGATTGTGACGCAGGTCCGGCAGCCTACCACTAGAATCTTCTTATACCCGGAGAGCATATTTTTGATTTCCTCTAGAGGTTTCCTTTCAGCAATTATCATCTTCTCATCTCCCCTCGATTTTTTCTGCCATTTCTTTTACTTCACGAATGAATCGCTGAGCCATGTCAGAGGCAAGATTAACCATCTTGACCCGGCCTCCATCTATTCCTACCTCTTTGAGTAAGCCCTCTGCGTATTTCACCCTTTCCTTGGCTCTAGTATTACCAGTAAGGTGTTGACAGGCACCTTCTTGGCATCCCATCACTAGTACTCCAGCCGCGCCTTTTTCAAAAGCTTTCAAAATATGCTGGACATCCACTCTTCCAGCACAAGGAACACGAATTATTCTGACATTACCCGGGTAGTGAAGCCCCATCCTTCCTGCTTTATTGGCTACTTGATAAGCTGAGTGCTCACAGCAAAAAGCAACAATTTTGTTATCCTCTCTGTTCATAAGCTTTCTCCTATTGCTTCAACTTCGGCGAGGATTTGTTCATCAGCATAGCCTTCAAACCTTATCGCCTTCGCCGGACAGATAGCAGCGCAGATACCACACCTGTCGCAGGCAAGGTCATAAATCTTAGCTACTTCCTTTTCGGTATCTACTTGAACCATTTGAATCGCACCGTGAGGACAGACACGGACGCAGGTAAGGCATGCTCGACACTTCTCAGGCTCTACCTTCACTTTCTCCACTTCCACCATCACCTTGCCTGGAGATAAAAGCTTATAGATGCTCATAGTGACGCTTGAAATATCCGTCAAAGTTCGAGTGAAATCCAAGTCACCTTTGCAGCCTCCGACAAAAAATATTCCCTTTCTCTCTGATGCAACCGGGTAAAGATGCACATTCTCATCCTGATAAAATCCTGCGGAATCGGTTCCAATATTTAACATCGAACTTAAAGCCTCAGTTCCTTCGGGTGGTAAAACCTTTTCTTCAGCCACTAGGAAATCACAGAGCAGCGCTACTTCTTCTCCAAGAAGGATGTCTCTTGCCTCAACCTTTACCCGGCCATCTTCCTTAGATATCCGAGGTTTTTCCTCAAACTTTAAGAATACTACGCCTCGCTCCCTTGCCTCTCGATACAGTTTCTCCACCCCCTCGCTATCCACCTTCAGATTCTTGCAGAAAATATAAACCTCACTCCCCAACTTCTCTTTAACCGCAAGTGCATTGTTCAGAGTAGAAAGGATGGGAAGGCGAGAATTTTCGTCGGAGACATCGAGAATAAAACCTATTGCTCCCGGTCTTCGCTCCAACTTTTCTGAAGCTTGAAGCATCTCAACAAGTTTTTTCTGTGAGATGATATTAACGTCAGGTTTAAGTTGGAAGTCTTGGGGCAGGATTTCGGTCATATAGCCGGTAGCGAAGATAATAGCTCCAAAGCTTTGGGAGACCTTCTCCTCTCCTCTCCCTATTCTTACAGTGAAATCCCCTGCTTGTCCTTTTACCTTTGTTACTTCGGCAGAGGTTAGAACCTTGATGCCACCACTTTCCCCTACTGCCTTCCTCATCGAACTGAGCATCTCTTCAGGGGTTGTCTCAAACCCATAAAAGCTCTCAAATTCTCCAAGCTTCCCACCTAAAACTGCCTCTCTCTCCACCAAGGTTGTTCTGAGACCGAGCCGGGAAAGTTCTAAAGTGGACTTCATTCCAGAGAATCCTCCTCCCACCACTAAAACCTCATTGTTTACCGGAATATCCTTCTTCTCCACTGATTGAAGAAAGCGAGCCTTGTTTACTGCCATCCTGATAAGTTCCAAAGCCTTGTCAGTGACATCACCTTCATGAGCCCACGAACACTGTTCCCTGATGTTTGCCATGGAGAGGAAATTGAAGTTAAGTCCGGCTTCCTCAAGGGCTTTACCAAAGGCACTCTCCTTAAGCTCTGGGGAGCAGCCAGCAATGACCACTCGATTTATGTCCTTCTCCCTAATGGCAGAGAGCATCTTCTCCTGACTTTCTTCAAGGCAGAGAGAAGAGCCTAAATCAACATAGACAACGTCTTGAAATTTCTCTGTTCTTTCCTTTACCTTGGGGAAACCTATATTGTTCAGGCTTTTGCCACAATCACAAAGGAAGATACCAATCCTCACTTGCATTTTGCCCAAACCTCCATTGTTCTTTTCGCTGCCGACATCCCATGGGCAATTGAGCTAGGGATGTCCTTCGGACCTTGACAAGCTCCGGCAAGGAAGATTCCTTCCACGTTGGTCTCGGTGGAGTCTAAAGGCTTCGAGTCAAAGAATCCTTCATCTCCCAGATTTATCCCTAGAATTCTTGCCAAATCCCACGAGTTCTTCCTGGGAACCATGCCCACCGAAAGGACGACAAGGTCAAAGGTCTCTCGGTTGACTTTCCCTTCTGAGATATTTTCAAACTTCACTTCGAGCCCGCTAGGATGAGCCTCCAGAATTTCAACCGGGACTCCTCGGATAAATCGGATACTTTCCTTACATTCTTCATAAAACTCAGCAAAGCCCTTTCCCGCAGTCTGAAGGTCAATATAAAAGATGTTCACCGCAGCATTCGGATTTTGATATTTGATAAGTCGAGCGAACCTCATGGCATATTTGCAGCATACCTGCGAGCAATAACAATGTTCTTCATTTCTTGAACCCACACACTGGATAAAGGCAATCTTCTGAGGTTCTTTCCCGTTTGAGGGAAGCTTAAGCGAGCCCTCACGATTGAATACTCTCTCAAGGTCGAGCCCGGTTAAGACGTTAGGGTATCTGCTATAACCTAGAGAACCAATCTCCCGGCCATTGAAGACCTCAAAGCCGGTAGCGACGATGATTGTGCTGACGCTCAACTCTTGTCTTTTTGGTTTACTCTTGAAGTCTATGGCATTTGTGGGACATCTTTCTCGACAGAGGTTGCAATCCTCCCCCTTAGAGCGAAGACAGCAAGTTTCATCAAGGACATAGGAATAAGGGGCTGCTTCAGCCAAAGGTGCGAGAATCGCCTTCGGCTCGCTAGGACAGACCTCAGCGCAAAGTCCACAGGCTATGCATCTTTCTGCATCAATATATTGAGGCTTTTGAGTTATCTCAACACGAAAATTACCAACCTCACCGCTAATCTTTTCTACTGTGGAATTGGTTAGGAGTGAAATTTGAGGATGAATTAAGGCCTCTTCAATTTTTGGGGGGACTACACAGACAGAACACTTTGAGCAAACATCTGTCGCTTTACAACAAAAAGAAGCAGCGTACCCTCCAACCGTTGCCTCCTTCTCTATTAAATATACACTTAAACCACTATTAACTAACTCTAATGCTGAAGCTATCCCTGATATCCCTGCCCCGATAACTAAAACATGGTTATTCTTCAATTCTGCAAATTTGTCCTTTCTACCTTTTGAGTGATTCCTCATTCTGCGGTGCTTTGATAATAGCAGAACCATCTATTTTTGGCAACAGGAGTTTTCCAAACTATTGAGTTTGAGGTAGTCCCCGAAATTCGGACAGGTTGTTAAGGTTGGGTTCTGCTCCTAAAATAAGAAATCAGGAGGAGCAGGACATGAAACAGAACCGAAGGAAACACAGACCGTCGTTCAAGGCCAGGGTTGCCCTGGAAGCATTAAAGGGTGAGGAGACGATAGCCGGGCTGGCCAATCGCTTTGAAGTTCACCCCAGCCAAATACGGGCCTGGAAGAAAGCGCTGACAGAAAATG
>Ga0265594_1001580_pt1 | contig 17583 bp, 13 predicted proteins | sample saktaG_11_FD_190147 | JGI IMG/M metagenome (GOLD analysis project Ga0265594, IMG submission 190147) | Saline water microbial communities from Sakinaw Lake, British Columbia, Canada - sak_2011_5_24_80m | ecosystem: Environmental > Aquatic > Non-marine Saline and Alkaline > Saline ... | reverse complement strand
TTAAAAATAATGACATTTGATACCTGTCAGGGAGAGGAGAGAGATATCGTTTTTTATTCAATGGTGGCCACTGAAGAATTAGATCGACTATGGGGAGTATTTATCAAAGACTTAAGCAATGTTGATATAGAAGAAGATGGTAGAATCAAAGCACAAAGATTAAATGTCGGGTTTAGCCGCGCCAAAGAATGTATTCACTTTGTATTAAGCAAACCATTAGACCAATATACAGGCTCGATAGGTGAGGCTATTAGACATTATAGCTATACGTTAGAGGAAGCGAAGAAAGAAAGAAATGTAGCTGAAGTTGACCAGAAATCAAAAATGGAACCTGAGGTTATGAACTGGTTTTATCAAACTCAATTTTGGAAAAATAACAAAGACAACATTGAATTCAGGCCCCAATTTGAATTAGGCAAGTATTTAAGACAATTAGACAGAACATATAATCACCCAGGCTATGTGGTTGACTTTCTTTTAATTTATCAAGATGAAACAAATAGGGAGCATAAAATTATAATTGAATATGATGGTTTTCAAGAACATTTTAGAAAAATAGACGAAGTAGATGAATTTAATTATCAATATTATTATTCAGACGAGGATGTCTATCGTCAAAAAGTGCTTGAAAGTTATGGCTATAAATTTCTACGAATTAACAGATTTAATGTTGGCGAAAATCCAATAAAAACGCTTGATGAAAGAATGGCTAGTTTAGTCAAAGAAACCCCGTTAGGTAGCAAATTATTAACTAGTATCCACACAACAATAAAAGGATTACAAAATGGAGAGATGAAAGAATGCCCTAAGTGTAAAAAGATTAGAAAGGTTGAGGAATTTAGAGACGACTCTTTGATCACGGGTTATGGTAGATTTTGTACTTATTGTAAAGGATTTAGTCCTGCTTTAATTTCTATGCCTAAAGAAGAAGCACAAGAACACAAAATTTTTAGCGATAATAAATGTCCTATCTGTGGATCAGGCATGGCCCTGAGGCACGGGAGGTATGGCAAGTTTTATGGTTGTTTAAAATTTCCTTATTGTAGGGGAACTAGACGTTATAATGATTAAATTTGTACATATGAGCATGGAAAAACATGAAAGAGAATTAATTCTAATAATTGAAAGTGATAATTTTTTCAGAAATTTGGTTGTCAAAAGGTTGAGAGAACGAGGTTGTCAAATTTCTGGGGCAGCAGATGGGGATGAGGGATTAGAAAAAATCAAAAATCAAAAACCAGATTTAATTTTTCTAAGCTTAACTTTATCCCGGGGAGAAAGCTTTGAAGTTTTGTCGAGAATTAGAATGGATCCAGCGGCATCTTCTATTCCAGTGATTGTTCTTTCTAATCTTGGTGAATCAGAAGAGGTAGAAGAGGCCTTCAAGTCAGGAGCAAATGATTTTTTAATTAAAGTTAATTCTAGTCCAGAACTATTTTTAAAGAAAATCAAAGAGAATTTAAGATAAATTTATTAAAAGTATAGTTATTTAATTTATATAACAGTGATAGCCACCAATTTATAATATTCAAAATAAGAATAAACAGCAAAAGGTAAAAATAGTGCCAGGCACCATTTATCTATACAATTAGAATTTGGATAATAAAAAAGTGAAAGATAAAGCAAAAGCTTGTTGCATCAAATTTAGGTTTATTCTCCGGTTCTGATTGGGGGATAGAAGAAGAATGGGTAGAATAGTTATAAAATAAATAAAAGTTGTTTATGTCTAAAATTTCTACTACAATTTGGCCAATAGAACCACACACAGAAGCAAAGCATGAAATTTTAAGGAAGTATTTAGATGCTTGGTTGCCTATAATTACAAGATGGAATGGCCGGGTTCTTTATATTGATGGCTTTGCTGGGCCTGGTGAATATATCGGCGGGAAAGACGGTTCGTCGATAATAGCCATAAAGGCAGTTTTAGAACATAAAACAAATATCAAATCGCAAATCAGGATGTTATTCATTGAAGCAGATAAAGATAGATGTGAATATCTAAAACAGAAAATCCGCTCATTTAAAATTCCTTCAAATATAGGGATAGAATGTATCTGTGCGAAGTTTAATGAAACATTAACAGAAATTTTTAAATACATAGACGAACAAAAAACGAGACTTGCCCCTGCTTTTATTTTTATAGATCCCTTTGGATTCACTGGGATACCCCTTACTTTGATAAAAAGAATTATGGAGAATGAGCAATGCGAAGTTTTGATTACCTTTATGTTTGAAGAAATTAACAGATTTATTAACGATAGTAAACTTTGGAATGGTTTAATTGAGACATTTGGAACAGATAAGTGGAAACAGGTAATTTCTGAAAAAGACCCGAAGAAAAGAGTAGAAATATTACACACTATTTATAAGGAGCAGTTAGAAAAGGATGCTGGCATAAAATTTGTTCGTTCGTTTAAGATGGTAAATAAGGCTAATAAAACAGATTACTTTTTATTCTTTGGGACGAATAATATTACTGGGCTTAAGAAAATGAAAGAGGCGATGTGGAGAGTTGATAAAAGCGGTTCATTTCAGTTTTCAGATGCGACTTATAATCCCAATCAGCCGGTATTATTTGAAATGGGGCCTAATTATAATCAACTAAAGCAAATTTTATTAAAAGAATTTAAGAATAAATCGGTAAGTATTACTGAGTTAGAAAATTTTATATTGACACGAACTGTATTTAGAGAAACGCACTATAAAAAATCAATTCTCGTGCCAATGGAGAAATCTCAACCCCCAGAGATTAAGATAAAATGCGAAGGAAAGAGGAGAAAATATACTTTTCCATCGCATTGCATCGCGGAGTTTTTATAATCGTCACAAAAATGGTATAATTTAAATATGAAGACGATACTTCGTAAAACTCTCTTATACCAAAGCGGTGTTGAATACGCCGATTTTTGTATTAATCATATAGAAGGATGTGCGCATGGATGTAGATTCCCTTGCTATGCGATGATGATGGCTAAGAGGTACGGGAAAATAAAAAATTATGAGGATTGGATTAAGCCAAAAATTGTAGGCAATGCCTTAGAATTACTGGATAAAGAAATTCCAAAATATAAGGATAAGATTAAATTTGTTCACCTTTGTTTTTCTACAGATCCTTTTATGTATAAATATCCCGAAGTGGGAGACCTGACATTAAAGATAATCAAGAGATTAAACAAAGATAGTATCCGCTGCGTTGTTCTAACAAAGGGAATTTATCCAAAAGATTTAGTTAATGTAAAAAAATACGGCACGAACAACGAATATGGAATTACTATAGTATCCTTAGACGAAGAATTTAAAAAAAGATTTGAGCCTTATTCTGCCCCTTATAAAGACAGGATTACGTCATTGAAGTATCTGCATAATAAAGGCTTAAAAACATGGATTAGTATGGAGCCGTATCCCACGCCGAATTTAGCAAAACAGGATTTACTAAAAATCTTAGAAAAAGTTTCTTTCGTAGATAAGATTATATTTGGAAAACTGAATTACAACGTTGAATCAAGCCAGTTTTACAATAATAAATCTTTTTATCAGGAATGTGCGGAAACCGTTGTTGAATTTTGTAAAGATAAGGGGATTGAATACCACATAAAATATGGAACTCAGAAGAAAAATAATAAGAAAACGGAGAAGATTTTTGTCAAAAACCGCTCTAAGAATTTGGATTTTGATTATGTGGAGCAGTCGCCCTTATCATTATAGAGCGATTATTCTCCTATGATAAAAAGGAAATTGAAAAAAGAAGAATTCCGAATAACCATTAAAGGATTTCCATTGTCTGAGGAGAAGAAACGAAAATTATTGTATGAGTGTTTTGATATAATTTTAAGTGATAATTCCGAAAAGAAAGTGATTAAGAAATAACTAAATTTTATAAATTTGTTGTGAACAATCCTTATCAAGTGGAGCAGGCATGTGCTCGGTTCAAGCGACCGAGAGGCATCAAAGAGTCGCTTTTTGAGCGGTTTTTTGGTATTATGAAATAATCAATTAACATAAAAATATGCACTGGAAAAAGATTATATTAGTTATTTTAATTATTCTTATGGTTGGTTTTTTGGTTTGGTGGTTCGTTCTAGGACAAAAACCATCTGAGGACAAATCTTTATCTAATAGCGACATAGGCGAAGAGATAGATATGTCTGATTGGAAACTTTATAAAAATCAAGAGCGGGGTTTTGAATTTAAGTATCCAAATAATTGGGAACTTTTTGAATTTCAATCAAAAGTAGAACTCAGAATCGTTGAGGAATCTTATTACTATAATTTTTCAGTAGCTAAAATTGATAATCCAAATAAGTTGAATAGCGAAGAATATTCAAAATTTTGGTTAGAAGAAATGGATAGAACAGTTCCTCAATATCCGGTTTCATATGAAGACGAAAGAAAAATTTTAATAGGAGATCAATCAGCCCATGAATTACATGGAGTATATCTTGGGATAGAGGGAGAACCTACCATTAAAATTATTTTTATTAGTTGGCCCGATAAAGAAGAGGTTTATCAAATCCAATTTCCCATCGATGAACCCCAGACTAGTTCGAAAATTTTAAATCCCAAAGAAAATTATCTTTTAGCAAATTCGGTATTATCTACCTTTAAGATTTTAAAATAAAACAGGCCCCTAATGTCGTTGCTTATATGGAGTGCGTTAAAACCATACATAATCATTAAAATATCACTTCTATGAACACGCAACCCAAGACCCTCATTTTCTTAAGCATCCTATTAATGCTTTCATCTATAGTCCCCAAACTTGTTTTAGCGGATGGAATGATTATCAAACCAGATCCATATTCAGATCGCTGGGACTATGTGGGCGAAAGCAACCAACAGGCCTTTATTAATTATGAGAAGGGATTAGAAAAGATGATTCTAAGCATCGGCATAGAGGAGGCAGACAAGGATGCTATCTGGCTTTTTCCAGTCCCCAGTGAGCCGGATAGAGTAGTCATTGATGTCGTCACTGAATTTCCAAGATTAAACGGAGAAAATATTACCAAGAAGGCGAAATCAAATCTGCTTGAGGTTAAAAAAGTTCTGCCAGCTACTCAAATTTATACGATTCCTTTCATCGATTGGTGGGGGATGGGCACATACGAAGTTTCCGTTGGAGGGGATGCTCCTCCTCCCCTGTCGGCAGGAGGGAGACCATCAATAGAGACGGATGTTATAGTATATGAGCATATAGAGAAGGAAGGCATTATCACTGAAGTGATTACCGCGAAAACAGCTGGCGCTCTATATCAATATTTTCAGGACAAAAATTTAAAAATTAAAGAAGGGACTATTCCTGTTTTAGACTACTATATTGGGAAAGAATTTACCTTTGTTGCCTCATGGATTTCACAAACAGACGTCATAACTCCGAACTTTGGATCAAAACAAAGAGGAATTTTCGTAACTTTCCCAACTCAAAAAATCTATTATCCATTATTTCCCACCAGCGTATATGGAAGCGAATCTATCCCAATTAGCATTAGGATTATTGGGCATGTGTCGCCCAAAATATTTAAAGATATTGAAAGTTATACTAAGATCGAATATTTCATCGATGATTATATTAAGCCCGAATATTATGTCTTTATAGATGATATTCTTGGCCTAGCGGAATGGCCCGAAAATTTTTATAACGGTTCTTCTGAAAATGTTAAATATACAAAAATTGAGATTGAAGCCCCGTCTAAATTTTTTACTGAGGATTTATGGATAATGCCACGTTCACCGATAGGGACTTATTATTCCTTATTTTTTGCTCAGCATCCTTGGGTCAGCGGAACTCTTTTGCTAATTCTAAGTTCTGTTATTGCTGGGATCATAGCGGGGTGGATTGTATTCAAGGATTTAAGAATGAAAAATTGTATTTTAAAGTTAGCATTAGTAGGTTTATCAAATTGTTTGTCGGTTATGGGGGTAGCAATAACAACAATCTTTATTAGAACAAAAGAAAAAGATAAAAACATAGAACCCCTGATTAATAAAATAAAAGAAAAGGGGTATTCCTGGAGGCGCAAAACAGCTATTTTCTTATTGCCGATAGCTGCCCCTCTTTCAATTATTGGCCTTCTTTCGTTTATTTCTCAATTGCAGCTCTTATTTGGCCCTTTTAATTTTTATTTTGAGGATACAGTAATACTTCTTCTTTCAATTACGCCAATTGCCGCCCTAATATTTGCCTTATTAATTAAGAAAATTAAAATAGAAGACAGGCCTTTATTTGCTCAGTTAAAATCAGCTGGTTATTCCTCTTGGACATTTAATCCAAAAGATAGGTTGAAATTTGCGTTTGTGCCCATATTCTCAGTCGTTTTTCTAATTATTTCTTGGCTGATTCTGAAATTGATTGAGATCACGGTGTAGCGTAAATTTCTCTCAGTCTTGGAGATATAGTGAGTGGCAGGGTGGGGTAGATTAAGGAGCAGCCAAGGTTGGTATTTCAAACCACTCTCTTGTGGTCATAAAATAGGTTCGCACATCGTCCGCTTCCCGGAGCAGGCATGTGCTCGGTTCAAGCGACCGAGAGGCCTAATATTTTATTATGGACAGTGAAGAGAAAAAATTAAAGATATACGAAATTTTTAGTAGAAGAATTACCGAAGAAACAAAAGAATTTTACTTAGTGAGTTCATTTTTTTTGGTATTGTTAACGGCTATTTTAGAATTATCTAAGGAAAACCGTTTACTTTGGATTGGTTTTATTGGAGCGATCGTTTGGTTCTTATGTAATTATACTCAGATAATGTGGAAAAGATATTGGCAGGGTAGAAACAGAAAAATCGAGAACCTTATCTTCGTTGATGAATTAAAATCAATCGGAGAGACAGAAAAAAAACAACCAAAACTTCTCTATCTACCCATACATTTAACCTTTATTTTTTCCCTCTTGCCAATATTTTTTATTTTTATTTTTGGCTCTGAATTGAATCTATTTAAACTTGGATTAAACGCCCTTACATCTCTTATTGGAAGTATTTTTATTATATTATTGCTTTACGCAAGTTATCTGTATACGCCATTCTCGCAGAATAACAAGTAGTGATTTCTATGAAGATCTGCGACCAGAAATATCTATGCCATCGCCTAAGGGCGGTTTTTGATTTTGTTAACCACTTAAGCTTAACCAATTTTTTTCCCTCTCAAACTTATACCCGCAATCTCCGCATACCCAAAAATAGCGTATTTTACTTCCAGCAATCAAGCCAACTATTATCAATATAATGCCGAGTAAAGTGGAGACATAAAATGTGGCCGCAAATCCTATGCCCATTATAATGAATCCTATCATTCCCGAGGATTTTCTTGATTTATACATTACGCCTCCACATTTTTCACATTTTAATTCTTTGATTTTTTTAGCCATAATTGAACTATATTAATTGTTAAGTTTATTGGCCCATAACACAAAGCTCGCCGCCAGCGATGGCCTTACGGCCACCCATGCCAGTTTCCCGACATGACCCTCGCAGGTGCTCTGACGACGAGCTTGATACCTACGAGGGATTTTATGCCATGCCCCATAGAAATATAGGGTTTAGGCAACGCATTAAATTGTTAAGTTCATTATACTCCTTTTTCCTTACTTTTCCAGATAAACCTTCTTGTTTTTCATTATCAGCTTGCTTCTCAAACAGGATAGGAGCTCTCGTTTTTCGTAGACGGTTCCGTCTTTCAGAATATATTTAGCATAGTTTTTGATATCTATTTCCTTTTGACTCTCTCCTCCTTTTTTTGATATGCCTAAAATACCTTGTCTGAATTTGTAATACCGTTCCACCTCCTTTTCTATTATTTCTTTCATTCCGATTTTGTCTAAGTTAATCTTATCAATAATATTTAACAGCTGGTTTATCAGTTCCTCTTCTTTTAAATAGCCGCATTTACAATAATGATCCTTGCTTTTACTGCAACCGTAATATACATGTCTATTTACGCCCCCATCCTTCAATTTTCTGAACTTCTCATCAGCAGTAATGCCTGAACCGCAGAGTCCGCATTTTATCAGCTTAGTGAAAGCAAATTCCTTACTCTCTGACCTTACAATTCTATCTCTATTCAGTCGTTCCTGAACCTTATCAAACAGTTCCTTTGAGATTAAGGGCTGGTGTTTGCCGGTATACCAGTTTCCGCTGCCCTTAGGATATTCAAAGGCCCCATAGTAGAAACTGTTCCTTAAGATTATATAGATATTGCTCAAGCTGAGATACTTGTCAGTCTTGGTTTCAAAGTTAATGCTTTTTAACCATTTATATAATCCTCGTCCACTGCATTGCTCGTAGGCAGTTTTTTCAAACATCTGCTTTATTATCGGAGACCTTTTAGGATCCACTATGACATAACCCTTTCTATCTATCCTTTTTTCATTGAAATAACCAGTTGGAGCCGTGCTCAGCCATAATCCCATTTCCGCCCTGGTTCTCAGCCCTCTTTTCACACTTTCACTTTTATTATCGTTTTCAAGCTTTGCCTGGCTTCCTAAAATCATCAGAAGAAACTTTTCATTAGGAGAATTGGTAAACCTTTGTCCATATGTTCTTATCTCACAGAGCCGTTTTTGGTCCATTAAATCCACCAATGACCCCAGATCGCCAGCGTTCCTGCTTAAGCGGTCCGGAGCCCATGTTAAAATGGCATTAAACTTTCCGCTTCTTATATCCTCAACTATTCCATTAAACACCGGTCTTTGACTAACCGCTTTTGCCGAGTGACTTTCCTTCCTTATTTCAACCACATCAATCTTTTCTCTTTCTGCTATTTGGAGCATCTCTTTTATTTGGGAATCAATAGAAAGGGCTTGCAATTCGTCGGCTTCTGTCGATTTCCTGGCATAGAGGCAGTAACGAAGCGGGGGACTGGAAACGATGGCCTGCGAACCATTATCCTGGATTGCTGTTGCTTGTTCCATAGTCGTAAAGATGTTTTTAATGTTTATCTTCGACCTTTAGAACAAGGATGCCGCAACCCCGCTAGTGAGTCCAGTCCCCATCAGTTGGTAAGTTGTTGGTAAATAAATGTTTACCAGACTTCTACTTCTGCTACTGGTTGGTTACAGTATGCGATGAATTGGTTGGCTACGAGTGAAAAAGCATCAGCCAGATCATTATATTTTTCCACACCAAAACCTATCAGTTGAAGTATAAGATCCTCGGCATCTTTTCTGGGGAACAGGATGAGCCCCTCTTGTATTGCCGCAGTAGTAAGCGCAAGTCGCTCGCGTTTATCCCCGCGAGGAGGAACACCCTTGACCTCGATCCCCAAGCTCTGACATTGCTGAATAATGGCTTCTTGGTAAGCGACCTTTTCGACGAATATCGTCGGGTCATTATACTTCTCCGTATTTGCCACGAGAGTTTTAATCTGCCTTACCTGATCCGGGAACCCTACAATTTCATTAAAAGGAAAGGGCAGAACATAGGCCTTATATCCTTCCCCGTCTTCGTAAATTTTCATTGCAACCATGGCGGTTCGGCATGCAGTATCCTTTTCCGATATTGCCAGATCTACACCAATGTAGGTCTGAATAAAATCCTTATCGTCCGGAAGGTCTTCATCGTAGTCATAATCGTGGATCCATTCCGGATGAACTACTCTTCCGCTATCCGAAACAATGCGGAGCAGATATTCGCGTTGCCAGGCAATTTCGTTACCCACTCTTTTCTTTTCCTTTTCTACATCCTCTTGTGTGGGGTATTTGCCCGGCCAGGCGATTGCCCCCTTTTCGTCAAATAATGGGTATGCCTTAAATAGTCCATCGGTTCGCTCCTCTTCTACGTCCTGTTTTAGGCGCATAAGGAGTGAGTCCTCATGCAGAAGATTCCCGACAATGATAAGCCGGGTATTCCTGTCTCCGGCCGGAATCACTTCTCCAGTAAGCCACTGATAGGTCTTTTGTCTGCTTTCCCTCGTCTTGGTGGAAGCAATATCTTCCACATCATCTCCGATGATAAGGTCGGGGCGATACTGATTATGCCGTAATCCCCGGATGCTTTGTTCGGTTGAGGCAACAGTAATGCGGGCATTCAATTTCGAGAAAACCAGTGAGGACGAACCCCATTCATCGCTCTCTTCCTGGAAAGGTCCGAGATCGTTTTTTAAAATTTGATTTCCCTCGAGTTCTCTCCTCATATTCATCATATGCTGTTTTGCTTGGCTTCTCGTTTGGCAGAGAATTAGGACAAATTTTTTCTGCTGTTCCCCGAGAATGGCCCAAATCGGATAGGCGGTGGTAAGGATGGTGGATTTTCCGGATCCCCTGAAGGCAATCAGGAAAAGGTTTTTATCCTTTTCACACTCTATTAGATCGAACATTTCGCGATGAAACGGAGCCGTTTTGTACTTCACATAATGAGCGAAGTAGAAGTGGAAGAAGATAAAGAAACTTTGTCTGGAAACCGCGATACGAACCTTACGATCTCTTATCATCTTTTCTACAAAATCCGTGGGTAAGTGATCACAATTGTACTTGTTTAGAAGCTCTTGATAATTTAATTGATTCATATATTTAAAAATTTAATTTTTTTTCAAACGATTAATTGTTTTCTTTCGACCTTTCTTCGGGAACTAATGATGCAAGACGCAGGGCTTCCCGAACCACTGCTTCTTGCTCCGGCGTCAATTCATCCTGGGGAGATTGAAACGTAGCCGTCACCTCAACCTTATTACTATATTTTGGATGGTGGTGTCTTAACCAAAGTTGTAGGGCTTGAAAATTGCGATTACGGATAAGCGAAATTAATTGGCTTTCGCTCATGTCCGTAATCAATGCTTCACCTTCGGTAATCGAATCATCACTGGCTTTAGCGAATTTTTTATCTTCGTCTCGCCAACGATAATAACTGGCCCGGCTGACACCTGTTTTCTTACAGGCAAACTGAATAATGGGCATTTCTTTCAATTGTTGGATAATCGCATCTTTTAATTTGTCTTTCTTCATATTTTTTTCGGCTTCTTGCCGGTTAATCTTTCCCACCTTTTTAAGATAACCTGTGTGTAGACAGGTGATTTTTCCATGAGATAGCATCGACGTTGCATCTTTATGGCCGCTATCAGAGTAGATCCGCTTCCTCCAAAGGGCTCAACGATAAGATCGCCTCGCTTGGTTAAGACCTTTATATAAGGCACAAGAATCTCTATTGGCTTAGTTCCAAAAATAATTCCTTGGCCGGATGACTTTTCATCTGCAGCGTTAAATTCAATGAAGTCAGTTGGACAGATTCTTCTCCCTTTTTGATAACCTTCCCAATGGGGCTTGCCAGAAGTTGCGTATAAGGCAGCTTCGTATTCGTTTTGCAGGAATTCATTTGATTCCGGTTCCATGTTAAGAGGAACATTACCCTTGGTGCCAACCAAAGCAATATCATGCTTATTAAAGAATTTGTATTTGGCAGCAAATCCCTGCACGCGATTGGGTAAGTGCCAGATAATGGTATTGCGATATCTCCAGTGTTTTTCCAGTTCGTTCCATATAGTGCGAAGGTTTTTCGGATTTTCAAAAACGATAATTGAAAAGTCCGGTTTTTGTATTTTGGCGACATTGGTCATCCATTTCTGGGTAAAATCAGGCGACAGTTCGTCGGTTTCAAGATACCTGCGGTCACGTTTTAAACCGAATCCTTCGGTTGCCTTACCACGTCTTTTTTTGCCACGGAGATAATCTAAAAGATAGGGCGGATCGGTTAGGCAGAAATCGGCTTTCCCTCCGTTCATAAGCGAAAGTATGTCTTTTCCAATTGTGCTATCACCACATTTGACTCTGTTATCGTCCATCTCGTAAATATCTCCTTTTTTAACAGTTATTTTTTTGATATCCAGTTTGGCCAGTTCTTTTGCCAAATCGAATTCTTCCGGCGTTTCATCAATTCCGAAGATCTCGTCTAACTCTTCGCTGCAAAATCCCACATCACTTAAGAAATTCTCGTCAAAATTAGCCAATAAATCCCAATCCCAGTCGCCAGTATTCTTATTAAGTCGGATATTCAATTCTTTTTCCTTTTCAATATCCGAAATGTTCAGATAGACCACGGGCATTTCTTTCATGTTTAATTCTTTCGCCGCCCTTAATCGCATATGTCCACCAATGACCACATTTTTGCGGCTTGGTGTTGAGTTGACGATGATCGGGTCCACTATTCGAAACCGCCGGATACTCTCTTTTATCTGTTCCATCGCATCCTTGCTTATCTGGCGCGGATTATATTCCGCGGGGACAAGGTCATTGATTGGAACATAGACAATATTAAGTTTTAACTTATTAATTTTATTATCTGATTCCATATTTTTGTTTAGATTAATTTTAATTATTCGACTTACTACGATTATTTTGGGTTTACATATTTTTGCCTTAGTTTAATTTTTATATTTTCAAAACAAAAACGGACAGCTTTATGCTGTCCTCTTTCATCAACACAACGAGGCTACAACACAAAGCTTAGCTTTATGTAATAGAATCTCATTGTATTGAGGAATCTTCGGCTCAATCGTTAACTAGATCCATTGTATTGGCTCTTACTTCATTCCGTTGCCCGGGTAGGGCTTGATTGTTAATATCTTCACTAACCTTATTTTATTTTAGCAATAGATATCATTATGTCAAGGGGGTTTACTTATTAATTTTAATGTTGTAAACTTATAGTAGGTTTAATCTATTATATATCAGATTATGAATAAGAATAAATTACCAGAAATTTTAACGATGAAGCAGGTTTGTGAGTTATTAAATGTTCATCCCAACACTTTGAGAAATTGGGATAATAATGGCGTGCTTAAAGCTATTCGTTTCGGGAATAGAAAAGACAGGAGATATAAAAAAGAAGATATATTGAAATTGATTAAGTATAAAAAATAAATATGTCCATTTTTTTACAAAGATATTTAGCCGAAAAAATAAGTTTGCAAAAAATGGCCGGCTCTTTGAGTCGATTATCTTCTGTCTTAGCCAAATCAACAATTGATCTTAACCCGTACCAAATTCATGCGTCTCTTTATGCGTTTAACAGTCCGCTTTCCCGCGGCGCTATTTTAGCTGATGAAGTTGGTTTAGGTAAAACAATAGAGGCCGGAATTATTATATCCCAATTATGGGCTGAGGGAAAAAGAAAAATTTTGGTTATAACCCCTGCATCTCTTAGAAAACAGTGGCAAGACGAATTGCTTTCAAAGTTTGGCATCGAATCAGAAGTTTGGGATGGCCCCTCTTTTAATGCACGAATAAATAGTGGTGATAATGTCCCATTTACTTATGACGGAGTTTTTATTGTCTCTTATCATTTTGTTTATACTCACCTTGGTTTGATTGAAAAACAACCGTGGAATGTTGTTGTTATTGATGAAGCACATCGTTTTAGGCGAGTATTTAAAGGAAGGGATGCCTCAAAGATGGCATACGATATTCGGGAAATCATAAAAGACAAGCCAAAAGTTTTATTAACAGCAACGCCTCTACAGAATAACCTTGAAGAATTATACGGGATAGCGAGTTTTATAGATGACAAACTTCTTGGATCTCCTTATAGTTTTAAAACAAAATTTATACAACCGATTAAAGATCAGTCGGGGTTTGCTATGTTGAGATTAGAAGAGTTGCGAAAATTAATTCACGGAGAAGAAAACGATGATCCGTTGTCTATTTCGGGAATAATTACTCGGACTTTGCGAAAACAGGTTTTGGAGTATGTGCAATTTACCGATAGAATATCAATCACATTTGATTTTACTCCTACCGACGAGGAGGTTGAATTATATGAAAAAGTTTCCGCCTATCTCCAGCGCCCCGATGTGGCCGCTATTAGGGCAACACAAAGGAATTTAATGGTTCTTGTCTATAGAAAATTATTGGCGAGCTCATCATTTGCTATCGCTGGTACCCTGAAGAAGTTGAGCGAAAATCTAAAGAATGAATTAAAACTGCGGGAAAAAGAGACATCGGCCACAGAGTTAAATCCGGAATCAATAACCGACGAAGGACTATTGGAAGAATTTGAAGAGCCTGAATTAGAGGGGATAGAACAAAGCCAGAAAAAGGAAAAACAGCGCGTTGATGATGCTTTCAGCGATGAGGATATAAAAAAGGAAATAGCAGAATTAGAAGAATACTATTCGTTAGCGACTCAAATCAAGGAGAACACAAAAGGGAAAGCGCTTATTAGCGCCTTGCTTCAACTTTTTAAACAAGCAAAGGAAAAGAAATGGCCCGAAAAAGCAGTTGTATTTACAGAGTCAACTCGCACACAAGAATATTTGTCAAAACTCCTTGAAAAAGCAGGGATTACCTTTACCAAGTTCAATGGTTCAAATAATTCGCCCGAAGCAAGAGATGCTTTTAATCGATGGAAAAAAGAATTTCCAGAAAGCGCCAGTCAGGGTTCTTTTAACGCGAATGTGCGCCAGGCATTAATACATGATTTTAAGAAAAACAGCAAGATTTTTCTTACGACTGAAGCCGGGGCAGAGGGTTTAAATCTTCAGTTTTGTAATATTGCTATTAACTACGATTTACCTTGGAATCCTCAAAGAGTGGAGCAAAGAATTGGCCGTTGTCATCGTTATGGGCAGAAATATCAGGTAGTAGTTGCGAATTTTTTAAACACCAAAAATTATGCAGATAAAAGAGTTTTAGAATTGTTGGGAGAAAAACTTAGTTTGTTCAATGGACTTTTTGGTAGTTCTGATGAAATTTTGGGTGCTTTGGAATCCGGTCTTGATTTTGAAAAAAGGATCCTTGAAATCTACCAAAGTTGTCGTAGTCCTGAAGAATATGATAGCGCATTTACTGAACTACAGGAGAGCCTCAAAGATGTTACTTCTAAAACTACTTTGCAATATCGAAATTTGTTGTTGGAGAGTACGGACCAAGCTGTTGCCGCTTTATTCAAAAAAACTGAAGTAGAGACGAAGCAAGCGATTTCAGATTTTGACAAAGATTTACTGAATCTTTGTAAATTATCGTTGGGCAAAAAGATTAAACCAACTGATGACGAAGCAGTATTTATTATAGATAATTATAAATTTCCTGTTGCCTTTCGTGAGCTTCGCGATGATGAAGAGGGAAAAATATCTCGCGCATATAAAGATCATCCAATCATCCGTCAAATTATTGACGATAATTTGAAATTACAAACTAGACCGATACCATCTGTAATTTTTAAACTTTCGAAACACGGTAGTAAAATTTCCCAGTTAAATGATGCAAGAGGGAAAGAAGGGTTTGTATTCCTCTGGAAATTAAAAATAGTTGGAGTAGAAACAGAAGAAATTTTGGTGCCACTGGTGTTTATTAAAAAAACAGGGGGCGATCCTGATGTGTTAGAAGTTGCCGTTGCGAACGAATTACTTGATGTAGAAAATGAAAGTACTGATAAAACACTTAAAGATTCGCCAATCAAAAAAGAGTTATTACTCAAAACTTGGGAGAAATGGAAGAAGCCAGTTATAGAAAGGTATCAAAAAAGAAATGAGCGTCTTTTTGATAGAGAGACAGATAGAATAAATCGTTATTATGATGATTATGCGCTTCGCGTTGAAGACAGAATGAAGAAGTTGGAAAATGAACAAAAAGATGTAAATCGCAAAAGAGATAATTCGTCTGATCTAGAAGAAAGAAGAAAATTATTTAAGCGTATTCAGGATATTAATATCGCATTGGATAAATTAAGGATTCAACAATTAAAGTTAAAGCAGGAAGGAGCAAGGTTGCGGAAAAAAGAGTCAGAAAATCTTTGGAAAACCTTGGAGCCAAAAATTTCTGAAGAAATGATTGCGATAACCCATTTCACTATTCAATAGTATGGCAAAAGGAATAAAGCAAAAAAAACAAGATTTAGGAATTTTCTACACAGATCAGAGAATCGCGGATTTTGTTTTTGATATTTTAGAAATTTGGAAAGAAAAAGAGGAAAAAGAAACTGGTCGGTGGGAGTCGCGAAAACATTTCCCATCAGTTATTGATCCGGCTGTTGGCGAGGGAGTATTTTTGAAAACCGCAGTGGAAAGTGGATTTACTAAGACAGACTGGATATTCGGTATAGATATTGATGGGGATGTTGTTAAGAAATGGAAAAACATTAATTTATTGAAGGAATTTGGTGGCAAGGAAAGTGATTTAGAAGCCCATTTTTTTCACCAGAATGGATTGGATAGAATTCATTGGGAACAGCACACGGAAAAATATAGGTACAAATTAAAGCAAAAGGACATAGAAGATCAGCAGTTTAATTTAGTGGTAGGGAATCCGCCATACGGAGGATTGGGTATATACGAAGAAATGAAAATGCTTTCTGAGTCGGTTTTGTCCGCAAGGAAAGTGCAGAAGGTATACACCCAAAAGTTGGACACTCTATTTGGAGAAGAGGAAGAGAGGGTATCTAAAATTACAACTACTGAACATGTTAAGCTGCCCCTATCGCAGGTTAAAATTTTTGAATTAAAAGAACTTTCCAAAAGCTTAATAAACTTGGAAATATGGAAAGACAAAAAATATTTACCGCAAAGAATTAATCATAATTTGAACATCAATGGAATAGACATAAACTTAAAAGATATTTTGACTTTAAAAGAGATAGAAAGATTGAAATCTTATCCCGTAGAAATTTTATTTATTGAACGTTTTATCCAGCTTGCAAAACCTGGCGGGTGGATTGCTATTATTATTCCAGACGGCATTTTAACTAATTCCAATTCCCATTATGTGCGGGAGTTCGTTAGTGAGAAAGCGAAGGTGGAGGCGATTATTTCTTTACCTCGCGATGCTTTCAAAAACGTCGGCACAAGTGCTAAAACAAGCATTTTGTTTTTGCAAAAATATAAAAACCAAGAGAAGAAGCAGAAAGATTATCCGATCTTTCTCGCCTCAGTCGATTCTCTTATTGAGAAAAGTTTTAATTCAGTTAGAGATAATTATAAAAATTATTACAATAAAATTATGGGTAATAAAAATTTGGTTCAAATAACAACAGATGAAAAAGGTCGGGAAATTGTAATGGTGAGGGCGGATAAGACATTGAAAGAGATGATGGAAGAAAAACCAACAAGTAGATGGAATGCTGTTTATTGGCACCCAGCTTATATTAAAAATTTAAAGAAAATTACAGACAGTAATTTTCCCATTAGTAGAATAGGCGATTTTGAAGAACATTTGACTTACGGTGCGATTGTGACTGGAGGAAAAAATTATGAGGGGAAGGGTGTATTTTTATTAAATCAAGGGGACATTCAATTTACTGGCCTAGATGATACTGGCATGAAAGAGATAAAAAAGGATTCACCTTGGAACATTGAGCGTGCCAAAGTTAAAACAAAATCCTTAGTTTTGGCCCGATCAGGAGTTGGAGGTGTAGGCAAAAATAGAATTACCATTATCACGAAATCAATAAATGCGGTGGTAGATAGTTTCGTTGATATATTAGATTTAGATACTAGAAAAATTAACCCATTTTATGTGCTTGTGTTTTGGAAAACCGAATTTGGGAGATTACAGGTTGAAAGAATAATAAATGGCGTTGGAACCGTGAATATTAGTTTTGACGAAATTAGGGAGATAAAAATACTCAATATTCCTAAAAATGTTCAAGACAATATTGAATCCGAATA
>Ga0265594_1001577_pt1 | contig 17589 bp, 24 predicted proteins | sample saktaG_11_FD_190147 | JGI IMG/M metagenome (GOLD analysis project Ga0265594, IMG submission 190147) | Saline water microbial communities from Sakinaw Lake, British Columbia, Canada - sak_2011_5_24_80m | ecosystem: Environmental > Aquatic > Non-marine Saline and Alkaline > Saline ... | reverse complement strand
ATGCAGCCAACACGGCTGGCACAAAACCAGCCGCGAAATAGAGGATTTGGATTCAAGACAAACCCGAATAATCCAATACGCCTAACTAACATAAAATACCGCGGCCTTCAGGCCGCGGATATTTATTAATCATCTAGCTCATAATTATTGGAATACAATTATTTTATCATGAGAAAACCGTCCATCATATTCGAGGGCAAGGTATACTCGACTTTATCGGCCTTGCTTGCGGCTTTAGCCTACCAATACAACCAGCTGGTAAGCATCATCTTCGTTTCGTTTGCGGGGTTTTTGCTCTTCTTCTTCAGGGACCCGCAGAGGAACATACCATCCGACTCGAATCTTGTATTATCTCCTGCAGACGGACGGGTGACCAAAATCGATGATGTGGAATCCGAATTCATCGGAGGGCGGGGGAAGCTTGTGAGCATATTCCTCTCCCCTTTTGACGTGCACGTGAACAGGTCTCCAATTGAGGGCAGGATTGATTTCATGGAATACTCTCGGGGCAGGAATTATCCTGCATTCCTTACTAAGGCTTCGGACAGAAACGAGTCTAATCTGATCGGGATAGACGGCGGGCAGACGAAGGTCATGGTAAAGCAGATTGCGGGGCAATTCGCGCGCAGGATAGTGACTTGGGTCTTCCAGGGAGACTCCGTTGGAATGGGTGGAAAGCTCGGGATGATACGATTCGGCTCGCGAACCGAATTGTTCGTCCCGGAAACCGTCGACGTCCAAGTGTCTGTCGGAGACAAGGTGAGGGCCGGTGAATCGATCATCGGCATAATCGGAAGATGAACGGGAAGCGGCTTCCCACGATACCAGACTCCATCACACTTCTAAATCTGCTTTTAGGGTTCATGGCGATACTCTTCATCCTTGAGGACAAGCCCACGCAAGCAGCCTCCATGATTCTCCTTGCAGTCTTGGCCGACATCTTCGACGGATTTTTGGCCAGAAGAAACGGCTCTGTATCCCGGTTCGGAAGGGAACTGGATTCGCTCGCAGACCTTGTATCCTTCGGAGTCGCCCCCGGAGTCATACTCTACACGCTATTCACTCACCCAAAGCTTGCAGTATTTTCGGCGATAATCCCTGTATGCGGGGCGCTAAGGCTTGCGAGATTCAACGTGATGGACGACAAAAGCGGGTTTACTGGTCTTCCCATCCCCGCGGCGGGTGGCTTCATCGCGTCCCTAGTTTTTCTGGGCGTGGTCTTAAACCAGTTTCTGCTTGTAGCCTTGACGGTCATGCTTTCGGCTTTGATGGTGAGTGAGATAAGATACTTCAAGTACTCTTCCAAAGGAGGCTCTAAACCATTTATGGTCTATCTTCTTGCGATTTCCACGGTCATCGGACTGGTGGACGAGAGAATGCTTGTGCTGCCTTTTATAATCTACACTCTTTCTGGTTTGTCTGGGCTTAACCAGTGACTTGGATTCTGTAGGCTGCAATATTATCGTCTTCATAGATTGGATCCCTATCTCCCACAATCTCCTCTACTATACCCTCAACTTTTGGAAGTGTTGATTCATCTGAGTATGGGAAAGTCCGGATAAAATCTTTGTGGACTATGATGTATTGTATGTCATAACCTCTGAGTGATTCGATTGAAGGCTCACCCACACAATCCTGCCTCCGGCTTCCTGAGAAAGCGTTTCTAAGCTCGCAGAAGGGGGAGTTTTCGTCTATGAATTCAAGGACGGAAGGAGGGTGGCGTTCAACGTATCCTCCAACAATCCTTTTCCCGTGATAGGTTTGATAATACTGGATTTGAGGCATCGAGTAGGTTAAAGTCCCGTTTTCAATGTGGTATATTACGGGCGGAATCGGGACTTCAAGAATGGCAAAGTCTTCAGGATTATCTTTTATGAGCTCATAGACTTTTGGTAAACTCGCATCAGTTAGGCTTATTGGCTGAAGGAGGAATTCGAAAAATACTAAGGCCATGACTACTGAAGACAATAATTTACGTCGGCCGGTTTTTTCATAAAGATTCGCAAATCCCAACGCGAATAGTATGCTAAGCGCAACCGTGAAAACCGCGTAAAACCTGTATGGAGTCCTAAATATTGTCCCTCCAGGGGCGAAAAAAAGCAAGAGGTATGGTGTTGGGAACTCGCACGTGCTTTCGAACAACTTGACGACCGGGCCTAGGGAGAGACTGTAAAATAATATTGCAGTGAAAACCCATAAGCTTAAAATTTTATCCCTTACTAGAAACAATACTGTAATAGTCAGCGCAATTAAAATGATGGTTTGAGAGTAGCAGAACAAGTTTCCACCATAATATTGCTTAAGCCCAACGTAAAGAAAGATAAAGTAAAAAATTAGGGCTATGGCGATCAACTTGAATTGATTCCTAAGATACTTTTTAATCAATAAAACCTTCCCGGTAATCCAAGGGGAAATCTTTTCCTCAGAATATACGAAAAAAAGAGCCAGTAAGATTACGGTGTAACCTACAGGAATAATGTTTCTGGTTTTATATCCGATTATGGGGGATGCGAGAATGCTCGCCCCGTCTGCAGAATATGTTGCAGAGGTTCCCATCAAAAACCCTATGGGATAACTCATGTAATCTGATCGTGCAATCTCGCTTGCTAGTGGATAGATGAATGGGAGAGTGATTAAAAGCCCTAGAATCGTTGCGATATAAACCCCGTTCAGGGAGAATTGAACTTTCGCCGAGTTAAAAAATTTGTGGTAGGCGATATAGACTGCGGTGAAAATCAATACCATCCCCATGTACTGCCAGGAAGACAAGTTCGTAAGAGCAAGGAAAATTCCGGCAAAAAGAATGTTCGCTTTCCCACCCTCCTTGTGTGATCTTATGAGATAGAGGATGTAGAATGGAATCCATTGCGTGGCGATAAGATTCAAGTGGCCCACATTAACCTCAATCAACCGGTATGGATTAAACGCATACACTACTCCAGCGAGGAAGGAGCCTAACTCTGAACCACAAACATGTTTTGCTAGAAGATACATTCCCAGGCCAGACAAAATGAATGATGAGAGGACGAGGATGTTGTATGTTGCTGGGAGACTGTAAACTTGTTGAAGAATAATCCCGAGGAAAGTGTTGTATAAAGTTAACGCCCGTATTGCAAGGGACACTCCCTGAGGGTGGAATAAGTGTTGAGTGTAAAACAGGCTCACACCTTTTGTGAGGGCTGCTTTCTTAACCCACCAAAGAGTCCAAGTGAATAATCCAATCTCACCTGATCCGATGAATTTTTCGTTCAACTCTAAGACGGCCGGGTATGTAATGAACACTGTGAGTAACGCGTAAGCCGCGGTCACAAACAGTACTCTCCTCCTATTCATCATTATTTATTTTACGCACCGCGCATAATATCTGTTATGCGCTCACCTTGGCTTCTGATAGTGTTGATTATTGCGTTAATTCTGAGGGTTCCCTTTTTAAACAGCATCCCAGTTTGGTATTGGGATGAGGGGGCAATGCTGTCTCTCGCCTCGAATCTTCTGGAAGGAAGGATGCAGTTGTTTGCCTTAAAATACCCGTTTGTTCCGCACCCGCCTTTGTATATTCTGCTGGCATCATTTTTTGTTTCAATCTTGGGGGGGGGCATTTTATCCTTAAGGGTCTTGACGATTCTCCTTGGGGTTTGCACGACGATAATACTCTTTATTTCTGGGAGGGGGGCTTTCGACATTAAGGTGGGTTTTCTCGCAGCACTATTTTATGCGATTCACCCTGCGGCAATCTTTTGGAATAGGACTGGAATCTCAAACAACCTGGTAGTACTGTTTTCCGTTTCGTCTCTATACTTCATGGTAAAGTTCATTCGAGAGAAAGAGTTTTTTCCCCTTTACTGGGGCTCTTTTCTTTCTGGTCTCGCCTTAATTTCTGGCGTGTTTGGCTTTGCATCTATGGTGGCTGTATACTTGATAACATTCCGTTTTTCTAAAAACAAGCTTCCCGCCTCAATTGCTTTAAGCTTAATCCCGCTGCTGGTCTATGCGGGTTTTATGCTTTATCTTATGCCGCAAGCGTTCGTTGACGACATACATTACCATCTTAATCGAACACTTGTGGGTGATGATTCTGTCGGAGTGAAAATCACCTTTCTAGTAATAGTGGCTTCGGCTGCACTTATCCATTCCTGCCGGAGCATTCTAAAGGCGCTAAGACTGTTTTTTCCTCGAGTAGACCTTTTTGTGTATATTTTTTCGAGTTTGGTTTTGTTCCATCTTTTCGGATTGAATCAGGACTTGGTTGGGACGTATGGGTTAGACTACTTCAGTATTTTCTCGCTTATTGGATTACTCTATCCGACATTTTTTCTAATACAAGAGGATAATACAAGGTTTGTTTTCTTAGCTTACCTAGTATCTTCAATCCTCGGGCTTTTCATACTTAAGAGATTAGATCACATGACGATGATCGTGTATCCTTACTTGGCGTTGGGTATGGCCAATCTTGCAAAAAAAATTTATTCTGGGTTGAATATAGAAAAGATATTTACGCCGTTAATGATATCTGTTTTAATCTTTCACCCGTTATTTTTATGCACCTTTCAGGACATACAGTTTTTCTCCCGTTTTCAGAAGAACTGTGATGAACTCGAATCCGTAAATGAGGTGGTAGACTACTTAAACGAGCGGACTTGTGAAACTGATTTAGTGTTTACTTACAGTTGGATGACTCACCTTCTTGTGGCGGAATCCGGCATTATTATTCAGGGTTTAGCCTTTGATGGGGTTGAGGTTTCATATTACCCTCCCGACTATTCGAATGATCGTTGGGCTTATAATGCTTCCCTTTCCAAGGCGAAATACATTGTTGTTTCTGATGAATCGTTAATTGAAGTTGAAGCTGCTTGGGAGGGATCAAGTTATCTTACTGGTGAACTTGCCTTAAGGACTGTGGATTATGTGGGTGGGTTTGGAGTCTATGGCCTTCGAAGATGATATTTATGTTTTAGCGGGATTAATAATCTTTCATGCGATTTCGAAATTTGTTGGTAATCTTTTTCTTAACGGTGTTTTTTCGTGTTCCAAATCTCAGTGAAATCCCAAGGTGGGATTGGGATGAGGGCGCTAATCTCGATATGACTTTGCATCTCATGGAGGGTAGGGCTCAGTGGTTTGCCTTACGGTTTCCTTACGTTCCGCACCCTCCTTTGTTTTTCATTGTTTCATCCCTTTTCATAAAATTTTTCGGACCGTCGATTTTAACGCTTCGAATGCTTGCTGTGACACTTTCGGTTGCGACGACAATTTTAATCTACTGTTTGGGAGTTAAACTTTTTGATGAGAGAACGGGTTTTCTGGCAGGGGTTTTATATGCCGTATATCCTGTAGCGGTTTACTGGGGGAGAATGGGTTTGGCAAATAATCTACTTGTCTTTCTTTCAGTGTCTTCAATGTATTTATTCCAATGTTTTCTCGAAAGAAGGGATTATCGCCTGCTTTACTCTTCGGCTTTGTTGGCGGGATTGTGTTTTGTGACGGGTTTTGCGGGATTGTCTGCACTACTTGCAGTCCTGTTTTTAACCTTCAAGTATGCCCGGGAAAAAATACATTATTCCTTAACGTTTTCACTCGCCGCCCCAGCAGCGTTCATAGCCTATGAACTTTATTCGATGCCCGTTTTTTTCATAACTGAAGTTTTGTTCCAGCTTGAACGGTTCAACTTCACATTTACGAAGTTGGCTTTCGTATTGATTGCGGTTTTTTTAATCTACTTGCTTCGAAAGTTTTTCAAGACAATAGCTGACTCGATGAGGAGTGCGATGACTGAAATCCCCATTTTAGGGTTGATTTTCATGTCCTTTTTCGCCCTTTTTATGTTTCCCCTCTCTGACAGCGGATATCATCTTGCTTTTTCGGATTACTTGACATACGTCTTTTCCCTTGGTTTTGCGGTGAAGCCTCTTTTCTTTGTTGAAAGCGGGGAAAAGAAAAATCTTGTATTATCCTATTTTTTCTTTTATTTCATGTTTTTACTCGCAGTTGATAGAGCCGACCACATGTCGATGGTGTCGTATCCTTACCTTCCATTACTGGCATCCAGTTTTTTTTTGAAATTGTTTGGGGATGTTAAGTCATTCTTTTCGGGGAGGATGGTCCGTTATGCTGCTTTGAGTGCTTGCATCCTGGTTTTCCATCCCGTCTTTATTTCTGCTTCGCATTCCGCGGGTATCGCTTTTGGCTTGACTGTCGTGAGGCAGGATGTTCCCTCTGTTTTAAGTGTTGTGGATTATGTTGGAAGAATGGTTTCCGAGGATTCGGTGGTTTTAGGTTACAGTTGGATGACTCACCTCATTGATTCAAAATTTTGTGTTGTAGGCCAATCCGCAGCTTATGATGGCCATGAAGTAGCATACTATTCCGGGGATTATCCTGATTTGCGGTGGGCTTTCAACTGCAGCTTTCGGAATGCGGACTTGATTATTTTGACTGACGGCTCTGTCGGAGTAATGGAAGCTTATCCCGGGTTCGGTGAATTGTTGGACGGGATTTCCACTTGGGAGAAAGTTTATGTTAGCGTGTTTGGAGTCTACCACAACCCTGAAAAACATTTTTTAAGGAATTGATTGTATTAATTACCATGAAGTTTTTTTCCCCGGTAAAAAGTTTTTTTAAAATTGTGAGAATCACCTTCCTAATACTATTCTTCTCCAGTATAACCCTCTCCCAACCATTAGATTCATTGGCACTTGCAAGCCCATTCCATGGCATTATTTGCGATTTCATATGTGTTTTCATAAAAACAATACCCGCTCTTGCTGTTACGATGATAGTGGTGGCGGGTGTTTTATGGGTGTACTCTCAAGATGATGCGGCAAAGAGAAACCAGGCTAAAACATGGGTTTTGCACGCGCTCATAGGGGCTATTATTGCCACCGTTGCTTATTTCCTTGCAATAGCAATTTCTCCTAGTGGCTTCGCTTATCTGAAATGTCCCAATACTTGTTGGCCTACCGCCTGGGTTTAATGGGAAAAAATGAATGAAATAAAGATGATGAAAAAAATATTAAATCTCGCAATAATCTTTTTGGCATTAGTACATCCCGTTTCAGCAAAAGCACTTAGCCTTACAATCCAGTCCACGTTTACGGGTATCGTGTGTGCCGTTGCAGGTGCCATGTATGAACTTTCCACAGCGCTTGCAGTCCTGGTAATCCTTGCAGCCGCAGCGCTTTGGATTTACTCAAAAGACGATGCGAGCAAGAGAAACCAGGCAAAAACCTGGATTATACACGCCCTAATCGGCCTTGTAGTAATCGTAATTACTGGAAACTTGATAGCCGGGGTTAGCGTAGGTGGATCCAGCTTAATTGGGTGTTGGTAATGAGCCACGTGGTTGGGCGGCCCTTAAGTTAATTTATCCCTGAAAAAAAACATTTTTAAGTCGCGAGCCCGATAAAATAATATGAAATTTAGGAAACTTTTTTTACTCAGCATCACCTTCATGTTATTCCTTTCACTTACAGTTTCCGCACAAAGTGCTATGGCACGGACGATTGGAATACCATTCGCCTTCGTTTTATGCGAGATATTCGTTGCCTTAAGAAGGATTGTGCCCGCAATCGGGGTTTTGATTATTGCGTTGGCGGGAGCTCTCTGGCTTTACTCTCAGGATGATGCCGCGAAAAGGAATGTCGCTAAAACCTGGATTATTCACGCAATAATCGGCCTTATAATCTATACCTTGGTGCGGACGTTGTCTTATGTAATGTTTCTGCCACATCGCGGATTTACCTGTTAAAAAATGGAATTAAAAAATAAAACACTGGCATTAAGTGCGTTCATCTGCCTGGTTTTATTAAGTATTACATGTACTGCACAACTTTCCGTACAGATTTATAACGCTTTTGCAGTTATAATCTGCGGGATAGCCGAAGCCTTATGGTGGATTGCACCACAGCTTGTGGCCGTGATTATTATCCTAGCCGCAGCTGTTTGGGTTTATTCGAGAGATGACGCCGGGCTTAGAAATCAGGCTAGAACCTGGATTATTCACGCCATAATCGGTTCAATCATCCTGGTTATCGCTTATTCGATTATATCAGCCATAAATGTTAACGGTAGTATGGTTGTTGGGTGGTGTCCTGGAGTAAGTGTGTGATAATTTAATCCTAAAACAGTTTTATAATAAAACAAAAGTTTAATAAATTACAATAGAGGTGATCAAATGGAAAAAAGATATTCCTTAACGTGTGTGCTACTAATCATTTTTCTAGCTCAAGCAGTTTCATCGGGATTTGCGCAAGCAATCTACCAGCCTGTCACATCCATAATCTGCGAGATATTCAAGGGGGTCGTAAACATTACTGGAGCGCTTGCGTCTGCAATATTCATGATTTCCGGTATTAAATGGATTGCGTCTCGAGACGATGCTGGGGCTAGAAACTCTGCCAGAACATCCATGATACATGCGATAATCGGGCTTATCATAGTCTTGCTTGCAAAGACTCTAGTAAGTGGGGTAGTAGGCGGCATGGGCGGCGCTATATGCGTATAAATCGGAAATGAAGAAAAAAACATTCTTTTCGATTCTAGTGATTTCGCTGATACACCAGGCGAGTGCTGGAGGACTGAACCCATCAGTCATATCGGATCCCATACGGACTATCGCATGCACGTTCGCGACAGCCTTAGTCTATATTGCAGCCGCCCTCGCAGCATTAGTCTTTGTTTTAGCCGGCGTCAAATGGATTTACGCCCAAGATGACGCGGGAAAGAGGAAGGCTGCCCGGGACACAATGATCCATTGCATTATAGGGTTGGTCATCATAACAATGGCAAATCAGGTAATACTCGACCTATTAAGCGATAGTACCGGCAATCTCGGGTGTGGGACGGGAGCAACCTGGACGGGTGGTTGGTAACATGGTAAACGTGAGGTTAATAGTCAAGGCGGGATTGTTGCTGATATCATTGACATTAGTTTCAGGCTCACCAACTCCCGGAGTCACCCCAATAGTCTTCCTAGGCCTTGGAGAAGCCGTATCCTACCGGTTCATCAACGTTATCTGCGGCGTGTTTAACGGACTAAAGCTTGTTGGTGGGGCACTTGCAAGTCTAATCCTAGTTTCTTCCGGAGTCAAATGGATTGGTGAAGCCGATGATCCCGCAGCAAGGAAGCTTGCTAAAGACTACATTAAATGGTGTATCATGGGCCTTATCATAATCTTATTGTCTGATGCCCTAGTAGGCTACATCGCCCAGAGTCCTGGAGTGATTGAAAGCTGTAGCTGGTGGTGCACTCACGTACTAAGTCCCTCAGACTGCTAAAAATGAATGCAAGAAAACTCTTTTTAACCAGTATTCTGGCGCTTTCATGCGTAATCCAGGTTTCAGCCGGTGAGATAAGCAATGCAATCTGGGAGAGGGCGGCGATAGTCATCTGCGGACTATATCTCGCCTTCATATACATTGCCGGGGCTTTAGCTGTTTTGATGGTAGCTTACGGGGGCATTAAATGGATTTTAGGGTCGGATGATCCCGGAGCGCGCAAGCAAGCTAAAGAGCTTGTTATCCACGCGTTGATTGGCCTGATCGTACTTATTGTTGCTGCAGGTCTTGTTTCGTTAATTTCTGGGGGGGAACTTTATGGCTGTGAGTCCTATGTCTAAACTCAGGGTAAGTATGTGGTTAGTAATCATCATCCTTTTTCACTCAACTATCCTTCTAGCCTCGGGTGCAGTCCCCCCTCCCTCGCCAACTCCTGCCCCCCCAACCCCTGCCCCGCCAACCCCCCCAGCCGGCATCCAAGAATTCGCAGATTATGTCTGGAATGCCGCATCAAACATAATCTGCTTTCTATACTTCGTATTCATCCTCATTGCCGGAGCGCTAGCCGCATTAATCATAGTGTACAACGGTGTGAGGTGGATTGCAAGCGGCGATGACGCGGGAGCCCGCAAGAACGCGAAAGAAGCCATACTACACACAATCATAGCCTTAATAATAATTCTCGTTGCAAATGAAATCGTATCCCTAGTCTATTCAGGCCCACAATGTTAACGGTTAAAAACCGATTTTTATTCCCCTGAAAATAAAAAAAAATAATAATATCATGAAACGTTCAATCGGAAAGACCCTACTAATAATCCTACTATCAGCCTCAAACACACTCGCTCAAGTACCGGAATGGGAGTCATTCGAAGACGACGTAGTCCGAATATTCTCGGACGTTATGTGCAGGATAGCTAAAATCATACTCTTTCTAGCAGGCCCGATAGCGGTTTTCGTTCTCGTGTGGGCGGGACTAAAATGGATTTACTCGCAGGAGGATCCGGCTGAGAGGGAGCGGGCGAAAGAAATCATAATACAAGTCATTCTCGCGGTAATACTGCTTAGGGTTGCGAAAAGCATTGCGGAATTCATATTGATTGCGGAGTTTAGTTGCTCGCTTTTTTAAAATAATGAAATCAAATATTATTTCAATGAGAATACTTTTCTTGTTTGTTCTCTTAATTGTGTCTGGAGGTTGCATAGGAGATACGGGGGAACAGTTGGGTGATGCTTTCGTTGAGATTGCGCGAATTGTTTGTTTTCTTGTTGAAGCATTGACTTTGATGACTGGTGCGATCGCAGTGCTTCTTCTTGTGATTGCGGGTTTGAAGTGGACGGCATCAAGGGATAATCCTCAAGAGAGGAATCAGGCCAAGAAAATGGCCGAGGCGGTCATCATTGGCGTATTAATAGTAGTGTTGTCAATAACACTTGTCAAGGCGATAATACATGAAACTACTTTCAGGTGTGACGCGTCTATTACGACAGTTCTCACTCCGGGGTTGAGGTAAATGAAAAAAAAGGCAGTCTTATTGACGTATCTCCTTTCCGGGTTTGCGAGTGCTTCAGCTTCTCAAGCATTGGGGAATGTTTTAAGGGATTTTTTGTGCACGATTAATAGTGCCGTGAGATCTATTGTTGGGGCTGTAGGAGTATTAATACTGATTGTAGCCGGATTGAAATGGATTTGGGCTCAAGACGATCCCGGGGAGAGAAAGCAGGCTAAGTACCTCATTGAGAACGTATTGTTGGGAGTAATAGTGGTTGCTGTGGCTAGTGGATTGGTTTTGGCGGTCTTAGGCATAAACGTGTGTTAAAAATGAAAATTAAAAAAATTTTTGTTTATCTCACACTCCTACTATTATCCTCACTCAGGTCTTCCGCTTGGTCTACCATAACTGAAGATATGGTACGCCCGGCCAGATGGTTTATATGCGCTGGATTCAGGGTGATAGAAGGGATCATCGGGCCTATTGCAGTATTCATCGTTATTGTTGCTGGTGCTATGTGGGTGAAATCAGATGATGACTCCAGGGAGAGGTTAATGGCAAAATCAATGATAATGAACGTGATTATTGGGATATCAATATTTTTGGTCGCGGCTGCGATAATATTCATAATAACCTCTGCAATACCCTCCGGAACGGGAGCATTCAATATGACGGTGTTTTGCGGTGGAGTGTGATTAAAATGAATTTGAAAAAAACATCTAAAACAATAATCCCCCTCATCCCCCTATCAATGAATGTTTCAGCTATCACAGGCAAAGGCGTTGTTGAACCCTTCTACAGGCTGGTATGCGGTTTCTTCCTCCAATTCTACATTCAACTATCTCTCGCAGCATTAATGTGGGCTTACGCTGGAGCTAAATGGATTCTCTCAAGAGACGACGACCAGCAGAGGTTGCTCGCAAAAGACCTTTTGACTTATGTCATGCTGGGTTTAACTCTTTTATTAATTGCTGAAGGAATAGTCTACCTGATATTTCAATGGGATTTTAGGGCGACTTTTTGCTCATGAAACTTAAAAACAAGTTTGCAGCCTTACAGGCTTCGGAAGAAATGGCGTTTATGCCATACATTTGCGTGGGAGACCCAGACGCAAAGACTACTGTGAAAATTGCCAGGACTCTCGTTTCGAATGGAGCTGATGTTTTAGAGTTGGGCCTGCCTTTTTCGGATCCTATTGCAGACGGCCCTACCATCCAGAGGGCAAGTCAGAGAGCGCTGTCGCAGGGTATGAATACTGACAAGTATTTTACGGTTTGCAAGGAGATTTCAGAAAAAACTGATGCCACGCTTGTGTCAATGACCTATTATAATCTAATACTCCATTACGGTATTGTCAAGTTCGCTGAATCCTGCTCGAAATCCGGGGTGTCGGGGATTATTGTTCCCGACCTGCCTTTCGAAGAGTCTTTAGAACTTGAGGCTGCCTGCGGGAGCCAGGATATCTCGCTCATCCAACTTGTCGCCTTAACATCTGACGAAAAAAGACTGGACAAGATTTTAAAGCACGCTAGCGGATTCATCTACTTGGTTTCGGTTTTGGGTGTGACTGGCGCGCGAGAAAAAGTCGATGAGAAAGTACTGGTAATGCTTGAAAAAATCAAGTCTAAAACTAATCTCCCAGTTTGTCTTGGATTCGGAATCTCAACGAAAGAACACGTCTCTTACGCTAAAAAACAAGGTTTTTCAGGCGTGATAGTGGGAAGCGCACTCATAGACTTAATCGAAAAAAACCTTAAGAAAGAGTCTAATACGCTCAAAGAATTATCTCTTCTAGCGCAAGATCTACACTCTCAGACTTAGACTGATTAACCAACTCATAGACTCTGACATAACCGCTTGAGAAATCCCTGATAAGCTCGAAGTTTTCAAGCGGATTGTAATCTCTGTTATAGAGTCCTGCAGAAAGATACGAAGTACATCCCAGGTGATTAACATTCGCCTCGTCCTCACACAACTGTTCGTTGTAAATCGTGTCTATGTGGTCTGACAGGTAAAGCCTCGTCATCATAAAATCTGAAAACTCCTGGGGAACATAAATCAATGTCCTATACTGCGGTAAAAGCTGGTCTTTCGGACGGTCCATGGCAAGAGACAGGATCTGATACAACGGTTGAACTCCCAGAAGAGATGCGTCATTTTGCTCGACCCACCTATCCCACGGGACTTTCTGTCCGTAATTGAGTATGGCGTTGACGCCGACAAATTCCGTGTCCTCTTTTATTATGAATTCTATTCCAGCAACATAATAACCACAACCAAATATTATTCTCCTACCCAAAAACATGTTCCCGTCTTCATCAGACATGACTCTTGGTGTGGCATCACTAGCCTCAGCTACGAAACCACACAACATATAGTTTTTAAACGAACCATCCGCTTTAGTGTCGATATCACCGGTCGCGATGAAGTGTAGTGCCGAACCCTTACCTATCATAGTCCAGTCTATTGCGATATAACGTAAGTCAACTCCGTCAGGATAAATGTTTGTGACTTCACTATACTTATCCCTATAAACTTTGAAAGTTTCGAAGGCTTCCTCTTCGCTTGTTTTATTTACGAAAAAACGTGCGACATCCTGGATCTGGTGGGGGTCAGCCTGCAAGTTGTCAATCAAGACGGAACGCTGCGACTCTGAAGTAATCCAGTGGCCGTAATCCCACCAAGTTAAAACACCGGAATTGGGTTTAGTATTCTCCCTAAGCCATAGGAGTGCCGGCTGCCAGTAATGACGGTCGCCAGAAGGTCCCATATACATGGGAGTCATAGCAATGAAACTGTTATACCGTTGAGCCCCGTAAAACGGTACTGTTATCAATGGCACGACCAACACGAGCATAAGCCCCACTATCCTCAAGCTTTCTAAATCCTTTTTCCTCGCAATAGAGTATAATCCGACGGTTGAACCCAAAACAATTATCGGAACACTGGCAACGAATAAGTATTGTGATTTAAAGTATACGGCGTATATCATCGGAACCGCCCATGACAAAACGAAGAGGGATCCGAAATCAGCATTTCTAAATCCAACGTAAAGGAGGACGGGAATCATGATGAAACAGTATAAAAAGAGTATGCTAAACTTTTGCGGTCCAACCGCGAGATAGCTTGCAATCGATCCGGCAGTAGGATTCTGTTCGGCAATAGTCTTTTTAATCACATCGTCCTGTTTCCTACTCTCCAAAGTAGTTTTCAATACGTTTACAAGGTTGTCGATCCCGACATATAATAAACCCGAAATTATTATTACAACAACTACAGTCAAAGCAATCTTCGGGTTTTTAGCAATCCATGAGTCCTCCTTCTCCAAGATATTTTTGGGCTTAACCTTGTCTGAAGAAGCGTTTTTACCCCCCTTCCTAACTCTAACATACTCTAACACTATCCCGACAAGTAATGCCCCTCCAAGGGCTACGAGGTTGTTGTGGTATGGTAGGAAGTCTTTGAGGATTGGCAAGCCCCCTCTAGGGTGCATGATAAGGGGTGTGAAAAAGCTTGGGACAAGTGATGCGAACAAGTAAGTCAAGTGGTTGAAGCATGGCTCGTCTTTTAAGAATTTGGCTACCGAGTATCCAACTGAAAACACACCCAAAATTACGACTATGTAAAGGTAACCTCCCCAGGAAAGTCTTAGGAGGAAGAATGAAAGCCCTGCGAGATACACGAATCTTAAGTCCCTTCTTTTAAATCCGGCAGTGAAAAACAAAAGACTAGTGATTGTGAGGAACATCCCGAGAGTATCGTCCTCGCAGTTTGTGGCTGAAGCCTTTGCAGCGTAGGCAGGACTAAACATTAAGATGAATGCTGCAATAAATGCCGCAATCTTGTTGTATGGTCTAGCCTCTGAAAACAATTCAGCAACCAAGAGATACAAGACTATTACAGTCAACGCGGAAAAGACTGCGGGATATAAAATGGCAGTGTCATACAATGTTAACCCTGCAAGACCATCTATTTTCGCAGCGTAAGCCATAAAAACCGGGAGGAAGAAACTCGACCTTGAATACTCGATCCCCGGCGGAATGTCCCTTGTTCCTTGAAGCCCGTTAATCAACGGGTAAACCATGTACTCGTGGTCTGGAAGATACCCTGTATTGATCATTGCATTCGAGAGTTTATAATAAAAGTAAGGGTCAAGAGCTGCAAGATACGGAGAGTAAGCAGGCATAACATGGAGTATGAAAGTCGATAAAAACAAGGCCAACACTAGGGAAACGTCAAATCTGACAACCTTATGAACTGAAATAGAGTAGGCTAAAAGGAACAAGCTTGAAATAACTGCAAATACTGTGAAATCCCTCTGAAGTATCGATCCCGGATACGCACCAGAGTAATACATAAACAAGGTTGTGATGAAAATCAAGGCAGGAATCCCAACAAGGACAATCCTCTTCTTATCACCCTTAAGATAAAGGTACGTGAAATAAACAGACAATAATCCCAAGACTCCACTAACCAAAGGCAAGACCGAATACAACGTCCCTTCCTGGAAGAACAATCGAATCCACGTTAAAAAAACAACTCCAAAAGCAATAAGTGTTAACGGTTCAGACACAATACTGCCAACAGACTTATCCCCCATCTTAACCTGACTTTCCTCTGAATCAACCATGAATTAAACCCCTACTTACCAAACCTTCGCTCCCTACCTTCGTAATCTTGGATGATCTCTTCCAAATCGGATCTTGTAAACTCCTGCCACAACTTGTCTGGGAAATACATTTCAGAATACGCAGCCTGCCAGATGAGGAAATTACTAAGCCTATCTTCAGAAGTCCTAATTAGTATGTCCGGATAATCCTTAACCCAAAGATTTGCCTTAAGGTTCTCTTCAGTAAAGGGAAGATCATCCAAAGAAATTTTTTCAGCAGCCTGCAAGATCTCCTGCCTCCCCCCATAAGCGATTGCAAGATTTAGCGTGAGGTTACCGTAATCCTTGGTCGAGTCTTCAAGTTTCTCGAGATTATCAACCAATTTTCTAGCTAAATCCCGGTGAGATACACCATTCAACAAGAAATCCCTATCCCCACAGAAATTAACTTTCACCCGCCTCTTATGAATTCGCTCATCAGACAAAGCATTCTCCGCCTGCTGGGAGAAAACAGTGAAAAGCGTCTCAATCTCCTTTTTCCCACGGTTTTCAATATTCTCAGTTGAAAGAGCGTATATTGTGACTTCGTCAGCCCCGAAATCTGCACACCATTCAAGGAAGTCGTAGAATTTCTGAATTCCTTTAGCGTAGGACTCCCCCAAACTTAAGATTCCCCTCTTTTTCATGTACCTGCGGTTTCCGTCAGGTATTAAAGCAACATGCATTTTTTTTAACATTAATTTTAGTTAATTGAAATCTATTTTAAATAAATATGAAAGTCTTGGATACCTCGGCGATTCTACGCTCTGACCTTGATTTCTCTGATGGAGAATACATCATAACCTATGGCGTCTTATCTGAACTTCTAGAAGACGGCGTGAAAGATTTAATTGACTTAGCAATAGGTAAAAACCATATAAAAGTACATGTTCCGGGAGAACAATACAAGAAAGCTGTGTCTTCAAAGGCTTACGAAACAGGAGACTTGAACACGCTCTCTGAAACTGACTTGGAGGTGCTAGCCTCCTGCCTTGAAAACAATGCTGTTTTAGCGTCGGATGACTATGCGATGCAGAATGTTGCGGCTGCTTTAGGCATTGCTTTTGAGGGTTTAACGCACAAGGGTATTAGCAGGCAGGTAACTTGGGAGCGTGTTTGCGCGGGTTGCGGGAGAAAATACGATGATTCCTTTAAGGGTGTGTGTCCGACATGCGGGCATAAGATTCGGAGGAAGGCGTCTTATAGCGAGAGGATTGAATCCCCTTAAAGTGGATGCTAAAGCCGCTATGGAGGGACGCGTTGGTTGGCGAGTAGAACCTTCCTACGAAATTAGAATCATTGGAGACGGGAAAAACAGGAAGGGGGATCCAATACTTACGCCTGAAGGGCAAATAGGAATCCCTAAAAGTGTAGTGGACGGGAGACTTGCCGGGAGGAGATAATTCATGGAAAAAATGTTTTCCAAACACCGCTCGCAGACGCTTGAGGAACGGTTTGGAATTAAAAAACTCGTAACCCGCGAGTTTGGAGCCTTCAAAAAATTTGTGAGGGATGAGAATCCATTAGGAAAAGATAACCCTCAATTAATCTCTGACTTGACCGGCGAGGAAAAGGCGGAAGTACTCTATGATTACTTGCGTCAGCGCAGGGTTGACGATCCTGCAAACCCCACATACAGCCACCCGCGCACCGTCTTATCTGGCCAAGGCGGAGTATGCCTGCCGTACGCTATCCTAGGTTGTCTTCTCGCCCGTAGGATGGGGTTGGAATCCCGCCTTGAAGACACAACGCTTGGCGTTTTAGGTCACGCCCTCTATTCAGTAAGGGTTTCCGACGAGAAAAGATACTTCGATGTTGTTCGAGGAATCAAGGACCCTGAATACGAGGGCGTCCGGGAGTTTGAAGACGATGAAGTATATTTACAAACAATGTTCCAGACTCATCTAAATATCATAGAGGAAAACAAGGAGAATAAAAGTCACTGTCCTGAAGTAATATTTTATGGAACTGAGCTTATTGATTACCTCGAAAACCATACGAATCTCTTAAGACCCGGTGAATATGAAAAGCGTGTGGGCTCCATAAATTTCGCCGTGGGAGACGCCCACTTCCGTTTGGGAAACTACGCCGAATCCATCGAAGCCCTTGAAAAAGCTGCTCCCCTACAACCAAATAATCAGGACATTTACTTAAATCTGGGTTTCTCAAGAATAT
>Ga0265594_1001574_pt1 | contig 17598 bp, 16 predicted proteins | sample saktaG_11_FD_190147 | JGI IMG/M metagenome (GOLD analysis project Ga0265594, IMG submission 190147) | Saline water microbial communities from Sakinaw Lake, British Columbia, Canada - sak_2011_5_24_80m | ecosystem: Environmental > Aquatic > Non-marine Saline and Alkaline > Saline ... | reverse complement strand
CCTTGTGATAATAACTGACTTATTTTCTCTCGATCTTCATTCTTTAATCTCTTATACTTCTTCATTATTGCAACAAACTTATCCTTTTTTGTAAGTTTGTTGCAATAAAAACTTGAACCTAAGTAATAAAAAAACTTTAACTCATAGCCCTCCGGACCAGTTCAGAGGGCTTTTTATAATCGAATTCTACTGAATTCCGTTTCCAATCAATCTAAACGAATATAATATTTTCATACAAAAATTGACCAATCTTAAGAGAAACAAATAATGCTCAAAAAAGAAATTCAGATTTAGGTTTCAGCATAAAATATTTGTTTAAATCATGAACTCGGCTATTTTTTAAATAATGAAAAATCATTTTGATAAATTCAAAATCCGAAAGGTGATCCAGCTTGCTTCTCTCGGCATATCTGTATCATTATTCGTATTGCTCATACAAGGAACCTTGGCAACAGCACACGAGTACTGTCCTTATGCGTCCGTCTGCTTTGGTGTTTGGAAGATCGGGGCAAAATTCGCGCCCTTCCTTTTTCCTGCTGCTGTTATTGTTGGAGCTGCAATTGCATTTAGTTCGTTATTTTTCGGAAGATGGTTTTGTGGGTATGTGTGCCCCATCGGAACTATTCAGGAACTTATATACTCTACAAAAAAGTCAAAGAAAAAGTTTGATCAATTAATTCCCTACAAAATTCACAAAGTCATGATTTTTTTTAAATATATAATATTCCTATTTACTGCAATTACAGCTTTTTTTGGAGCTCAGTATCTTTATATGAAATTTTGTCCCGTTCTTGCGATAGCACATATTCAAAATATTACTATTGCCGGAATTGTAGTGCTTGCTATAATAATATTTTTAGGATATTTCGTTGAGCGTTTCTGGTGCAGATACCTTTGTCCTTATGCTGCACTGATGAATATTTTTCAGAAAATCGCAGACATTATCGGCATAAAAAGATATAAGATATTCAGGAATATTCACACAAGTATTAACTGTTTTAATTGCCTGAATTATTGCCCTATGAACATTGACATCGGGTACAATGAAAAAATATCTGACATTAATTGTATTAAGTGTCTGAGTTGTGTGCGTCAGTGCTCAAAATCAGATATAGAGAAAAGTAAATGTATTTATAGAGATTGATGTTTGAAGGGTTTAATATGAAAAAAATATATTCAATGATCATACTTATTGTTCTGATCGGGGTAACTCTTTTTCTTTACTCACAAACAGTCAATAAGGTGTACGAAGTAGATGCATCAAAATGTGTCGGCTGCACGATCTGTGTGCGTAGCGGGAAGTGTCCGACTAATGCGATAGAGATGAAGAACGGGAAAGCGGTCATTGATTCAAGCAAGTGCATTGGCTGTGGAATTTGTGCAAAAAAATGTCCTTTTGCAGCAATTCATGAAGTTGAGTTTGCGGACAGCACTGCCCAAATGGACGAAGAAAAAGTACCCGAAGTAGCTGATTCCACTGAAGTTGCGCAGCAGGTCTTTATGGTTGATGTCGATGCATGTATCGGGTGTAAGATATGTGTTCGCAAGTGCCCCGTACAGGCGATCACGATGAAAGATGGGAAAGCAGTGATTGACACACAAGCAAATGTATTAACTGTGGCATCTGTGCAGATGTACGCCCAGTAAAAGCAATACACAAAACTGATGAAAAAAAGTAAGAAATATTCATTATATATTCTCGCTATTGTTTCTTTATTATTCATCCTTCTGCACTGTTCGGATAAAACAAAAAAGCTTCTCATCTATGATGGTGATGTCCGGATCGAGTACTCACGCTGCACCGGTTGTCCTATCGCTGTCATTTTCAGGATAATCATGTGATTCCTGAAGTCAATGCACATTCCTATGGGATCGATGTACTTTTTTAGAATATGTTGAAAATACTTGCAGAAGGATTCATGCTGGGGCTCGCAACCGGCTCCGTGTGTCTTGTGACCTGTGCTCCCATATATCTGCCATATCTGCTTTCTGAAGAACGCAAGTTGATAAAAAGCATTGGTGTTATCGCAGAAATATCTGCTGGAAGATTTTTTTCATATATTGCCTTTGGCGCTATTGCCGGTTACGTAGGCGCGAATATTTCACAGATAAATAGAACACTTTTTACTTCCATTGCATACATTCTACTCTCAATTTATTTGATCCTTTCTGCAGTTCGTGCCAGACAGCATGATAGGAAGTGTCATGTTCCAAAATTTGCAAATATTACAAAAAATGCCTTTATTTTGGGAATTCTTACCGGAATAAGCTTCTGTCCTCCATTTCTAATTGCTATTTCAAAGGCAGTAAATCTTGGAGGAGTTGTCAGTGGCATGATGCTCTTTCTCGGATTTTTCGCAGGCACGACGCTCTATCTCATACCGATAGCATTTATCGGGCAGCTATCCCGAATTCAGATAATGAAAAAGATCGGACAGGTTGCTTCTCTGGTCATAGCAGCATGGTTTATTTTCAGTGGTATAAGAGGATTGATCCAACTAAATAAGCAACATAGCTACGCAGAAATCCAGCTAACAGGCAATGAGCGGTTAGTAGATGTCTTCGCACCTGATCAACAAATAATAATTTTATCTTCTGATGAAAATGCTGAGTATTTTATGTCTTTGCAGGATTCCTTTAAACTGCGAAATAAACAACATGTCCTTTTTCTGCAGAATAACGCAGAATCTGCGGATTCATTACTAAAATACGAAAAGAGTATCGTGTTTTATGATAAGGGAATTGATGGTGAAAAATTCAAATCCCTTCTTCAAAATTTTGATGTATTCTATATCGAGAAAAACTATCCGATCAGCCGAATGCTAACTTTTTTGAATAAATTTACCTTTAAAACAGAGACAACCCTTCAGTGGGATTTCAAAGAACAGTAATTACAAATACTGCATCATTTTTTCATTTTTGACCTGACCGTAAAGCTCGATATAGGGCTTCACAGGGCTTGAAATGATCTTGGGAAAAAGTACTTCTTCGATCTGGAAGAACCCGGCAGACTGAGACATTTCTATCAAAATTTTAATAGGTTTCTTATTTCCCGGAAGGATGTTCACTTTTTGAATTGAGCTTGCAGAATACTTATGAATATCTCCTACTCGCGGTTGCTGAGAGAGGAGTGTAGTGATGCGTGAGCGCCCTTTTTCCATATCACAGCCATCACCGATGAGAACAAGACCTGCTTCAAGAGAATAGACCTTTTCTGTAGCCATATGCCCGAAGATGCCTTCTATGATCATAGCTTTCAAAATTGTTTTTTTGTGGATGTTATCCTTATAGACCACATCGAGAATGCGCCGGATGATCGGCTCAGCAAAGATAATTCCAATAATTTCATGATGATCGCGAGTTGCGGTCATACCTACATCGTGAAGAAGTGATGCGGTCAGCACACATACTTCACTATCCTCATGAGTGCCAAGCTTTTCTGCTTCAAGATTGAACTTGATGCCTGCATCATGAAGTAGATCAAACATAATGAGCGCATTCAAAGCCGCAGTTCTCATATGGACAGGACCATGGTCATTGAAACCGAGCCGCTTTATTGAAACAGTGTTCGCATAATCCTGGAGTGCTTGTATCTCAGGGTCATTAAAAATATAGTTCGCTACTTCAGTTGATTTCCCTTCAAGGTGAGAAAGGATCGCCTTTTCAAGAGCTATTTGTTTATGAGTTTTCTTAAACATAATAAGTTATCTTTTCCATTTATTTTTTTTCATTGATAGTTTAGTGTTTATGCAAATCGTGTCAATAAGATTGTGATGAGTAAGTGCTATATTTGAAAAATTAAGTAGAAACCTGATATGTTTTATTATCCCAAATAGTTAGTTGTTTTAATCCAAAATCAATTTCATTAAAAGGTTCAAAATTTAGAATGATTGCTTCTTTTATTGAATTACGATTTATTTCTTTAGCTCCAATATGATAAAAATGTTCTCTTGTTAATATTTTAAATTTACTCCACAGTTTTTCAATATTTGGATTTTTTCTATACTTATTACTGTGCCAGGTGGAGAGAATAAAATTGGTTTTTAATGATTTTAATAATTCATATAATTTTAATTCACTACTTTCGTTCCAGGAATTGTAATAATCAACATGTCTTCCATAATATGGAGGATCACAATATATGAAGTCGTTAGATTTTGCGGAAGTGATAATCGCTTCAAAATCTTTATTCGTGAATTTCCATGAATTTTTTTGTATAATAAACTGAATTGCTGAAACTTGATTCACTATTTTTGTTATATAGCTTTTTGAAAATCTATTTGGTTTTTTACAAAAAGGTATATTAAATAACCCGTGGGAATTAAATCTCATTACACCATTAAATCCGGCTCTGGATAAAAAGAGAAAATCAAGCGGATCATGTTTAGCATTAAAGCGATCCCTGATTTTATAATAATGAGACTCACCCTTTGTGCTTAAAAAGTAGCCCTCTTTTTCCAAGTATTCCCTAATGATGAATTCATTAATTAAATTTGATTGCAAGGATATATAAAAATTTATTATATGTGGATTTATATCGTTCATGAGTGCATGTCTAGCTCCAGAATTAAAACCAACTACACCTGATCCCAAAAAAGGTTCGACCCAAGTTGATTCTTTATGCAGTATTGAATTGGATAATATCCATTGAACCAATTTTGTTTTAATTCCCTGACATTTAATTGGAGGAATTGTAACTTTATCTAGGAATTTTGGCAATATATAGTCATTCATAATGCTTAATAATTTTTCCAGTAAGTATCAAATTTCTCTTTCGATGAAAATCCTTTGTCTCCGTTTTGGAAATCTTCAACTGTATTACTTTTTATCGATCCAATGTTGGTTGTATTTCCACTTCCAGGTTTTCTTCCGGCAATTTTATATTTCTTTTGAACAAAGTATTCAATGTTACTAAATGGTGATTTAAGTTGAGATGCTTCTATTACTTGTTTTATTTCTGTAATTTTGCATTCAGGATTTCTTGAATATAAAAAACCAATGATCCAATGCTCTTTATATTCATGATAAGGATAAAGTATATTTTTCTTGCCTTTGGGATCACGAAGATAGGACTTGTAAGAGCCAAGTGTGTAGCTGAAATTTTTTACACTTCCGTTTTTATTATATTTTCTATACGTTGACTTAACCTCAACAGCAATTTTTTTTGTATCATCTTGTTTTCTGAATAGTGTAAAATCCGGATATGCTGTTTGAGATGATTTTTCAACGAAAAGATCATTTTTCTCTGCAATTTTCATAACTATAGGTTCACAAAAAATTTCAAACATACCAGATAATATTTTTGAGTCATATGAAAGCGTATAGACTTTTGACTGTTTGGTCAAAATACCTACCAAGCCCCACTCTAATCCATCTGGGTATTGTTCTGAAATAATTTTATTGAACTCCGATATAAAATTCATTTTAACCAACTTCTTGTTTATATTCTCATCACAAGAATGAAATACTTGTTATATTTTTGTCAAAAAAAATTAATAAAATTTAAAGGTTTTATATTGAACAAAGGAGTATCATGCTTTTAAAATATTTTTTACTGGCTTTGTTTAGGATTGATGATAAGTTTAAAGGAGTGATTAATGTTCCTATTTTTGTTTCAAGTTTAACGATAATAATAGGAATGCTCTTCGCTTTGGGAGCATTCCTATTTATGTAAATATTTATCTGTTTATTCGGTTATCTTTTTGCCTTTCTTGTAAGAAATCCTTTCCACCCAAGAATAGATCGTAGGAATAATAAGAAGCGTAAATAGTGTTGCAGTAATAAGTCCGCCAATGACTGCAATCGCAAGAGGAGAACGCATTTCTGAGCCCTGCCCGGTACTTATTGCCATTGGCAGCATGCCACCAATGGTCGTTATCGCAGTGATAAGCACGGGACGCATTCTGTCAGAACCTGCCTGTACGATGGCTTCCTGCGGTTTCAGTCCCTCTCTGCGAAGCTGATTGATATGATCTACAAGCACGATACCATTATTTACCACAATACCGGATAGCACAATAATTCCCACAAAGGTTATCGCGCTCAGCGTCGTGCCTGTAGCGACAAGCATGTATATCACACCGATATAGGCAAGAGGGAGCGTGAACATGATCACAAAGGGCTGTCTGAAGGATTCGAATTGTGACGCAAGGATCACATAAACAAGGAGTGCGGCAAGAAGCAGTGCATAGAAGAGCGTAATGAAGCTTTCCTTCATGTCTTCATAAGCACCACCATATTCTATAAAGTAGCCAACAGGGAGATTATCTGTTATGCTTTGAAGTTCTTTCTTGATCTCCTGAACGGTGGTGTTCAGGTCTTTACCCGAAAGGTCTGCAGTAATCGTTACTTTTCTGGTTTGATGTTCTCGTGAGATTGTCAAAGGTCCTTCACCCAAATCCCAATTTGCGACTTGCTTAAGCGGAACAGAGAATCCCATCGGTGAAGTAAGCGTAATTTCTTCAAGGTCTTTAATGCTGTTTCTGTTGGGTTTATCATATCGAACGAGAATTTCAATTTCATCACCTGCTTCGCGGAAAATACTGGCAATTCTACCGTAAGTTGCGGTGCGGATCGAAGACTCGATCTGTGCGGTTGTTAATCCATAACGAAATGCCTTGTCTCTATTTATGTGGATATGCAGTTCCGGCTTTGCCTGTTTGTAAGTATTTTGTACATCTACAATGTCGGGAATTGCCGAGATTTTTTCTTCAACCTGTCTGCTTATCTTGCGAAGATAATCAAGGTCCTTGCCAAATATTTTGATAGAGATCGGAGCGCCAGACCCGCCCATCATTTCGCCGGACATATCCATGAACGTGATTTGAACATCCTCGAGATGCGGGAGCTTTTTTCGTATGGTCTCTTTTATCTGCTCAGAGCTGATATCTCTTTCTTCTTTATAGCATATTCTAAAGAATATTTGTGCTTCATTTGAACCCTGAGGATTTGTCGGATCTGCTGCTGCCATACCTTCTGTCATTGCGCCTGTCGCAGACATGATATCTACAACTTCGGGCATACTCTGGATTATTGCTTCCATCTCTTTGACGAGGGCGCTCGTTTGCTCTAAACTCGTTCCCACAGGTGCTTTAACACTGATCACCTGCATGGGCATATCGGACTTTGGCATGAATTCAGCACCTATAAATGGGATGAGGACAACAGCCAGCACAAAGAAGGCGAGTGTAATGAGGATTATTTTCCCGCGATGATGAAGCGACCAGCGAAGCGCTTTCAAATAGAAATTTCTTATCTTAATGAATATTTTGCCAGTTGCCTGCCGGTATTCTTCACCGGACGCACGTTTCTTAAAGATGACCGATGCAAGCATTGGAACAATAGTGAGTGCAACAAACAGAGAAGCAAAAAGCGAAAATGCAACTGTGAGTGCGAGTCCACGAACGAGCTGACCGGTAAATCCTCCCGCGAAGATCATGGGAACAAATACAGCAACTGTAGTCAGCGTGGACGCCATGATCGCCATACCTACCTGAGATGCACCGATCTTTGCTGCCTCGAAGCGTTTCATGCCCTTTTCCAAATGCCTGTAGATGTTCTCTATTACAACAATTGAGTTATCCACAAGCATTCCAACCCCCAGTGCCAGACCCCCAAGCGTCATGATGTTAAGAGTATATTTTGCCAAATAGAGTGGAATGAATGTTGCAATGATAGAGATTGGGATAGCAAGTGAGATGATCAGAGTTGGACGCCAATTTCTTAGGAATAAGAACATGATCAAAATCGCAATGATGCCGCCGTAAATTACAGTATTGACTGTTTTCGTAGTTATTCTGTATACAATATCACCCTGGTCAAAGATCTCAACAAAATCAATATCTTCGGGAAGGGTGGCAAGAATTTTCTCAAGCTCGCTTTTGACGATTTTAGAAACTTCCAACGTATTTGCACCCGACTCCTTGCTTATCCAGAGCATTACTGTGGGCTTGCCATTAGTGCGGATATCATAACGAACTTCCTTAAAACCATCCTCGACCCGGGCAATGTCCTTCACATAAATAATTTTACCGCTTTTGCTAACACTTATCGGAGTATTTGCGATTTCTTCGGTGGATTTGAATTCACCAAGAGAACGGATCATGTATTCATCAATGCCTTCTTGGACGTAGCCGGCGCTCATATTGAGATTTTGTGCTCCCACAACCCGTACAACATCATCAATAGAAATACCGTTCTGTTCTAATTTTACTTTATCAATAATAATCTGTTTCTGAGGTTCGTCTCCACCCATCATCATGATGGATGCAACACCATCGAGGTGTTTAAGCTTCGGTTCAATCTCATCTTCGAGTATCTTTTTTAACTGGAAAGTGTTTTCCATGCCTGTTACACCGTAATAAATAATAGGCATTTCAGCTAAATTGAACTTTACTACCATCGGGCGCTCAGCATCATCAGGTAGATAATCAAGACTCATATCAATGGCATCCCGCAGATCCTGGGCAGCGAAATCAAGATTCGTGCCCCACACAAATTCAATAAGAATAAGCGAGATATTTTCCATACTTTCAGATTTGAGATTCTTGATATTTTTTACGCCGGCGATAGCAGTTTCCAGCGGCTTGGTGACCACTTCTTCCACATCCTGCGATGATGCACCCGGATAATAGGTCACGATAGATATAGTAGGATAGTCTAAGTCAGGAAGCATCTCAAATCCAAGCATCAAAAAGGCAACCAGCCCGAGAATGACCACCAGCACTGTGAGCATTGTGACAGTTACTCGTCTATTAACTGAAAATTCTGGTAATTTCATGATATTTTCTCCTTGTGAATGCCGGGTATTACTGATTCCTTATGACTACTTCAGCATTATCAGCCAAACCGATCGCTCCGTTAATAATCACAATGTCTCCTCCGTGAAGTCCTGAGATTACTTCTGTTTCCTTTTCATTTGAAAGACCTGTTTGGATATTTTTCTTTGATGCGATTGAATTTTTTACAACAACTACAATGCCTTCACCAATAAGCGCCTCTTTTGGAATAACAAGTGTATTAATTGAAGTTCTCACCACAATATCGGTCAGGGCATATTGGTTTGGTTTGAGGATATGATCTTTGTTTTCAATAGCGATCTTGCAAGGGAAGGTGCCGGACATTAAATCTGCTTCAGGAGAAACATATGACACAGTTCCTATAAATGCCTTTCCAGGTTCACTATCCACAAAAATGTACGCCTTTTGTCCTTTTTTGACGCGATTTATATCCACATCCGAAATGTTAAGATTCATTTTCAATTTATCGAGATTCACAATTCTGAAAAGCGCAGGATCGCCATGAGCGCCCGGAAGCATAGGTGAAAAGGATTCTCCCACTTGCTTTGTTCTAAGTGTGACGATTCCGTCCAGAGGAGCAACAATGTGTGTGTTGTTTTTTATAAATTCATAAGCAGACTGGGCAGTTTTGAAAGCGGACTCGATCTGATCAAAAGTCTGTTTGTCAACCGAGCCGGAATTCTTTAGTGTCTTCATACGTTCGTAGTTTTTCTGGGCAACATCGAACTGTGCTTCTGCCTGTTTGAGCTGCGTGTCGTCCATCAGTGCAAGCAGTTGTCCTTTTGTGACGACATCTCCTTCTTTGACCATAAGATTTTTGATCTTCATACTGAGTTCAGGTCCTACGAATGCAGCTTTTGCGGCTTCAAGTGTGCCGGAATAGGTTAAAGTTTCTTCAATATCTTTTATTTCAACTTCTGCGACTTCTACATAATTTTTACCCGCAGCAATGGTTTCAAGCTCAACTTCCTGTTTTTGGGAACAGGCGTTTAAAGATAATATTATCAGTGTAATTATCAGGAGTATTGTTTTAAATTTCATGTGATCCTCTCATTTATTGATTTGTATATTTTTCTAATGCATATTTTGCAAGCACAAAGTCATAGTATGATGTCTGAAGGTTTAGCTCGCTGCCAAAAAGCATGATCTCAGCATCCATTAGTTCTGTATTTGTGACCATCCCTTGATCGAAAAGGTCATTCACAATACTATAATTTTCCTTTGCATTTTCATAAGCGAGTTTGCCGCTTATTACCCTTTTTGCTTTTGTGATCAAGTTATAGACACTGTTTTCTGCTGCCATTAAGATCTTTTCACGCGCATCCTCAAGCTGCAATTTGATACTTTTGTATTTATAATTGCTTTTTTTAAGATTTGTGATATTTGTTCCAAAATGAAAGATCGGAACAGAAAAGACTGCAGCCATGTTCCACGTATTTGCGCCATCAAAATTGAGTTTATCATCCTGATCAAAGGTTCTGGTATATTGCAGATTGAGTGAAGGAAGGAAATTGCTGATCGCCAATTTCTGAGCAGTTTTTGCAATTCTTTCTGAAAATGCTAAACTTTTCAGATCAGGATTTTCAGCTTTCACGATCGAGAGCACATAACTAAGTGTATCAAATTTAGTTACCTCGGAAATAGTATGTAAAAGAGTGATCTCATTATCATAGGAAGTAAGATCAATCCGATCTGGCATCGCAGCTTCAGAAAGAGAAGTAAGTCCGAGAATATTGAACCAATAAATTTTGAGCACGGATAATCCGTTCTTTAGTTCTTCTAATGTGATCTTATCATTTTCAACTTTAACTTCCCATTGAAGCACATCGGATTTTTTAACCACTCCAACATTGAATTTCTCGTAGACTTTTTTCAGCTGTGCCTGGCTCGATGCGAGACTTTTCTTCGCGATCTTAATCATATCCTGAATTTTTAAAATATTGAGATACGAGTCAGCGACATTATATTCCAGATCGTTCTGGGAACTCGACAGGTTCTGCAGCGCTTGCTTAGTGCTCAATTTTGCGATCTGATATCCAAGGAATAATTTTCCGCCATTGAAGATCGGCTGCTGGATAGTCAGGTCGGTCATGTACGTTGTTTTATACACACCGCCAGCCATCACGCCAGCAGAAATAGGAACATAATCACCAGTAGGATTTTCGAATGCATCATAAACCTTAAGACGCATGGTCGCCTTTGCTTCCTCATAAGTGTTGTTGTCGATACGAACAGCAGTTGCATTGAGATTAACTTTAGGGAAAAAGTTGGTTATTGCATTCTTTTCATTCCACTTATATTGTTGGTAATTATAATTTTGCGCTCTGTAACTTTTATTGTTTTGGACTGCGGTTGTGATCGCCTTATCCAAAGATAATGCACAAAGCTGTGAGGAAATTAGAATTAACAATATAAAAACAAAGAGAATTTTTCGTTTTGTAAAGTTCTTACGCATATACATCTCCTATATATTACTTTTACCACACGTCTTCACTGCGCTTCAGTCTTCTCCGCCAGCTGGCGGACAACGAGGCAGGCGAAAAGCACGAAAACAGGTTTTAAGAGAAATATTCTTTTAAACGTTGAGTCCACTCTAAAAAGTTCAATTTAAGAAATCGAGAAACCGTTAAAACGGTTAATGCATTTTTTTGTTTCATTAACCACCAACTTAAGTTGGTGGTTAATAGGAAGATAGCTAATTGTAACCGATTTATCGGTTTCCAAATATTTGATGCATTTTCTAACATATTTCTAATTACGCACTTTTTAGAGTAAACTCAACGTTATTTTATTAATTTCGTGTGTTTCGTGGTTCAGCATTTTTCTCTTTCTAACTTATATTTATGGTTTCATACCCTGAAAGATCAGGTCAATCATTTCATCTGTGTTTTCAAACAGTTTTTCTTTATCCATTCCCGGTTCGAAAAGATACATCATCATTTGAATCATCATAATTAGAATAGAAAATTTTTGTTGCGCTGAATATATTCATTTCCCGGTTGATCATGTTTGCTTTTTGAAGCCGCTCCAGCAAATATTGAAAGGTTTTCATAAGTTCGAGGTCCAGTATCATACCATTTTTCATATAAACATTTGAAGAGAAAGTTGCAATGAAGATCTCTTTCAAACTTTCTTTGTTGACGAGTAGGGGAACACTAAAAATCTTTTTTGCAAGCAACTTTATGATATCTTTAGCACTTTTATCTTGCAGATTTACATCGTTGAAGAGGGCACTACTCTCTGTGATAGTGATTTCCATTTCATCCTGCATGATCTCAAGAAGAAGGTCGTTCTTTGAAGGAAAGTAATTGTAGAGCGTTCCGACAGCAAGATTGGAATTTTCTGCAATATCCTGCATCGAGGTGTTTGAAAATCCTTTTTCATTAAAAAGATCGACTGCTGCAGAAAAGATTCGGTCTTTCCTTTCGGATTTCTTTTTTTCTCTTAATACGCTCATATATTCTCCAAAAAATGAATTAATTCAGAAATGAATTGGTTCAAATTACTTGGGTTTCCATTTTCTCTGTCAAATTATTTTTACTTTCAATTTAATAATAATTGACATCAAATCCGAACATGGCTTAAAAAATGAACAACATTAATAATACATCCGTAAGGAGATGATATGGAAGAAAAACAAGCTAAGGTTTTCAAGTTCAAGGATATCTTTAAAGCGTGGAATCATTCATTCCGATTTCATCGTTTGATGATATCAGGTGTGGCGTACATACTTATGGGACTCGTTGCCTATTTTCTCATTTTCGACACTCTTCTCAAACCGATGGCAATGTTCGGAACGAGAGATAGTATGCTTATTGCCGTGAAACTGTTTTCTGTGAAATCGATAATCGGGATTATTCTCATTGCTTTTATTATGTTCATCGCAAAAATGAGTATTGCGTTCTCTATACGAACGGAAGTAGTCGATGATGAGATATTTGTCGGCTGGAAAGACGTGTTTAAATTCTTAGGAAAGAATATTAAGACCTTTGTATTTTATGTGTTAGGTTGGATTCTGCTCTTTGTCCTCATTGCACTTGGTCTTCTTTTCTTTTATGTGATCGGCATGATACCGTATGTGGGCTCGTTATGGCTTTCGATCATGTATTTGATTCCCTTTGCAATCTCGCTCTTTGCAGTACTGGCTCTTGTCATTCTTTGTTTCACCTGTACCTATGGAGCAGTGATCGTTGGCGTGGAGCAGGAATCTGCAATGGATAGCATCATCAGTTTATTCCATCTTATTAAAGATCATGGCGTATACATCATTGCCACTCATGTACTATCGTGGATAGTCGGGTGTATCGCATTCTGCTTTGTTTTTGCTGTTGTTCAGGGAGCAGTTGCGCTTACAAGCTGGGGTGCTCATCTTATTATGGGACAGGAATTTGCAAAGATAACCATTCCGAAATTCTTTGGATTTATTGTACTTCTTTTCCCGGGTTTGAATATGGGATTCGGAATAGGCGGCTACTACCTGATCCCCGGCTTCATAATTAGTATATTCCTTATCTTCATCGCTGCAATACTCTATTCCTATTTTTTCAATTACATGACCGCTGCCCAAACCTTCATTTATCTTTCATCACAGGATAAATTCTATCCAAAGAGAAAAGATGACGAGGAAGATGTCTCAACCGATGAAGATGAAGAAGATAAAAAGGAAGATGAAGTAGTCGAGGAAGAAGTGGACCTCGAGGTCGATGTCGAAGAAAAAGAGAAAGAATAGGGAACTTATGGTACATTATACAGAATTAGGATTTAAAAATACGCGTGAGATGTTTAAAAAGGCGATGGATGGTAAATATGCCATCCCCGCCTACAATTTTAACAATATGGAACAGCTACAGGCGATCATTACTGCATGTGTGAATACTGCTTCGCCAGTGATATTGCAGATTTCGAAAGGTGCCAGAAAATATGCAAATGAAACACTGCTGCGCTATATGGGGCAGGGCGCCATCGAAATGATGAAGCAAATGGGTAAAGAAGTTCCTGTGGCTATGCATCTTGATCATGGAGATAGCTATGAACTCTGTGTGAGCTGTATTGAATATGGCTTCTCGTCTGTTATGATAGACGGCTCTTCACTTCCATATGAAGAAAATATCGCACTTACTAAAAAAGTTGTAGAATATGCCCATCAGCATGATGTCTCTGTAGAAGGTGAATTGGGTGTTCTTGCAGGTATAGAAGATGATGTCTCTTCAGAAGTTTCTCACTACACAGATCCTGATGATGTAGAAGATTTTGTGAACAGAACAGGTGTTGACTCTCTTGCAATTTCGATCGGCACTTCACATGGTGCTTATAAATTCAAAGTAGGTCCGGGTGAGGAGATTCCTCCACTTCGTTTTGATATTCTTGAAGAGATCGAACATAGAATCCCCGGATTTCCTATCGTGCTTCATGGCTCTTCTTCTGTTATGCCCAAATATATCAAGATCATAAATGAATATGGTGGTGATATGCACGGCACTGCCGGAGTTCCTGAAGATCAACTGAGAAAAGCCACGAAGTCTGCGGTTTGCAAGATAAATATTGATTCCGATGGAAGACTCGCCATGACAGCGATCATACGCGAATTCCTTGCAAAGAATCCTTCTGCCTTTGACCCAAGAAAATATCTTGGACCCGCAAGAACAGAGCTGATTGCCATGTATGAGCACAAGAATAAGAACGTGCTTGGTTCTGCAGGAAAAGCATAATAATGAAAAACTTGACATCGAGCGTATAATTTTAGAGATGAAGGTTAAATACTGTATGTAAACTTGAAGACGTAATAATGTAGTAAAGCTTCGGCTTATTTATGTTAATTTCTAAGATAGGAAAAAACAAAAAACAACCCGAGACAGGATACTTTAAAAGTAAAAAAAAATCCAAACACTAATCTAGGAGGATTAATGAAAAAAAAGAAGAATTTACTTATTCTGGCTTTTTCAGGCATCTTGATTGCATTATTAGCTATCTCTTGTGGTAAAAATGGTACAACTGAACCTGGTCCAGGTGATACGGAACAAGCTGACAGTTTGTCTCAAGCAGCATTCTCGCTGTTAAACACGGCAATTCTTGAAGCAGAAGAACCAGAGGATCCTCAAAGTGGAGAGGATGTCTTTCCTGAGGCAGTCTACAATGGTATCAGAGCTATATTCCAACAAGCTTTGGCTCTTGATGAAGATAATGCATTAGCAAATTTTGGAATGGGTATTTTAGAAGTAGTAAGTGTCAACTATGATGATGAGGTATGGGAGTTAATTAACGAATTTACCCAAGACGGTGGTGGTAAGCGGTTACTAAAAAATCAATACAGCTTTCTGATAAAAGCTTCAGAGATTCAGGCATCTTATTTTATTCATGCATTGCGAGGAGATGATGACCTTATATTTGCTACTTTGCAAAATCTTATTGATAACAATGTGTTACCAAAACTTGAAAATGCATTGGTATATTTAGAGAAAGCCGAAAATATTGCAGACACTACTTTTATACCAATAAATACAGGAGAAGAAATATTAGAATTGGATGCAGGCGAAATCTGTCTTTTTGAATCCTCTATTTATGCAGTCTGTGCAGGCTTCCGCGAGATAACTCTGTATGATGTTGATATTCTTGATGAAAATGATTCTTATGATTGGCTTGATAGTTTGCAAGATGATTATGATGATTGGTATATTGAAAGTGAGCAAATTGGTGACACATTATTTATCCATGAGTACTGGGGTTATACTGAAGCTGTTAATGATTCTATTATCATTAGTATGTTAAAAAATAATCTGGAAAACAGAGAAGAATTTTTAGCATATCGTACTGGTAATAGTGGTGCTGGCATTCAGGATGATTTAGTCGCAATGATAGAAAAACTAACATTAGCAAGAGACAAAATCTTAGCAGAAACAGATGATCAAGATAATGATATTATTAAAATAGAATATCTTATAGAACTCGATAATGATATTGCTGACCACCCGGAGGATGCACCAAACTTTATGCAAGATTGGAATTCGTTACAAGATGTACTTGATTGGCTAAATGAGCTCATTACAGGACCTGTGACATTTACTGAAGATTTTGATGGTGACGGAGAGGATGAACAATTTACTATTGATTTTTCCGCATACTTTGACCCAGGTTTAACTGATATGAAAGATTATTTACCTTATCATGAATGGAATGATGCAATGAATATTGTGTTGGTTTTAGATTTGCAAAATGAGTGGGAGAATCCAAATGGTAATTATTCATATTGGGATGAGAATGATGTAGAACATACTTTTACTAATGTATATTATATTTATTGGAATGAATGGGAATGTGAACTGGATGAACCAATTTTCTTCTTAGATGGAGATGGTAATCATATTAATTTGGATGAAGAAATGCCATACTTTCCAGATTATACATTTGGCGGAATTTTCCCAGATATGGATCGTGATGCTTGGTTGTCATTATTTGGAGGAGGAGAATAATTTATAAATGTGAAGAACTATTTATTATTGATTCTTTTTATCCTGAGTTATAATACAATAAATAGTTTTTCGCTTTATGATGATTTGGAGAAGGTTGTTGGGCTTCCGCCACCTTCTCTTTTTTTTCAAGAACAAAAAAATGGCTCTTTCTTTATCTCTGATTACTATGATATTTATCATTACAATAAAGATGATTATAAAATCATTTTAGAGAATAGTCATATTTGTTTTTGTCAGCGAGAAACAGTTTCTAATCTTACAGCAAAATTAAATTTATGCAAACGAAATGGATATTATTTCATAAATGATATTGACCGTAAAGAAGATGAAACCTATATAAATCAGGATGATATTTTCCTCAGTTTTGATTTTGTTTACCAATTATCAAAAAAAACAAAATTCAAGCTTTATCTTGAAAAGACCAATAAGATCGGCAGTTTATTAGGATTAGAAAAACAAATTGGGCATCATCAATTTTTGATATTTCTAGGCATCAGATACAATAGGCATAAGTTAGAATATGATATCCACAGCCTGTCATCCTATTTTCCATTTGGGTATGCAATCATTGATAAGAAAGTTGGGTATAAAAACCAACATTTTACAAGCACACTAACTCATCAGCAAATTATATCAGATAAAAACAATAGTGATAAATATCCAAGCGATATTACGGGTAAAAATATTAAATGGGATAACGAATGGTTTTACAAAAATTACACATTAAGATTTTTTGTGTCAGAAATGAATGCTTCTGCCTATTTTGAATATCAAGACCAAAAGTTTTGTAAATTGGATAAATTCTCTTTATTTTTTGCACGATTTAATGTTGAGAAAAAATTTAGAAATTATGATTTCATCATTGGCTCAGAATATTATAAATTTAGTATTGGAGACGATTCATATTTTGATATATGGCCCTTTTCTGCGTGGACAGCTATTTATGATTTTGATAAAATAAGATTGAAAGAATTTAATGTTGAGTTATTTCAACCGTTTTTTCAAGTAGAAAAAGAATTTGGATTTCAGAAATCAAAGCATAAATTAACATTTAATTACTCTCACTTATTATTTAATAATAATTATTTTTATAAGAAAAGAATAATAATTTTTATTTATCCACAATACATATCTTATACTGGTTCACTTAATTTAGATATTGATGCAATCGTTGAACTTAGGTATGATTTCTATTTATTATTAAATAATAAATGAGTTCACTTTAAAAACCCCAGTTGGGGGATTAGCGGTATGTTTTTGTACTTCATCTTTCAACAAAGCATAAATATCTGGATTTTGGATTTTGAAGTGTGATATATAGAATTTTATTGGTA
>Ga0265594_1001573_pt1 | contig 17601 bp, 15 predicted proteins | sample saktaG_11_FD_190147 | JGI IMG/M metagenome (GOLD analysis project Ga0265594, IMG submission 190147) | Saline water microbial communities from Sakinaw Lake, British Columbia, Canada - sak_2011_5_24_80m | ecosystem: Environmental > Aquatic > Non-marine Saline and Alkaline > Saline ... | reverse complement strand
GGCCGAAACGGCCGGAAGGAAAATGCCTGAAATCAACATAAGGGCAATTACTCGCATTAATCGTGTACGCATAATTATATTCTTTCCAAGTCTATTCCAGTTCTGCGATCGGGCTTGCGATTTATTTTATTCCCGATACTCGATTGCAACGACTGAGACGATTTCGTCAGGAGCTTGCAGCGGGACATGAATTAACAGAGCGTCTGGTTGTTTCTCGGTTTTCAGAGGTATTTTATCGGTGTCGGCAAGTAAATATGCGCGCGTGACATTCAGGCTGCCGACGGGCACTTCGAGAGTTCCGTCCTGAGGCCACTGAAATACATGGGCGTAAAGCATGCCGGCCTTTTTGGTGAATCTGCCCCAGTCAGGCTGCTCGAACGGACTGGCGGTTGTGCCGTAAATAGCTTCACCGTTCTTGTCCATCCACCTGCCGATTGTTTGCATGGAATCGATGCTCTCTTGAGGAATCGAGCCATCTCCTTTCGGGCCGATATTCAAAAGATAATTGCCGCCCTTCGAGACGATATCGACGAGGTTTTGAATCAGTTTTTCAGGCGATTTCCAGGCATGGTCGTGGTCGGAATATCCCCATGTCGTGTTCATCGTCATACAGACCTCCCAATCGACGCCGGGAATACCGGTGGAGGGTATGGTCTGCTCGGGCGTGGTGAAATCTCCCTGTTCCGGCTTCCATGTTCTCAGGCGATCTGCGGAATCATCTTTCTCGATATTCGGAATATGATAGAGCCGGTTGTTCGAGATAATTGCCGGCTGGAGACTGTGTGCCATAGCCATCAGTTCGTTGGCGCGCCAAAACGGCCCTTCGTTGCCTTTTTTCGAGTAGTCCCACCAGATGATATCGACTGGGCCGTAGTTCGAGAAAAGCTCGCGTGCCTGTGCGTGAAGATAATCGACGTAGATATCATGATTGCGCGGGCCATTCGGCGATGGTTTGCCCTTGAGTGGATGGGGCAACTGGTCGGCTTTGAGATAATCGTACTGTGGATGGTGCCAGTCTATGACGGAGTGATAGAAGCCGACCTTCAAACCTTCGCTGCGGACGGCGTCCACTATCTCGGCGGCGAGATCACGGCCGAGAAGGTCGTGAGCATCGTAGGTAGTGTACTGAGAATTGAACAGGCAGAAGCCGTCGTGGTGTTTGCTGGTGAAGACCACGTAGCGACATCCGGCCTGCCGGGCGAGTTTAGCCCACTCGCGGGCGAAGCCTTTCTTGGGACGAAAGAGCGGGACAGCCTCGTGCGCGTATTCCCATGTATCGGCACCGACGCGCTGCTGGATCCATTCCATGCCGCCTCGCTCGCCGACAGGTTTGCCTTTCCATGTTCCGGCCAGACCCGAGTAGAGGCCCCAGTGAACGAACATGCCGAAGCGGCTCTCTCGCCACCACTGCATCCGGACGTCCCGTTGCTGCCTTGTCTCGGTACGAAGGGCGTTCACGTCGGAAGCGTTTGCTTTGGTACATGCCGAAGATATCAGTATCAGTCCAAAGGCCATCACCATAATAACTGACAGGATTGACTTTGCTCTTCTCATATTCGTCTCCTTTTCACTTTCATAGGCTGCTGCCTCCTGAAAATTCCGTCCTTGTTGATTTGTTAGGACTTACGTACAATCGCCGACTCTTTTTTTGCCACCGGAAATGATACCATAATCAGGAAGAATTGGTCAAGATGAGCATCTGCAAAGTGCTATTTGTTTTAATTCGTGGCTTGTTTGCCGGCCGGGCCGTTTACTCCACGCAGAAATCATGCGGTTACCCACCATGAGCCGTGGTATCGCTACATGCCTGAATCGGGCAATTGGCACGGCGGGACTCTCACCCGCTGGATGGCGGCCTTGTCGGCTGCTCCACTGTCACTAGTTTTCCCTAATCATTATTTATATTTTAAGGGCTGGCCCCTATGCCTGCACCGTTCAAACCGGTTCTCTTGTAACTCATCTTTTCAGCTCCTAAATTTGTGCTGCGTTCCGAGTGCAGCGTGCTGCGTACTAACGCAGAACACAGAACGATGAACGCGGAACGCATAGTTTATTTGCCGCCATTAAATCAACTTTGTCCCGAAAATGCAACTATTCATTGTTTTTGACAGGATAACAGGATAATCGTGTAAAACCGTCTAAAAAAAGAAGTGATACTCCGGCGATCTCGCGATGGTTTTTCAGTAAAATTATGCTTTTTGGGTTAACAGGTAGGCAGTCCAATCACCCGTTCACAATTACACAAAAATGTGTTTAATCCCGTAATTCCCTGGAAAGCTCTTGTATTGTGTAGAAATCAAAGCGACAATACTTGTCATGGTGGTTGATATTGGGAAGCTATTGCGCAATCTGTGGTTTGACTTCATGGATCCGGTGGAGACAGTTTGTAACCTAATCTACAAATGGCAACCAGCCGACACAAGCAGTGAAATCAAGATAGAGGAGTCGTTGTATGAATACCTAACCAAGCAGCTTAAGTGGTATGATGTTCGACGGCAGTTCCGTCATGACAGAATTATAGCAGATATTCTTATCAACGAGAAGTTGGCTATCGAGATAAAGCTCAACCTAACAAAAACGACGGACTTTCGCCGTCTTATTGGACAGCTCGATTGCTATGCCAACTGGGGTGTCCGAATGATAGTCTTATTGGTTGGCCAAGTTGATACTGACCTAATGAGAAGAGTAGAAGATCGTCTCCAAAAGGACTGGGAAGACGAGTATGAGGCTCGTATTGTTCATATGCATGTGTAAATAATCAGGATAGGCAGCATTTAGCAAGATATTGATTTATTCAAACATGATGTCATCAGATTTTACAGTTTTCCTTCGCGGAGCATTCTTAAGCAATCGCGGAGGGCTTCGCAGGACGTTTGTTCTTCTATGCCATTCAGGTCAGATCGTATCTTCTCGGTCGCGTATTGATAGTGTCTCATGAGTTCAATCGGCAAGTTATCTATAGCGATTTCAGTGAAGGTGTAAGGGAACAGATCTGGGTATCGCTCACGCAACTTTGATGGGATAATGTCACTGAGTTTTGACTGGACAAGGCTTTCCGCGACCTTCACCGAATGAGAACGAATTGCTTTTGAACCTACACCAGCTTGCAAGTTGGTCGGGCATAGTGAGTCGTTCATCAATCCAGACGGGGGGATAAGGATGTATGTCTCTACTCGTGTCGCTTTCGTGTAAACGTCTCGTTGCCATGCAATGATTAATAGAGCCCCTGATATCCCATCAATCCACGGACCAAGATAGAATTTGTATATAGAAACTGTCGTCATTTGTGAAACCTCCCAAGAAGAAGTTGAAAGTTATTCTGGAAACCCATAGTCTTCGTTATTCAGTTCTTCTACTTTTGTTTATTTGCTGCTTCGGCCTCCTTTTTTTCTTCGCACGTCCATCTGGTCAAGAACGAACCCTATAATAGTAAACGTCCGTAATTATTTCTTTTTCCTCTTTCCTTTTGGAGGTATCCCACCAAGCTTGCAAGCAATATACTGCCCGACATAGTCGTTGGCGTCAATACCACCGACCACATCTGTACCCAGTTCCTCCGGAGTGAACTTCGGTTCCGGCCACAGAGGATGGAAGAAGCCACCGAGCGTTCTTGTCGAGAGTAGCTCGTCTGCAAAGCTGTCATGCTTCGTGTGAAAAGCCTGTCGCAACGAATGAGCCACTGCGCCTGCGACGATGTCAGCTACTTGGATTTGAGGACATTCAGATGAGTTACGGAACTCGATACCATTTGCGCGAACCGGAAAGACCTTCTTGCGACGGTCGTAGCCGATCACGACAGTTTCCTCCTTCGTTGACATCATGGCCTCAAGAATGACCTGCTGTTGTACCAATGGCTTGGATTCATCATGTGCGATCACGAATTCAGTACTGAGTGTGGCGGTCCACATGGACGCATGGTCTGCAAAAGCTGGGATTGCCGGATCCAGGTCGCTGCTATCCCAGTCATTCATATAGGACTCAGCGATCCGCCGCGTTGCCAGTAACATCGCGAGATCATTGACAAAGTCAGCAAGACTCACGTGTACAATAGCATCACTGACGATACTGTAAAACTGGTCGATGTTCCTGTACATTGGAGTCCTTACCATATTGACAAACGCAACTTTCAAGGCCTCGAATCTTTTCCTACCGATGCAGACTGGCATGACGAAGTGCCACATGTTCGCCAGACCCAGGTTTGCTCCCCTAGCGTAGAGATCGATCCCACCCGTGTGTGTCAGAGGCTCAACCAGTAGATCGACCATCTTCGTGATGACCATAAAGGGCTTGTGAATACCCGAAACAAGAACTTGCTCGGGTCCGAGAGACGGTGAATTAAGTATATCAACAATGCGCTTTCGACCTTGCTTGCTGCGTTTTAGCCTAGCGAATTTAAGCTCCTTGCCATCGACGCCGACGAGTTCTTTCGTAGCGTCGTCAGACAGGTGGACCGACGCAAGCACAAACACTGGCTGCTCTGAATCCAGGAGGTTCGCGCCTGAATTGCCAGACTCATCAAAAGCTACGAGGGGGATTGCCATTCGCTTTTGCCGACTAATGTTTGGATCACTTGCAGCCCTGGAGCAACAGCAGAATGGCCGCTAAGTGAATCCAGATGTTGGAAAAAATGTGCCCGGTACATTTTCTTGCATGAATCCATCTGCCGCCCTGAAAACTTGCGTCTTTGCTTTCGCCTTTTATCGCTCGATAATTTGAAATCTACGCTATTTCATCGGTTTTTCAAGACAAAAAGTGCATAAGAGCAAAAAAGGCCATGCATAAACGCATTTACTCATTACACTATATACAGCGTTTGAGAATTGGAAATGTTGATAGTTATTTTTGAAAAATATTCAATAAAAGTAACCTTTTTCGCCATATCGCCATTAACATCCCCATTTCAGCCATTTTTTCTCGCTAAAGGGCAAAAATTTCTGAAAAAAAGAGGAAAAAGCAAGAATTTAGAATTTAAATATCCTTCGTCTCCGCTCAGGATGAAGGGCTCAGCACGCAATACACAATACGCACTACAAACAAAGGACGCCGTCTCACGGAGATTTATTTCGAATTTGCCCGCCTTATTCCGTTTGGATTCGTATAATGATTAACAAATAGAATACGATAGACAGGATAACATGATGACAGAGATATATAAAACTAAATAAGGAAAAAATCATTTATAAACACAAAAATCCATATTTATCGTGTAAATCCTGTCTAAAAAGAACCCTATTTGAAAAAACAAAGCCAATTTGCGAATGGGCAAAATGAGCTTAAGTTTCTATATGAAAGGTGATTATGAAGAATTTCATGCTTTGGAGGCGGCGAAAAAACAAAGCCAATTCAAAGCCAAACAAACCCAATATTATTTAGCCCCCAGATTTTCTGGGGGTTGAAAGGCTATTTGAAAAAACAAAGCCAATTTTGAAATGGTGAAATTGGCTTAAACTCTTTTCTGAAAGGAATATATGGCAATAAGCCGACATGCGGGGCACAAAAAAACAAAGCCAATTCAAAGCCAAACAAAGCCAATTCGGTTGTTTTACCGCCGAGAGCGGAATCCGACACGAGAAGCGCAATCGGCACTTTATACCGGCCCTCGATGTCGAGAATACCAGATTTTGCTATCCTTATTGGCATTTTTGGCCATATTTCAAGAAAAATCTTGATATAGATGTAAAATCTGCAAATCGTGACATTTTTAAAAAATTTTTCTTGGCAAGAGGAGCTTTAGGTATATAATGGAGGATATAGACAATATAGGTAAAATTAAAGACGCCATAAAAGCTTGTCATTTGATGAGTAGTGATTCGTAATATAAGGATTATCGAGAAGGAGGAGATCCTCCCCTGGTTTAGAATGAATCATTCGATTCGAGGTTCGTTTTAGCCGGTTGTCTATGTTTCTTTTAGAATGAGATTAATTTGACGAGCCGAACCGTAAGCACTGCTATGGGCTCATTGTTGCACTATCGCTGGATTATTCTGTGGAATCCACGTTAGCACGGCTCACCTGACATATTGTCGTTCTTTCGTGTCATTTAGAGCATGGAGAAAAGGGTGATTAAAATAGAGTCGGAATTGGTGGTGAAAACCAGAAGGTTGACCCTGTTGTCTCTTCTTTTGTTACTATTTCTTCTTCCGGGCAGACTCTCGGCCGTTGACGTAATTGAGGAGTGGGTGGCACGGTATAACGGCCCTGGAAATTATGATGACTATGCTAAAGCCATGGTTGTAGATGATTCAGGCAATGTCTATGTAACGGGACATAGTTACGGCGAAAGCAGTCACCATGACTACGCCACAACAAAGTATGACGCGGATGGAATCGAGCAGTGGGTTACACGCTATAACGGCCCCGGTAATTATCATGATACCCCCAAAGCTATCGGCGTTGATGCTTTCGGCAATGTTTACGTGACGGGATATAGCTACGGTGACGGGACCAGTTCCGACTATGCCACGATAAAGTATAATTCGGACGGCATCGAGCAGTGGGTGGCAAGGTATAATGATCCGGGCAACGGCAATGATATCGTTTATGCCATGGCACTGGATGATTTCGGTAATGTCTATGTAACAGGCGAGAGCGATGACAACGACAGCCGCCTTAACTATACGACAATCAAGTACAATAAAGACGGATGCCAGCTATGGACGGCAACATATAACGGGCCGGCCAATTATAACGATAGCCCCAGGGCAATCACGCTGGACGCTCTCGGTAATGTCTACGTAACCGGATATAGCTATGGCGGTGCCGAGGCACGTGAGGACTATGCCACCATCAAGTACAATTCATCAGGCCGCCAGCTCTGGGTGGCAAGATACGCAGGCCCGTCGGGGCCTCCACATTCGGCGTATGATGTTGCCAATGCCATTGCCGTGGATGCCTCGGGCTATGTCTATGTCACCGGATATAGCGACGGTGGGGATACAAGCTATGACTATGCCACGATAAAGTATAATTCCGACGGCATAGAGCAGTGGAAGGCAAGATATAACGGATTAGGGGACAAGTTTGATTACGCCAATGCGATAGTCGTCGACAAATTCGGCAGTGTCTATGTGACGGGCTATAGTGAAAACTTATGGACCCGTCAGGACTATGCCACGGTCAAATATGATTCAGACGGCAGCCAGCTCTGGGTGGCAACATATAACGGCAGGGCCAATAATAATGACCGCGCATGCAGCATCGCAGTGGATCCTTCGGGCAATGTTTATGTGACCGGATACAGTCATGACAGCGACACCAGCCTTGACTATGCCACTGTCATGTATGATTCGGTCGGCGACGAAGTCTGGGTGGCAACATATGATGGATCGCCATACTCCGGCGATGTGGTGACGGATACATTAGACGATGACCTGTTGATATCAGATAATAACGAACCTGAAAATGATTGTGACTACGCCTATGCTATGGTTCTGGACAGACTGGGCAACATCTATGTGACCGGAGGCAGTTTTGGTGACGGGACTCGCTATGACTATGCCACAATTAAGTATTCACAGGAAGATACACCACCCGGAAATAGCGTGGAAGTTGCTGACTGGGCAACCGGCACAACATTGACATTTGACACCGTTGTCGGAGGGGGTAACACAACCGTATCCGTGACGCCGGATGGACCGATTTCGCGGGAGGGACTGAAACTTGTGCCTTCGGGCATGGTTTATAAGATGAACACAACGGCCGTATACGACGGCACGATCCAAATCGCCATCAGATACGATGACACCGAACTGACCGGGTCGCAGGAAAAGGCCCTGAAGCTCAGATGCTATGATCCGTCAATTGATGAATGGTTAGATATAACCACTGACAAGGATATGGAAAATAACATCATCTACGGCAAAAGCCATCATCTGTCATTCTTTGCGGTGACTGTCAAGCCCTGAGCGCAACAGCCGTGTGAGATTGGCTTCAGTCCGCCGAAATGTGCTGAATTTCCTTCCGCAGGAATAACCAGACCTATCCATGGCGTTCGGACTCGGCCGGAAGTTTCGAATAAAGCTCGGTCATGCGATTGCGAACCTCCTGCTGCTCTTTCTCGATCTGTTCGAATAGTTCCTTTGTGCGCTCAGGGTCTTTTCCGTACAGTTTCTCCGATAGCGTTCTGTAACGCTCTCTGACTTTTTCCAGCTCCTCTCTCATCCGTTTATGTTCTGCCTTCTGCTCGGGTGTAGGCTCAGGCAAATCGGGCTTCTGGATGGCAAAATCACCAACGAGCAAATCGAGGCGGCCGGCAACTGCTCGGCCTTCGTGCCCTGGCAGATTACCGAAAACCGCAAGAGCACTCACGGCATCATGCTGATGAGCGAGTATACACCGAAGACTTACACGGCCATGCATTACAGCAAATTCATCCGACCCGGAGCCGTTCGTATCGACGCCCGGCCCGGATTCGGCGACGTCCAGGTCAGCGATTTCCTGCATGAGGGCAGCGGAGAGCTGGCCATCGTAGCCATCAATCCGACCGGGCAGGAGCAGCCCCTGAATCTGACTTTCAGCAATCTCAAGGCCCCGGTCTCGCTGAAGGCATATCGCACTTCGGCATCCGAAAACATGCAGCAGGCAGGGCAAGTGACAGTCAATAACAACAAGGCCGCTTTCCGGATGATGTCCCAGAGCATCGTCACGCTCTCGGGCAAAATAAGATAGTGTACCTGGCAGCAGCGTAAAATAAGGATTTTTGCGGATTCTTACCCTTCGTAATGAATCAGCCGCATTGGGTGTATCGAAAACAGCATGTGAGGTGGTCGTTGACCAGGCCTGCCGATTGCATGAAAGCATAGCAGATTGTCAAACCGACGAACTTGAAGCCGCGTTTCTTGAGGTCTTTGCTCATAGCATCTGATTCGGGTGACGTGGCTGGAATGTCTTTGAGGCTTTTCCAACGGTTGCGGATGGGGGATCCGTTGACGAATTGCCAGATGTAGGTATCGAAAGATCCGAATTCGGCCTGGATATCCAGAAAGGCCTGGGCATTCGTCACAGCGGATTGTACTTTAAGCCGGTTGCGGACGATGCCCGGATTATTGAGCAGTGACGTGATTTTGCGTTTGTTATAACGTGCGATTTTAGCCGGGTCGAAGTTGTCGAAAGCTTTACGGTAATTTTCACGTTTGTTCAGGATAGTCTGCCAGCTCAGGCCCGCCTGGGCGTTGTCGAGCAGAAGTAATTCAAATAACTTGCGATCGTCGTGGGCCGGCACGCCCCATTCGGTGTCATGGTATTCGATCATGAGTTTGTTCTCGCCGGGCCAAGCGCAACTTTCTCTCACAGGTCATTCTCCGATCAATTAATCTTTGCTTGATTATACGATCTGGGCTTCGAATTTATTTAGCTGGCAGAAATCTTTCATCTGGTGTGCGTAGTCGCCGTAGAAGAATATCTGGTGGAAGCCGGGGAAGCTGAGCACTTCCTGTCTGCCATCGAATTTTATCTTGACCGAGACGACGCATCCGCCGGAGGGCGGGACATCCATATTCTCCAGAACCGTGCCGGCTGAAATCAGCACTTTCGATGGCGAGCTGCCGTCGGCCTTGCCCGGCAATAAATCGATGCTTGTGGCTCGCCGGCCCACCTGCCAGAGCGTTCGCGGCACGGCGTCCCGATTGCCGTGATGGTGCATTAAATCGAACGGTTCGGGACCTGCATCAAAACCGTTGAGGTTCGTCGGGCACGAGCAGTGCGCGCCGATAATCGAATCGTCCGACGTATCGGCCACGGGGTCCTGCTGGAAGCCTGGCCTGTCGAACAGGTACTGCGTGATGATATGCGAGGCGACAGCGCCGTAGTCGGCTTCGCAGGCGGCGGGGATTCCGTCGTCGTTCATTCGCGACCATGCGATGCAGGGCAGGCTCACCTTGATTTGCCCCAGGGCGCCGAGGCAATCCATCGTGATGGCGTCGGCCTGCTCGGCTTCGAGAATCCTGCCGGCCACGTAGTAGCTTTTGACGCCGTTGATGACATCCTGGCGGGTCGCGCCCGTCACCTTCCGTGCCCGGCGAAGATAATCGTCGGCCATCGCTAAGATATCCTTACTGTCGGCGGTCTTGTTGTACTGCTCGATGAAGGTAGTAGCCGGCACGACTCGCATCATGATTCCCGTATCGGCCAGGGGTGCTTCGGAGTGGCCACTGCCTTTTATCACAACGCAGCGGGTCCGGCGCATCTTTGCCGAGGCGCAGAGCATTTTCATGCCGTAAGCGGCCTGGCTGAAATCGTTCGTCGAATAAATTACGCAGCCGGGAGTCTCGGCCAGATTGATTGTGTTGGTTGTGAAAGATGTGCCCAGCGGCGAATATATAATCGACGGGATTTTGCTGTGAGCGACTTTTTCGGCGCTCGGCCATGAATGTTTCTGGCGATCCAACATGACCAGCAGCAGGCCGTCGGCTTTTTGTGCTTCGGCCTCGGCAATCCAGCCTTCGGCTTCTTCCAGACTATATAGCGGTTCGCCGCGGAGGTCGAACTTTGCCCCGAGTTTTTCGGCGGTGCTTGTCATTTTCTCGGTGTACATTTTTCGAGCGGCCTTCCCGTCATAGACGGCCCCCGGCCAGAGCATACCGTAATCTTCCTTTCGCCGGACAAAGGCCGCTTTGATGGTCGGGACATATTTCGACGCCGGCCCGCACGGACGGATTGGATTCTGAGTTACCATTGGTTCTTTGACCAATGCGTTACAGCCTTGCAAAAGAACAGAACCCGCTACTACTCCGGCCGAACCGCGGATAAACTGGCGACGGCTGAGGTTGTGATTACAGTTGCATTTTAAGGGGCATCTTCCGGAACTCATCGTCATCTCCTGCAAAAACATTTCGATCAATGGTGTGCCCGCCGTAAGGCGTCCCCAAGGGAGTACACACCCAAACTGTTTTATCTTATAAACTGTGCAGGATATGATATGGAGCGTCAAACAGAATTGCAAGGATACAATCCTGTAATCATCGTAGCCGTTACTATTGCTCAGTCTACGGTTTCGGCAACGGCCAAAAGACAAAGTCGCCGTTGTCGCTCCACGTTCGGATATTGCCGCTTCTATCTTTGCCGTATTTGCCGTCGTCATCGGTGAAATTGAAGCCGACGCTGTAGATAATGAAATTATCATCTGTTTTTTTGTAGACCAGAGGCTTGTCGCTCCAGGGATCCATAGGCAACTCGTTCAGGAATCCGGCCGAGACCAGTTCTCCGAGGGCTACCGGATATTGATCCTTCTGAAGCCGCCATCGCTGAAGCGCCAGTATCGCCTTTGTTGTTTCGTGGCCCATTTTGCCGCGATAAGCTATATCGGAAACCCGCCCAGTTGCAGGCAGAAAAAGTTGAATCAGGAAAAACCTATAGCTGGACCAGGATGTGTACATTATCTCGTCAACCGTTTTGGGATTAGACACATGTCTTTGATAAGGGGTCATCCGGGCAAGCTTGCTTTGCAGGTCGTATATCTCGTTTGCCTTTGCTACTGTTGCATCGCGCCTTGCATGGGCCATACTCGCTGCTGTGTAGAGTGGCATGAAGAGTCGCTTATCGTTTATATCAAGGCCGGGGGGATTCAAGTCTGTAAGCTCATCCCACAGGCCGGGTATTAAATGACCTCCACCGGGGCCTCCATCAGTGAATGAACGCTGAACAATATCCATAAAAGCCAGACGCTCGCCTTCCATTTTAATCAATGGGTAGTCTCCGGGGTAAATCTGCGACAACTGCTCCTGCAAACGCTGCAGTTGATCAGCGGAAAGTTTCCGGTCGGCTAAGAGACTCAGTATTTCTGCATGGCCGAGGCCACTTAACGCCATGCCCACTAGTTGTTCGACGAGTGTTCCCTTGCCCTGCCAATGGCCGGCGGTTCGGACGATAGCGAGACAATCCTCTACGCTCTGCTGTAGTCGTCCCTGGTCTCTGTCGATACGCGCGCGCCAAGCTGCCATCCTTGTCAAATCCTTCAGGGATGTCAGAGGCGGCAGGAGGATGCTCCAGACTGATTTGTCATTATTGTTGGGATCATGAGTGTACGGTCGGTAGCAATACGACTTGGCACTGCCGGCCAGAAATTCCTTCCATGCAGCTTCGTTCTGCCTGATCCAGGGACTTATATATTCAAGTTCCATGTCTGTAAGTTCTCCCCGTAAGTCCTTCGGGAGGTTCGAAAATCGCTTGTTGGCCTCATGGAGCACCGCGACCGAAACGGCTTCTATAAAATTGGGCGGAATTTTGCTTTCCTTTAACCACCTTTTCAGCTCATTGTCCGGAAATCCGGGTTGCGTCTGAACCGGCAGGATTCCACGTGGATGAGGATCCAATAGTTCAGCATCATCGTTAAGACACCTGAGAATATGTTCCGCCATTCTGTAAAATGTCGTGGCATACCAATCGTTGTTATTCTGATGGACAATCTTGGGAAATGGTACCCAATCATACTCAAAGCATTTGAGAACGACTGATTGTTGTTCAGGATTGATATTGTCCCAGTACTTCTGGTTCTTCTCGAACCATGCCTGAATCTGCTGCTGGTTATCCCGTAACTGGTCTTTCAGCCGCAGCGCGTTTTCACGCTGCTTTCCACCGCGCCTGTATGAAATCAACTGTTTGACGATCGGGCTTTGGGGTACATACAGTTCGATTGCCTTTTCATAATGAGGCCATGCATTATCCTGGTTGCGGACTTGCGGCTTATTCATCTGGTTAAGCAATTGGACATAATCCACACGGATCGACGGTTCGCCGAAGGAAAACCAGATTATATAAAAAATAAAGCACACAATTAACACGCCAATGGCCTGAAATGTCCTCGCTATGACGGTTCGCCAGAGCGGCCGGCAGCGTTTCTTGGCCCGGCGTAAAAGTATCGCCAGCAACTTCAGGTCGCCGAAGTCGGTGACGATTTGCCTGGCTTTTTGCTCTTTTTCCTCGCTGGTCTTGCAGTCTTTCAGCTCATCCTCAAAATGCGTCTTCAACTCGGCCTCGATATCATCCCTAACCTTCCGGCGATAACGCATCTTTTTCAAAAGCCGCTGGACATACTCGACCGCACAGGCGGGAAGACTTTTTGGATTGCTTTTTCTATCGGACATTTTTCTTATTCCTCTGACTTCTGCATAGTACCAAAGCTAATACCAATAATCAAATCTCACAAAACGATTTAAAACAAACTCATTTCCTACTATCGCTCCACAATAAACGTTATGTCCCATGGTGCCGGCTTTCCCCTCGGACCTCGTTCTCCCTTGCCTCGTTCGGCGCCGCCGTCATCGGAACGGTCATCGCCGATGCTGTAAACTACGAATCCGCTTTCCAGCGTGCGGTATTTCAAAGGGTGCCCATCGTATGGATCGGCTGGCACCGCCTCGATATAGGCCGGGACCAGATTGTTCAGGGACTGCGGCAAACGTCCCTCGGCCAATCGATATCGCTCAACCGCAAGGCTGGTCTGCGCCGCGCGCGAATGGGCCAGATGACGGATGTCAATATTGAGCGTGAATGCCAGGACCGGCCACAGAATGCGGGTGAGCAGACCTCCGCGCCGTCTATCGTGAACCGACTTCTGGATCGCCTCGTATGCCGCCAGCCGTTCATACTCAGGCAATTCCACCGCATCAATCGAGTCCTGCATCAGGTCGATAAACGCCATCGCATCCCTGTAGCAAAGTCCGAGCACCTTCCAGGGAATGAGCATCAGGAACAATCCTTTTCCATATCCGGTTTGGCTCACAATATCCCGGATGGGGGCCTGTACGACTTGTAGTCCGAGACATTGCTCTGCAACCAGGGCCCGTTTGAAGCCATCGCTCATATCGGAGGTCGTGACCAAGCCTGCAAGAGTCCGCAACTGTTCATCTGTCAATGTGATTCTGTTGAGCATTCGCTCAATAATTCTGTGGGTCCGGCCCCGCGCTGCTACGTAAGTGAGTCGATGGGTCAGCAAGAGGCCGTCGATGGATCGTGCAAGGGCCAGGCTCGCCCGAATGGACTCGATGGTTTTGTCGGGATCCTGGTTCTCACATTGGATCAGGGTATCGAGAGGAAGCAATCGGGAACTCTTGCGCATATTATCGAGCCATGGAGTGGCCGAATCGTCCCTGCGGGTGAAGTCGACAGGATACCGGCAGTGCTCGATGGAAGCCGCTTCATATAATAACGATAAGGTTATTTGATTGTCGGACAGAAACTTCTCCACAAGCTGCCGGGCTGAAGCATCCATGGATTCGGTTCGTGCCGGCGACGATACCTTACCAAGAGCGCTCATCGCGTTCTTGTCCCATTCTTTGTAATTCGCGAAGGCCGCAAGATAGATATCGGCGGCGTTGCGCGCGCCTTGCGGCAGGCTGTAGGAGCGGTCCAATTCCTCTAAGGTTACAGGATGGCCCCGGCTTTGCAGGGCCTGAATACTTTTTTTCAGTTTGTAGCTGCCGGATATATGAAACAGCACAAGTAGAAATAGCACCAGGGCCGCAATCACGTGCCACGTCTTAAAACGGCGGCGAGTATGTTTGTCCTTGCGTCTCATATTAGTATCCTGCTGTCTGGGCTTCGAGCCCCTGACTTTCCATTTTTGACTCGATCTATGTGCGAAACTTATCTTCATTTTTCTTCAAGCTGCAGGCCGGCTTTTTTCAGCGCCGCCGATGCACGCTTGCCGCCTTCTTCGTAGCCAAACCATGCGTCCACGATATTGCCTTGTGAATCGATGATGTAATTCAGCGGTACGGTCTGCGTTTTATTTTTGTAGCTCCGAAGCATAACCTTTTCAGCTTCGCTGGCCGAATCGAGGACGTTCGGAAAGGTCACTGAGTTCTCGCGCATATAATTTTGTGCAATCCGTTTGTTGTCGGCGCAGTTGAAGCCGAGAATCACCAGCCCTTTGCCTTCGTACTTATCGTGCAGTTTCTGCAGATTCGGTATAGCTTCACGGCAGGAAGGACTGCCGGTTCGCCACATGAACAGCCAGATGGTTTTGCCTCGATAGCCCGACAGCTTGATTCTGCCGCCATCAGCCGAGAGCAGATTGAAATCCGGCGCCTCCTGTCCGCTCTTAAGAAGAACATCATCAGGACCGGGCGCGTTCCATTGCCTCCAGCCTTCGGGCACGGACCAGGCGAACTTGAATTGAGGTATCTCGGTGTTGAGTTTCACATCCGACCATTCCTCAACCCGGACGATATTACTTGAGAGTCGATTAATCTCCTTTACCTGGCGCAGTAAATGGTCCTTTTTGGATACCCAGAAATAACGCGTCAACTGGGCATCCATGTAACTGACCTCAATCACGTCACACTCCTGGTCCCCGACATCATCCGGCCCCCGGCTCCTGATTCCGTCTATATAGGAATCGAGAGAATCCATGTAACCGTGGAAAATGCTCGGCTCAAGGATTGTCCGGTACCAGGTTATTCCGAGTATGGAGATTTCGTGTCCGATGGAGTTTCTTCCTGCTGGAGCGGCCTTCTTTATGTAAACATTAGATCGAGTCTTTGCGTGGCTTTCGGCATCATCAAAGTTAAGAAACGGACGACTTGCCTCCCAGTAAATCCACAAGCTATCATCGTCGCCGACAAGTATACTGCTATTGCTCAGAAGATTGGCTGCCTCCACGCGTGAGTAGTTGGGCTTCTTAAGCCAAACGCTATAGGCGGAGGTCCGCTTGTCCGGACCGCTGCAAATGCTGTTGTAGGACAAGCTCTCAGCCTCCCGTATCGTCTTGCTCATCGTTTCGTAAAGGGCGCGTGCGGCGGGCTCATCCTTTACGATCATCGAAGGCCGCCAGTGCTCCGGTGAAGCGCCGACTACGTATAGCGCCCAGCCTTCCAATATCAGGCCGGCAACGGCGATTGTGGTTCGCATATTGATTTTGTTTCTTATCTGCATACCAGTGACATTCCGATTTTCTGACGCTTAGTCACGCTGCCGTGAAAACTGTCGTCTGCTGAGCAGGGCGATTCCAGTAATGCTGTACATGGTCATCAGTATCAGGCTGTGCACGACACAGGCAACACTCTTGGTTACACTGAATCTTCCGACAGTCAGGCTGTATTTTCCGTATTCTCCACTTGCGAATTTATACAACAACTCGAAAGGCGGCCAGCAATATTTGATGAAGCCGGCTAATACTCCCGTTCCTCTCGGCTGTCGCATGGAAACCAGCAGCAAACTCACGATGAAGTAGCCGGTGACGACCACGGCAAACAGGAGCAAAGAGTTGTAGGCCCGTCCTACTACGATAGAAAGAGAAGTTGATAGTGCCGCACACGTATTGAACAGCAGCCATGTTGCAAGAAGCCACAAGCCGAGATCCTCCGTGCTGCCTTTGCCCGTAAAAAAATGAAGGACTAACACGATGCCGCCGGCCAGGATGAAGTTTACGGCGGCTTGCAGCGACAGTCCCAGCAAGCGGTAAATATACAGTTCGCCAATCCAGAAAGGCTTGGTGACCAGAACGCATATTCGCCCGGAGGAGATATCATCACCGAAAATGCCTGCACTCAGTGCCATGGGAAGAAAGAAACCACCCCAGATAAAAATAAACCGGCCGAATTCTTCTCCACTCGGAAGAAACAGCCACCAGAAGCTGCCGTATAATACCAACCAGACGATGTGTACAATCCAGATATAGCCCTTCCTACAGCACGTCTCTTTCATCAATTCGTACGCTCTCATCGACTAATTCCTCTCGTTGTACAATCGCAGGAATACATCCTCGATATCCTCAATATCCTCTCTTTGCAGCAGCACACCTGTGATTCGGGCGCCGCCTTTTACAAGACCGGCGACGATATCGGGCACTTCATTATCGTCTCCGACGGCAATCACCAGTTCTGTTTCGGAACTGCTGAGAAGTTTAGACGGCGGCAATAGTTTTTTTGCGATCTGATTTCCATTCGATACAAGTTCCACGCGCAGCCTGCCGACCTGGCCGGCGGTAATCTTCTCGCCGAAACTGACAACTTCTCCGCGGTACAGGAAAATATAATCTTTCGTAAGCTTCTCCAGCTCTCCCAGACGGTGGGAGCTTATCACGATGGCGGTGCCCGCGTCGCGAAGCTTCTTTAGCAAATCTCGAAGCTGGATAATACCAATCGGATCGAGCCCGTTGCTGGGCTCGTCCAGCAGCAGAAAACTTGGATTGCTCATCAATGCGATCGCCAAAGCCAGGCGTTGTTTCATTCCCTGAGAGAAATCCGCGCACGGCCTGTCGATGTACTCATCCATCTGAAGCTGCTCGGTCAATTTGTCTATCTGGGCGGTAATAGCCTGCCCGGACAAGCCTAACAGCGCCCCGTGATATCTCAGGGTATCCCAAGCGGAATAGCGGCCGAGAAATGCGGGATGCTCCGGCATGTAACCCAGGCCGCTTCGGGCTTCGATAGACCGTGCCGGATGTCCGCAGACGCTCACGCGACCTTCTGTGGGGAAAATCAGTCCTGCCATCAGGTTCAGCAAAGTCGATTTTCCGGCGCCGTTCGGACCGATCAAACCGACAATCTGACCTTTGGCCACAGATAGCGAGATGCTCTGCAGGGCACAAACGTCTTTCGACCGGCCGGCCAACAGTTTTCTGAACACCTTTGTCAACTGCTCACATTCTACGACCATTGTTTG
>Ga0265594_1001571_pt1 | contig 17605 bp, 21 predicted proteins | sample saktaG_11_FD_190147 | JGI IMG/M metagenome (GOLD analysis project Ga0265594, IMG submission 190147) | Saline water microbial communities from Sakinaw Lake, British Columbia, Canada - sak_2011_5_24_80m | ecosystem: Environmental > Aquatic > Non-marine Saline and Alkaline > Saline ... | reverse complement strand
AAATTTTCTTTGATAATTGGCCACCCGAGCAAAGCGAAGGGTGGAAGATGAAGGCAAACTCCGAAGGAGGCAAACTTCATCGACCTGGAAAAATTATCGGCATCACCGGCACCAAAGGAAAAGGCACCACTAGTTCTTTAATCTACAGAATTTTAAAGGAAGGGGGATTCAAAACCTATTTGGTTGGCAATATTGAAAAACCGGTTTTATCGACACTCTTTAAGGCTAAAACTGATGATATTTTTGTCTATGAGCTATCCAGCCATCAACTATACAATCTCAAAAAGAGCCCCCAAATTGCTGTTTTTTTAAACCTTTTTGCAGCCCATTTGGATTATTATAAAAACTTTAAAGAATATCAGAGAGCAAAAGAAAATATTACCCTGCACCAAACAAAAAAAGATTATTTTATCTATAACTCAGAGCAAAAAGAATTAAGAAAGTTTGTTAAGAAAACAAAAGCTAAAAAAATTCCAATCCCTACGAACTACGAATATCTTACGAATATACGAATTCCTCTAATAGGTAAATTCAACTTAAAAAATGTAATGGCGGCAGTGATAGTGGGAGAGTTATTTAATATTCCCAAGAAGAAAATAAGAGAGGCAATAAAATCTTTCAAACCCTTGCCTCACCGCTTAGAATTTGTTGGCAAATATAAGGGAATAGAATTTTATAATGATTCTTTAGCAACCGTTCCTCAGGCGGTTGAGGCAGCACTGGATGCCTTAGGAAATAATAAAGTAAAAACCCTGATTTTGGGCGGCTATAACCGGGGAGGTATTAATTTTGATTCCTTAGCAAAAAAAATTTTAGAAAACAAGGGGATAAGGACTCTTATTTTTCTCTCGCCTGGCACCGCTGAAATAATTTGGCAGAAAATTTTATCTTTAAAAATAAAAAAAACAAGTTCAAGGCCTGAAGCATTTTTTGTCTCCTCAATGAACGAAGCAGTTAAGATAGCTTATCAAAAAACAAAGAGGGGAGAGATTTGTCTGCTTTCACCGGCCAGCCCGAGTTTTAATCTTTTCCGAGATTACAAAGAAAGAGGCAATTTATTTAAAAACCAAGTCTTTGCGCAGCAAAAACGAAGGTGAAAATGAAACAATAGTTTCACTGATTAATATGCAAAAAAGCATAGTAAGAAATCCTCTTCATCCCTTTGATTATATTTTAGCTGGAGTTATAATGATTTTGTTGATTTTGGGAATTTTGATTCTATCCAGTGTTTCAGCTACTCTTTCTCAGGAGAGATTTGGCACTACTTTTTACTTTCTAAAGCACCAATTCTTTTTCGGATTAATCCCGGGGATAATCTTAGCTTTTCTATTTTTTAAAATTAAATTGGCTGTTTTAAAAAAATGGTCTCCGGTCTTACTTTTAATAAATTTAGGGCTGGTAGGAATGGTTTTTTTGCCCAAAATTGGAGCCGGAGCCGGAGGAGCAGCTAGATGGATCTCAGTAGGTATGATATCCTTTCAACCTTCAGAATTTTTAAAACTTACCTTTATCTTATATTTAGCAACTTGGTTGGGCAGCCGAGATAAAAAAACTATATCAAGTAAAAAACTAAAGGGATTTGGTGAAACCTTAATTGCTTTTTTAATAATAATCGGAATAATAAGTTCGTTTTTAATTTTTCAGCCAGACATTAGCACCCTGGGAATAATTGTTTTAGTGGCAGCCCTAATGTATTTCATATCTAATACTCCTTTGTGGCACAGTGTCTTAATATTTTTAGCTACCTCAGGAGGTCTATTGACTTTAATAAGAATTGCTCCTTATAGAGCCAACCGTCTTTTAGTTTTTTTAAACCCATTACTCGATCCCATGGGAAAGGGTTATCAGATGAAACAGACTCTGATTACTGTGGGTTCGGGAGGAATATCTGGCTTAGGCCTTGGAATGAGCCTCCAAAAATTTGGGTTTTTACCCCAATCAATGTCAGATACAATTTTTGCCATATTTGCCGAAGAAACAGGATTTATCGGAAGTTTAATCTTAATTTTCCTGTTTTTGATTTTTTTATGGCGGGGATTTAAAATCGGAAAATCTGCTCAAGATAATTTTTTTCAATTAACCGCCCTGGGAATTAGCTCCTGGATTGTTCTTCAAGGATTTATTAATATTGGAGCTATGATTGGAATTTTACCCCTAACGGGTATTCCCTTGCCTTTTATCAGTTATGGAGGGTCACATCTAACAGCAGAAATGATTGGAATCGGAATCTTACTTAATATTTCAAGATACAAAACGGCATGAAGATTTTATTTACCGGTGGAGGCACCGGAGGCCATATTTTTCCAATAATTGCCATTGTGAGAGAGATAAGAAGAGTTTTGCCAGAAGACGAAAAACTGGAATTTTACTATATCGGCCCGAAAGACGAAATTTCCTCGATTTTACTTTCTCAGGAGGAAATTAAGGTTAAAAGAGTTTTAACCGGAAAAATTCGGCGGTATTTGGGATTTTTTGCGATATTACAAAATTTTATAGATGTTTTATTTAAAATCCCATTAGGTACAATTCAGGCTCTTTTTTACATTTTCTTTTTGGCTCCTGACCTTATTTTCAGCAAAGGAGGATATGGTTCAATTCCGGCAGTAATTTCTGGCCGGCTTTTGGCAGTCCCAATTTTTTTACACGAATCAGATATTGCTCCAGGCATTGCTAATAGATTTTTAAGTAGATTTTCTTTGGAAATTTTTGTTTCTTTCCCGGTTAAAAAAACGGAATTTTTTTCTCCAAAAAAAATGATTTCAGTTGGCAATCCCATTAGGAAAGAACTTTTAGAAGGTTCAAAAGAAGAAGCTAAAGAAACATTTAAATTGACGGGAGAAAAACCGATAATTTTACTTTTAGGCGGTTCTCAAGGAGCCCAAAGAATTAATGATATGCTGCTTCAGATTTTACCTGAAATTCTGTTAAATTTTGAAATAATTCATCAAACAGGTCTAAAAAATTTTAAAGAGGTTAAGGCCGAGGCGGAAACTGTAATAACCAAAGAATTAAAAAAGTATTATCATCCTTTTCCATTTTTAGAAGAAATAAAGCTCAGCCAAGCCTACCGGGCCGCAGATTTAGTTGTATCAAGAGCTGGATCGGGAAGTCTTTTTGAGATTTCAGCTGCAGGTCTGCCAAGTATTTTAATTCCCTTACCTGAAGCTGCCCAGAACCATCAGGTAAAAAATGCTTACTCCTATGCCGAAAATGAAGCCTGTTTGGTAATTGAAGAAGCAAATTTAACTCCCCATTTTTTCTTTGAAAGGCTAAAATATTTATTTTCTTATCCAGAAGAACTCGAGAAGATGGGGAAAAAAGCCAAAGAATTTTCCAAGCCCAGAGCGGCTCGAGTAATTGCCGAATATATCGTGGAATATTTAACCCAATAAGATAATGAATCCTGAAGACTTTAAATTAAAAAAACCCGGAGAGGTAAGGACGCGATTTGCTCCTTCACCAACAGGTTTTTTGCATATTGGCGCTGCTAGAACTGCTCTTTTTAACTACCTTTTTGCTAAAAAAAGTCAAGGTATTTTTGTCTTAAGAATTGAAAATACTGATGTTAAAAGATCTGCCCTTCGTTTTGAAAAAGAGATTATAGAAAGTTTAAAATGGCTGGGAATTGAATGGGATGAAGGTTCCCGCACCGAAACAGAATTGACCGCGGGGCAAGTAAGCTATATAGGAGATTACGGACCCTATAGACAGAGTGAAAGATTAAATATTTATAAAAAATACTTAGAAAAATTATTAGATGAAGATAAGGCCTATTATTGTTTTTGTGAAGAAGAAGAATTAGAAGCTCAGCGACAATATCAGCTATCTATTGGCGAGGCTCCTCGATATTCAGGGAAATGCGGACAACTCTCCAAAAAAGAAGTCCAAAGCTACTTGGACGAAGGAAAACCTTCAGTTATTAGATTTAGAGTATTGCCAAAAAAAGTAGAATTTGATGATTTAATTAGGGGCCATTTAGAATTTGATGCTGCTTTGATCGGGGATATTATCATTGCTAAAAATTTAACTGCTCCTCTCTATAATTTTACTTGTGTTATTGACGACTTTGAGATGAAAATTACTTATATAATTAGGGGGGAAGATATTTTGCCCAATACCCCAAAACAGATTCTGATTCAAGAGGCTCTAAACTTTCCTCGGTTAAAATATGCTCATTTGCCCCTAATTTTAGGTCCGGACAGAGCTAAATTAAGCAAAAGGCATGAAGCAGTGGCTGTTGCTGAGTATAAAAAAGCAGGTTACTTACCAGAGTCCTTAATCAATTTTATGGCCTTTTTGGGTTGGAATCCGGGTGACGAGAGAGAAATTTATTCCCTTCCATCTTTGATTAAAGAATTTTCAATTGAAAAATGTCAAAAAGGGGGAGCAATTTTTAATATTAAAAGGTTAGACTTTTTAAACGGTTTTTATATCCGTCAGCGGTCAATTGAAAAATTAACAAAAATGTGCCTTCCTTATTTATTTGAAGCTGAGTTAATAGAGGATTACAAAGCATCCACCGCTATCCAGCCAGAGGAGGTTCCAAAAAGTGGAAATCTTGAGACGCTAAAGTTGATTCCAGAAGCCGAGCCCAAATTTATAATTAAAGAAACCGGAGAAATTATAGGTTTAGATAAATTAGAAAAAATTGTTTTACTTTATCAAGAAAGATTAAAAAAATTATCTGAAATTTCTGATTTGACTGATTTTTTCTTTAAGGATAAGCTAGAATATGATAAGAATTTATTGAGATGGGGAGAAATGACTGATAAAGAAATCAGAACTTCTTTTGACAAATTAGAAAAAATATTATCTAAAATAGAATCTACAGATTGGACAAAAGAAAATTTAGAAAACATTTTGATTCCAGAAGCAGAAAAAATAGGGGATAGGGGAAAGCTTTTGTGGCCCCTAAGGGTTGCCTTAACCGGCAAAGAAGCCTCGGCTGGACCATTTGAAATAGCCGAAATATTGGGAAAAGAGAAAGTGTTAAAAAGAATAAAAGAGGCCAGGGGATTAAGTCGATGAGTTTAAAGCTCATTTCACCTTCGGGTAGGCGAAGAACATTCGTTCTTCTTCACCCTTCGCTTCGGAAGCTCCTTGAGCTCAAAGAGAACTTCGTTCTCTTTTCGACCTTCGCTTCCTTCGGAAGCTCGGTTTATGAAGAAAACAATAACAATTTTAATCCTATTTGGGCTTTTATTGCCAAGTTTTTATTCTGTCCAGGCAGTTAGTCAGTCTTCCCCCCAACCGCCGGAAACCTTAAAAGAAGCGGAAATTGTCGGAGGGAATATTTTAAAACTTCTTCCTGAAACCTTAAAGGGAATCTGGCAGGAGGCTTTGGGAATTTGGCAGGCAATAGGAAAGAGAGCTAAAAATTTCTCTGATTCTTATATTTCACCCTGGTTTCAAAATATCTGGCGGAAAATCCAATCTTCCTTTGGAAAAGAAATAGAACAAAGAAAACCAGTTATTGAAGAAGAATTTAAAAAAGAAAAAGGGGAAATGAAGGCTGATATACCAAAAGTTGGAAAATCGCTCCGGGAGAGATTTAAGGAATTGATAAAGTAAAAAGGTAGGGGATTAGTACTTTTATAACCGAAAAGAGCCCAAAGTGTATAATCTTTTTTGAAACACAAAAACTAATTTATTTAGTCACCTGACTTAATTGAAAGGTAAGCAGATAAAATAAAAAAGGAGGAGAAATTATGAAAATGTCAAGATGTATAGAGGTTCCCATAATAATAATAGTTCCCACAAAAGAACTCTACAGAAAGGTTGTGATAAAAGCAATAAAAGAAGGCTGCAAGTGGCGGGATGGTGATAAAGATATAAACCCATATTATTGGGATTGTGAGGGCAAAGATACTATAATATACACAGATAAAAATAGATTGCTAACATATGGCAGTTTTAAGCAGAAAAAAGATTATGATGGCTATATCTTTTTAACAGCAGAGATGTATCTGGGGGGAAACATATTATAGTTACTTGCAAAATCAAAAGGCTTAGTGGCGCCCATTAGCCATGGAGAAATCCTAAAGGGCGCTTTATTATTTCTAAAAAAATTTTAACCCTTCCAATCCAACGGGGGAGTACTTGACAGAGGCCTTCGACCCCCTTATTATTAATATAGAGAAGGTCGCACAATGTAGGTAAAGCGACACTTTATATCTAAAGCAAGGGGGGGCTTCAACCACTCCCCCATAAATATGAAAAAATCAAGCACTCCCATTATTAAACATATTCCAGACTTTTTAGATTATTGCGAGGTTGAAAAAGGTTTAGCAGATAGAACCCAGGAGAATTACCAGCACTATCTCCAAAAGCTCGTTTCCTGGCTGAAAAAGACTAGAAAAGAAGCTCTCCTACCTCACGAGCTTACGGCCGAGGATATTTGGGCTTACCGCCTATATTTATCTCGTTATACAGGCGAAAAAGGCCGTCCCTTGAAGAAAGTCACCCAGAACTACTATTTAATCGCTCTGAGAGCCCTCCTGGGTTATTTTAGTGCAAAGGACGTGGTTTCGCTCCCTGCCGATAAAATAGCCCTTCCAAAGGACGCCAGAGCCGAAAAAACGGTTAAATTCCTTAATTTAGACCAGGTTGAGAGGCTTTTACTGGCTCCTAATACCAATACCCCGATCGGCTTAAGAGACAGGGCTATTTTGGAGTCTCTTTTCTCAACCGGCCTTAGAATAGCCGAACTGGTAGCCCTAAACCGCGAGCAGTTTACCAATATAAAAGATAAAAAAGATTTAGAGCTTGGGATTATTGGCAAAGGCAGCCATCCAAGAACAGTTTATTTTTCAGAGAGAGCCCTTTCCTGGATTAAGAAATATCTGGATACCCGCAGAGATAAAGATAAGGCCTTGTTTATACATTACAGAGCCCGGGAAGACGCCGAAGCCCGCCTTACGGCCCGCTCCATAGAGCGTCTTGTCAAAAAATACGCTATTTTGGCTGGCGTTCCTATCTTTACCACTCCTCACACTCTCCGTCACTCAATGGCTACTGATTTGCTAACTCAAGGGGTTGACTTAAGAACTATCCAGGAATTTCTCGGCCACCGGAACATCGTCACAACCCAAATATATACCCACGTAACAAATAAAAGATTACGAGATGTTCATAAACAATATCACTCTCTTGGCAAGGAATAAAAAAAACCGTTAGTTCCCCTGTCCATCCGTAGCTTCAGCGTAGGAGGACCTAACGGTTTTCTCTCGCTTATTACTTGTCCTTCCGTAGTTCTAACGAAGGAGGAAATGTCGCACAATATTATCTATTTCTTTGAGTATGTTTATCAATAAATTTTTATACTCTTCCCCTACCCCACTTATCTGTTTTATACCTTGTGAGACGCTAATTTTAAAAGTTATTTATGGTTTTGTGTCGTAGCCCCATGTGGGCTCCGGTCCAGAACCAAGGTTTTAAGGGTAATTCTGGTCGTTTTTAGGACTGTCTCATAACGCGGCTCGGTCGAGTCTATTTTAACACAAAATGAGACAAATGAGACAGTACTTAAGGGTATTTTAGAGTGTCTCTTTTTGAATTTTATCTTTTTCATGTTCAATTATATCCCAATACGGTTCAGCATAATTTTCTCCCTCTATATCTTTTAGTATGTCGATCTGTGTAGAAGGAATTTCAGCAACAAGTTGATCAAGATAATCTAAAAATTCCTCTTTATTATTAAGGGAAAATACTTTTGCGGGAAATTCTTTTAATCTTAAATGGGAAGGTGTATTTTTGGGAAATTCTTTAAGAATTAAAGCCGACTCATTATCCACGAAAAGCGCATCGCAATATGGTAGATAGCTTGATATAAATTGAATATCTACTACAGATTTCGGAGGATCCTTCTTTCCAATAGCCGCTCTATATGCCCACCCAGCGAGCATAACAGAACTAATCCTTATTTGAGGTATTTCAAGTAATGAATTTACATCATTAAAATATCTAGCTATTGTTGATGGAATTTGTGTTTCTGGTATGTTTTTTCTTCTGGCAATCCTTACAAGCTCCACAATTATATCGTTGGACATCGGTGGCAAAAAATCATCTAGTTCTAATTTATAATCTTCTTTAGCGGCTAATTTTCTCATAGCAAAAGCTTTCCTTTCGGCAAATTTCTTTGCTACATCCCACATGCCCTTCCAAAGACCCAATGTTTCTTCTTTAACTCTTTCAATAAATCTTACATTGGTTTCGGACCGCCATCTATCCCACACAATTTTTAATTGTTCTCTCGTTACAATATTATTCTTCTGAAGACCCTCTACTTGTCCTGGATATGGATTTCCTCCCACCGATATCATTAATCCTACAGACCAGTTGTGTAAGTTTTGTTCAAAAGTAATATTTTCTGGTTTGAAATCAAATTCGACTTTTTCATTTGCTAGCCACCCTTCGAAATGTTGAGTAATTTGATTGCGTTCGATTATAATACCTGGATAAAAAGTTTTTCCATTAGAAAAATGTTCATATAGCCTTTTCATCAATTTGAAATCCATATTTCCAATTAACGATTCGTCTCTGTGGTGGAAACTGTCGGGGCAAACTATCGCCTGAGATTTTGATGCGACTTCAAGTTTTGTAAATAAAGATTCCCAAAAAGGATCTGCCTTAATTCTTTCGTGACTCGGATGCGATTTATCTAGCAATTTAACTAAATTACTAATAACAAATTGGTCTAAATATAAAATTTTCTTTTTAATCTCTGGGAGGTCGAATCCTTGTTGATAACCGCATTTAATACATTTTCTTGTATATCCACTCTCTCCGCCGATAAGGAAGAATACACCAAAAGAATTTTCTAGTGCACATTGAGGATTGGGACATTTTTTATATGGTCCCGAAATAAAATCCCGTTGAGATATTTTTGCAACCCGCTGTTTAAGCGCTTCCTTTTTTTTGTCTTTTACCAAACAGCATTTTTTATATTTTTTACCGCTACCGCAAGGACACGGATCATTTCTTCCAGTTTTCATAAAATAAATATTATATATTTTTATTTAAAATATCTCTTTTTTGCCTAAAAAACAAGCTGATTCAAAATAAAAACTGCCCGGCGATGGGCGTTTTATTATCCCCTACCCTAAACTTCGGGCTAAATTTTAATTATTTTTTGTCAATAAATTTTAATTTTGGGAATTCTAACGTAGGCGTAAAAATAACATTTCGTTCTAAAATAAGCTGATACAGAATATCAAACTTTCTTATATAATCTTTCCCATAAATCAAATCCATTAAAATAATTCTAATAAAACTTTCCAAACGATAAGAAAAAGTGAATTCTAAATTAGATGGAGAATTAAATACTGGTTTTTTGTGCTGTTTTCCGTGCGCGATCCAATTTCTCATTTTTTGAAACTGATCAACAAAGCTCGCTATACTTGGAATTTTCTTTTCTTTTTTAAACTCGGATAACTTTTTAGGTTTAATTTCATTCTTTAACTTATCATTAATAAAGTTTTGATAACCGAACTTTTGAATAATATGTTTATAAGAATCTTGGATTTTTAAATCATTTTTAGTGTATTTTTTATCCTGTCTATAAATTGACCCAATTAAAAATTCAAAACAATTCATCATTAAAATGATTCTCAGTCCGTCGTAAAACAAAAAGTGCTTTGCTTCATAAAACATTAGCAGGGCGTTTCTAATCACTTCTAATTGTCCTTTTTTTATCTTTGAAAGATTTTTTAAAGATTTATCCAAAAAATCCCCAATTTCAGATAATAAAAATAACTTAAAATCTTCTTTTCTGTAATTGGAGATTCTCCCTATATTTTGATTCTCTGAAAAAATATGCGTCCCCTGCGCGATAGTTAAAAGTAAAGAAATATCTTTTAGCTCGGTATCGCTTTTATCTGAAAAAAATAAACTTGACGATATATCTTTACCACTTTTCAGCTCTGCAATATGTGTGATAACGTCAATATTTTTGGGAATTTTAAATTTTGAAGAATCAAAAACACATCGAAAATTAAATTTTTCTGTTTCAAAATGACTAGTGATAAAGATGTTAAAAAATGGGTATTTCATAATTTACGACTGAGTATCGCGTAGCTATCTAGTAATTTTTTGTAATAGGACCAGTTAACAATTTTTTTGTAATTTTTTTTAATTTCAATAAATCCGGCAGATTTTTATACCCACTGGCAAAATAAATTGGAGAACAATATTCAAAACCCTTACTTTTTACATCATAGTAATTATTGGCCATCTCAATAGTTTCTTTTTCCTCCTTATTTAACAGTTTTTTGTTTAACGATTTTTCTCCTTCATTTAGTATTTTTATTAAGTTATGCCCATACTTATGTTTAAGTTTATCTGTTGTTGCTGCCCCAATAAACAACAAAAAAGATTTAAGGATTAATTCAATCGCTTTACAATAAAGAAAATATGGAACGGGAGAAAAATAGTCTTTTTTATTATGTTTAAATGAAGATTCGGCGGCATTAAAAAAATCTTTAGCATACTTATAAAATCCGCAATGCCTCACCTTTAAGTGAATTGTCGGTACTTTAATAACAATTTTTTTCATATTTCTCAATTAATTTTTCGACTTTTTATTTTACTTAATTTTTATTTAATAATTTTTTCTATTTCTTTTACCCACCTCGCTGCTTTGTATCCAATGTAAAGACTAACAAAGATAAAAAATATATTAATTGCTATGTAAATTAAAATTTTCTCTCGCCATAATATGAATAAAAATTGAAAGATAATTATAATTATTAAACCAATAGTCCATTTCTTAGCGTATTTTGTATATTCGCGTACTTTTTCCAATATCAATTGAACATCCATACCTTTGAAGGTGAATTTTCCTGTTTCAGTTTTCAAAATATAATTTTTCTTTTCTTCCATGATTTTTTTAATTTTATAAATGTATTATTTACCCTTAAATGCTTTGTCTGAAATTGATTAGTTTTATTAAAAATATAAGCATTATGTGCTTATTTTTTTAAAAATGTTTTCTATAAACAACCAAGAAATTTCATTTATAGTATTAGTGTAAAGAGCCATATCTTTTTGACTTCGTTGACGCCGATTGCAACGAATCTGCTCAAGATTAACATCCATCTCATGGGTTATTTGGTTTCTTGCAATAAAAACATCTTTAGCTAAATTAAGATTCTTGATGATTTTTTCTCGTGGAATTGCGAAATAAGCCGCGATTCTTAATAATTGATCTACTGATTGAAGGCTATCTCCTGTTAGCTTATCAACCATATCAATGATTAGTTTTTTTTGCGGATTATTGTCTGTTAATACTTCGGATAAAAATTTTGTATTTATAGTTACAACTTCTCTGGGGGTGCTTTCAATCAGTTCTACTTTTTTTATTCTGCTTTCAACATATGATTTAAACATTTCTTTTGCGCCAGAATCTTTAGAAATAACCATCTCGAGACTATCACGAATAACTTGTTTCACGACTGCATCAAGTCCCGCCGCAGAAAACAGAAGCATTGCTCTTAATAAATTTTGTTGTTCGGCTGTAGTTCCACCTTTTTCTTTTTTTCGAAGGATTTTATAAATTTCATGAAAATAGCTAACCGCACTATAACAGTTAGTCAATATCCAACAAGCTTTTCGTAAATGTGTATTTTTTTCAAATTTCTTTAATTTGTAGAATATTAATTTTTTACTCATTTTGTTCAATTGTCACATCAGTAGCCCCAGGCGGGAGAACGCAATAACCAGGATAGCCGGGATAACCAGGATAGCCGGGATAACCAGGATAGCCGGGATAACCAGGATAGCCCCTATAAGGAGTATAATATTTTTTAAAAATCCTACTTCCATAACATATATGTCCCAAATATTTTCCATTCACATCAACTACTTCATTATCTCCCCATGGGAGCCATCCAACCCATTTCCCATTGGGATTATAAATATACTTTCCTATTCTAAAAGCTATCCATTTGCCACTTGAATTAAATAGGTATTCAACCATTTTTATTAATTTATTTCTCAATTAACTCTTCGACTTTTTGCTTAATTAGGGAGTTGCCCTTAGTTGAAGTTAAATTTTCCATATTTTTTACATTATTTTTCGCCAATCCTAAACTTCCCTGATTTTACCAATTTTATACTGTTATAATTGTTAGGATCGCTAAATTCGAATTGCCAAATTGAATAAACATCTTCACCGCTCGCTTTATCAAAAAATAACGTAATAACTTTTTTCTTTGTCTGTTCTTGCCATTGTCTAAATGGATAGAAAAGCTGGCGGATAATAATATTTGTAGCGCTAAAGTTTTTTGCCTCAATAAGCACGACTTGATTTTTACCTTCATAACCAGCGTCAACTTCTGTCTGTACGCTTGAAACCTTAATAACTTGTTTGCCAACTTTAAACTTAAAATCAGGAGTATATTTTCTGCCTCGTATCGTAAGAACAAGCGAAGGATCTTCCATAAAAGTACGGATTAAACTCGCAGCGTAAGCGAAATCAAGGTGCTGCATTTCTGAATTACCTATTTTTGCCGTGTCTAATTGAAAGTCGATTTTTGAAGAATAGACCACAACTTCTTTTTTAATTTCCGGAATATCAATATAGCCTTCGCCTTTGATAATGTTGTAGTAGCCATTCCTTACGGGAAGCAAAAACAAATTATGCTTTTGGAAAATATCTGGTCTACTTTCCCTACTATCTTGTTTGCATAAAATACGGACTTCTTTCTCGCCCGTTTCTTTAAATCTCTGGCAGGCCCGTTTTATTTGTGTTGCAGAAAGTGAAAACGGCGATTTATCAAAATCGTGATCTAAAATTTTATAGTCATCAAAAATTTTCTTCCAAGATTTGCTGTTTGCCATAGTATTAGAGTAATTTACTTTTAATATTTTTATCTAACTCCTCAAATCGTTTAATTGATAAATCCAAATATTTTTTATCGGTATCAATACCGACAAAATTTCTTCCTAAAAGATAAGCGGCGATGCCGGTTGTCGAGCTTCCAGTGAACGGATCAACAATAAAATCCCCCTTATTGGTACTGGCAAGCACAATCCTTTTTAATAAATCCTCCGGTTTTTGTGTTGGATGTTTTCCAAATTTTTTTTCAACGGACTTTGGCGTTCCTATGGACCAGACCGATCGCATTTGCGTATCGGGCTTTTTGATGGAATCTTCCGGCCAACTGCCGTTCTTCATTAAATCATAATTGAAAGTGTGTTTTGCTTCTTTCTCTTTCCTCGCCCAAAGCAAAGTTTCATGACTTGCAGTAAAATAACGACAGCTTAAATTAGGCGATGCATTCGGCTTAAACCAAGAAATGTCATTTAAAATATGGAATTTAGCAACCTGCATAGCGAAACCGCATTGATAAATTGAATGATAGGTTCCGCTTACCCAAAGAGTTCCATTGGGCTTTAAAACACGCCTTACAGCCTTTATCCATTCGAGATGAAACTCAAAATCTTTTTTCAATCCATTGCTTTTATCCCACTCGCCTTTATTAACGCTAACACGCCGCCCGGCATGAAGGCTAAAGCCCCCGTTAGAAAGCAGATAAGGAGGATCGGCAAAAACCATATCAATCGAATTCTCTGGAAGCTCTGCGAGAATATCTAAGCAATTAGCGTGATACAATTTAAATTTAGGTTTCTCATAATATGGCTTCTTTATTCCTATAATTTCTTTCTTTTGTTCCGAAGCTGGATTTTCTTGCCTCACCATCTTTGCGATTAATTGTATTTCGGAAGTAAAGGGAATGTTTTTATATTTCGGATTTTCCGGCTTTAAGAATTTGTAAGGCGGTTTAGTTTGGGAAACATAACGTTTTACGGTTGTACCATCTGGAGTTTGAGCTAAAACAATGTCGCCTGAGATGAATTCGTTAGTTTTTTTAAACAAGATCAAATCTCCGTCGTTGATATTAGTATTAATCATTGAATCCCCCATAACGCGGACCACAATCACGTCATCGGCAATAGTTTCTACGTCCTTTGATAAGGGCTGCCAAGCGTCAATTTCTTCTATAGCTTCGGTAAAACCTCCAGCCGAAGTATAACCGACTATCGGAGCTAAAGGAGAAACATCTATTGCTCTATACCCTTTTTTAAGAATTTTAATTCCGCGAGCCGAACCTTCTTCGCGAGTAATAAGATTTTTTCTTTCCAAAATAGAAAAAATATCCAAAAGAGTTTGGTTTGAAGAAACATTGAGTTTTTCTTTAAGCTCGCTGAAAGAAGGCGGAAAACCGGCAGAAATCAAACTGTCATAAATATTTTTCAGAACTTCCTTTTGTCTTTTCGTTATAGCTTCTTTTTGCATATTAAATAATAATACCCGACCAAGTGGTCGGGTGTCAACAGAACTTTATCCACAGCCCTTTTGGTTTAAAATTAAACAGAAAATAAAAACTGACAATGAGCACTTTTTATCCGAAACGTCGCACAAACATAGATTGAGCGGCTCTAAAATAAAAAACTGCCCAGCGATGGGCGTTTTATTATCCCCTACCCCACACTTACAATATACTAAAACCGTCTTTTGAAAAATAAATCGGAATTAGCTCCCTTGATGATAATCTATTTACTTAAAATCTCAAAAGCCTGATAGACCAAAAACGCCGGCCAAACCAGAGCCTTTAAAAATCCAAGTACTCCCATCCAGAATGTTGCCGCATGGCCAATAAAGTAGATAGCCGCGCCAATAACTCCCAGGCCGTAAACCGCGCTGGCCCCGCCTTTATGAATGTTGTTTTGCATATTTTTATTATTTATTTTGCGCTAAACGTCGGCCTAAATTTTAGTTATCTTCCGAAACCAATCTCCTCTTGTCCTCCAGTTTCTCTTTTTTCGGGAAGCTGAGTTTTAATTTGTCCAAATTTCTTTTCGTATTCATTGAGAAGTTTACCCAGGAATAAATAAATTCGTTTTGCATGCTTTGGCGAAGTTTGAAATTGACGGGCTTGATTCCCTGAAATCAATAAAAAATCAAAAACTTCTTCCCCAAAACGTATATTAACATTAGAGAGCGCGTAAAGAATCGGGTCAAGATTAACTTTAATTCGTTTTTCTTCTTCTGGCATATTTTAAAAATTTAATTTTAACTAATCCTTCGACCTTTCTATTAAATTTTCCTTAATTTCTGGCTGAATTTTGATTATTTATTTTTCCTTTCTTATCTCGATTTCTTAATAAAGAGGTTTATAAGGACTTACAGCTTCATCGTTTATCTACTTTTTCTACTCACACTGACTATAATCTACATCATAAACAGAACTTCCAATTTTCTCCCATTTATCATTAACTTTTTTAAGTAATAGAGTTATACCCGCAGTCGGCACAAATTCATTAGTATCTTCATAACGAAGAGCATATCCAAGAACTGCACAATTACCTCTCATCTTTAGAGATTCGAAACTCATTAATTTTCCATTTTCCTTTAAAGCTTCACCCTGGACAATAATGTTAGGATCTTTAAAAATTATCTCTGTAATTTCTTTTTCAACTTTTGGATCAATGCTTCCCTTAGACACATTCCAGACAATTCCAGATGGAGCAGTGACTTCTTCAGGAATTGTAATTTCTGGAACCTTTTCTTCTCTTGGCCAAACGAAAAAACCAGCCAGACCAACAATTAATAGGATAACAACGATTACTGGAATCCAGATTTTTGGTTGAATCTTCTTCATCATTTTTATATTTATACCTCTTTTTTAAATTTTCTAATAATTTGTTTTAATAATTTTCCTTTAAATGCTTTATCTAAAATCACAAACTTCGGGCTAAATTTTAGTTATTTTATACTAAAATTCCGCCGGCGTAAAAAAGCGTATAAATTTCTTTATCTCCCTTGAGAATCTTTTCCTCGCCAGCTAACTCATCAATAGAACCTTCAAAATCCGGCTGGCAAATATATTTATAATCATCTTTCTCCCATTCTACTTTTTTCCAAATTCTTACATTCTGCCAATTTTCTACAAGCGCTTTCCTTAAAATTTTATCCATTTCCTCTTCGGACATCCCTTTATAGTTTCCATAATACGACATTGACCAAACAGCTTTCTCCTGATAATAAACAACTTCCAGCCCCATAAAAATTCCTTTTCCATTATAATAAACATCCCGATAAAGCCAATCCCCTTCTCTATGTTCAAGTTGATCTGAGCCCTTAAAAACCGGCTCTACTTTTCCACCAGCTCCGGCATAAGTTTTCGTCCTCGCATTTAATAAAAATTGTAAGAGTTTTTCTTTATCCATCATTTTTTATTTTTCTTAATTTTTTCTTTCATATTTATAAAAAGAGAGGTAAAGAATATTATCGCGACAACGACATCAATAATTTGCCAAGTGCCCCTTTGGAAAGTAAAAGGAATAATTGGATTAAATAAAACGGCTATTATCCCAAAAACCCAAACCCAAACTTTCTTCCCTGTGTTATGAGCTAAATATGCCGAATAAGCTCCGATAATTAAAATAGCCCATCTTAAAAATTGATAATAACCGTAAGGGTTATCAGCTAAAGCTCCCAATAGAAATAAGATTGCTACAATTTTAAACCAATTGTTTTTAAAAAAGTTCATAAATTTATTTTTTTAGGGTTAAAGGTTCTATTAATCCATTTTGCATATTCAAACAATCCCCACATAGCGAAGACAAACATTACACCACCTCCCCCATAAGACCTGTCATCCAGCATTATATAAAGGAAACCAATAATAGAAAGAAAAAACAATACCCTTATAATAAAATAGAATATTTTCTTAATTTTTTCTTTCATAAACAACGTTTATCCAAAAAGTTAGTATATAAAGACCCCCATAATTAAATTAACGAAAATATGTGCCACGATGGCATAATAAATTGATTTTGTGCCCTGATAAATATATCCAAATAACATTCCTAAGCCAAAGAATACAAATAGGCTCATAACGGGGTTTGATAGAGCTGGCAATAATGGTGCAGAAACTAAAACATAATCTTTGGCAAATAATAGTTTCGGAACATGGATCAATGCGAATATAATAGCCGGGAAGACTATCCCCCACGTTTCACCTAATATTTTCTCAAGTTTAGTTTGCAAAAGACCCCTATGAAATATTTCTTCGGATATTGGCCCTAAGGTTATTGTCATAATGAACGAGAAGGAAAAAGCAAAAACTAAACTTACACTTTTATGTAATAGAAATGCACGGAAATATGTCCCACCAATCAAAAAAATCAAAATAAGAGATAACCATAAAATTCCTTGTTTAACATTTCCTTTTTTGAGCCCTAAACTTTCACAGGTTTCTTTTTTAGAAAAAATAAGAACTAAGGGAAAAGAAAACAAAGCCAAATGATAAAAAACTGTGAGAGTTTCATAGTTCCGTGTAAAAGCAAGAAAAACCCCGTAAATAATTAGAATTATTGCCCAATAAGCTAAAATTCCTTTTATATTGAATATTTCCTTAATTTTTTCTTTCATAGATTTATTTCGTCTTATGTTTTTTTATTATCCCCTATCTTTTCTCAACTTCGGGCTAAATTTTAGTTATTTTAAAAATTTTGTTTCTTTCTTTAAACCCCTTGATTAATCTTACTTTCGACTTCGGAATTTTAAAATAAGCCGAAAAGATTCTTATTACTCCCCTAT
>Ga0265594_1001569_pt1 | contig 17611 bp, 25 predicted proteins | sample saktaG_11_FD_190147 | JGI IMG/M metagenome (GOLD analysis project Ga0265594, IMG submission 190147) | Saline water microbial communities from Sakinaw Lake, British Columbia, Canada - sak_2011_5_24_80m | ecosystem: Environmental > Aquatic > Non-marine Saline and Alkaline > Saline ... | reverse complement strand
GGGTTGTCTCGGGGAAAGATTTGAGAGAGGGGGATTGGTTGGTTGATGATGTTAAAGTTGGGAAGAAAATTATTAAGGCGGATTGGGACGGTTTGTCGTCGGAGAATATTAAGTTATTGATTAATAGGAAGAATATTAAGATAAAAGAAGGGTTGCCTTTTGTGCCGGCGTTTTTGATTGCGTTTTTGGGTTATGTGTTTTTGAGGGAGTTGATTTTGGGAATGATTAAGGTATTCTAGCTGAGAGGATTGGAATTGTTTCTTTTTTTGTGATGGGAATCTCTTTGTCTTTTGGTTCTATTTTGACTTCTTTTGGTTTTGAGATTTCTTCTTGAAGTGCCTTGAGTTCTTCTTTGGTGGCTTGTTTTTTCCCTGTTTCGTCCCCATAGATTGGTGTTATTTCTATAATTGGGTGGTCCATTATTTTTAACTCTTTGATTTGGATTTCTTTTGGGTTGAATTTTTCTTGAAGTTTTTGTGCGACTTCTTGGGCGAGGTCTTTTGTTGATTGTGGTAGTTCTTCCAAGTGTGCTTTTGGGATGACGAGAGAGTGTCCTTTGCTTATGGGGTTGATTTCAAGGATGGCGATGTTGTTTTCGTTTTCTGCGATTTTGTAAGAGGTTGTTTGATTTGCGGTGATTGTGCAGAAGATGCATTGTCCTCCGAGGTGGGTTAATTTGTTTTGTTCGATAAAGTTTTCAACTTGTTCTTTTGTCATAGAATTGATTTGATCTTTGATTTGATCTTGTTTATCTTCGGGAAAGTTGTCTAATTGTTTGAGGAGATGTTCTTTGATTTGTTTTGCTTGTTCGTCAGTGATTGGCATGGGGATTAGAACGCTTCGCCTGTAGATACTTGCTGGTGCTCGTTGCGTATAGTTTTGTTTAGTTTCATAATTGACATAGAATTAGTATGGTTATAAATTTATGGAAGATGTTTAACCGATTGCTCTTCGGTAGTCGATTAGTTCGACGGATGAGACGCCTTCGATTTTTTTGATTTCGTTTTCAACTGAGTCGACTTCTTCGTCTTCAGATAGTGCGAATGTTATAATTAATGCCTTGAGACCGAATGCGATTGGTTCTTCTTTGGCTTCGTTGAAAACTCCGGAGTTGAAGGATTCTATTTTTGATTTTATTTGGTTTTTTAGTTCTTCTAGATTTGTTTCCAGGTTTTCTGGCATTACTTTGAATTGGATTGCTGCTGTTGCGATTTTATGGACCTCGGTGTTCGCACTTTGGGCATTTATATTCTACTGAGAGGTTTCGGCAGCGGTCGCATCTTAGAATTTCTTTTGAGCACTTTGGGCAGGGGAATTTTACGTTTTTTGATGTTTCTTTGTTGCAGCTTGTGCATTTTGTTTCCATATTTAGTTGTCTTGGTTTTGGTTTATAAAGATTTGGATAAAGTGTATCACAATAATGTTTAAATAGATTTGTTTGGATTTGGATTTATGCAGAATTATGATATGTTGGTTGAGAGGATTGCGGTTGAGAGTGGGCTTGGGAAGGATGAGGTTGAGAGGAAAATTGAGGCGAAGAAAGCGAAGTTGTCAGGGTTGATTTCTAAGGAGGGGGCGGCACAGATTATTGCGGCTGAGTTGAATGTTAGTTTTGAGAATCAGAGTTTGAAAGTTAATGAGTTGATGCCTGGGATGAGGAGGGTTAATATTGTGGGGAAGGTTACGAATTTGTCCCCAGTTAGGGAGTTTTCTAAGAATGGTCGCGAGGGGAAGGTTGTGAATTTTGTTTTGGCGGATGATACGGGGGGGACGAGGGTTGTTCTTTGGGATGTGAATCATATTGAGTTGATTGAGAATGGGGGTATTAAAGAGGGGGACGTTGTTGATATTAAGAATGGGTCTACGAGAGATGGAGAGATACATCTGAGTGGGTTTAGTGAATTGAAAAAGAGTGAGGTTGTTATGAAGGAGGTTAAGACTGGGGCGATTGTTAGAGAGGGGAGTCTTGGTGAGGCGAAGCAGGGGCAGAATATTAAAGTGCGTGGGATTGTTGCTCAAATTTTTCAGCCGAGATTTTATTCTGTTTGCCCGGAATGTAATAAGAAGGTTGTTGATGAGGGTGGTGAATATAAGTGTGTTGAGCATGGGAAGATTTTACCCAAGGAAAGGGCTATATTGAATTTTGTTTTAGATGATGGGAGTGAGACGATGAGAACGGTCATGTTTAGCGACCAGATTAATGCGTTGATTCCTGAGGGTGATTTGAAAGATGAGAAAAAGTCTTTGGCTTTTAGGGATGATTTTATGGGGAGTGAAGTTTATTTGTCCGGGCGGGTTCAGAGAAATAAGTTTTTTGATAATTTAGAGATTGTTGCTTCTAATGTTGAAAAAGTTGATGTTGAGGAGTTGATTCAAATTCTTAGCGGTTGATACTTCGTTGGACGAACCCTCGCGTACGGTTAGTACGCCACGGAACCGTCCGCCTCGTCTGAACCTGCTAAGAATTTGAATTGTTATTAGAAAGGGTTGCCCCCACGTGTTTTATTTTTAAAAAGTTTTAAAAAGAGTTGTCCCTACATTTTATTGGTGATAAAAAGAGATGGCTTATAAGAAATTTGTGAAGAGAGAGGGGAAGATTTTTGGACCTTATTATTATGAAAGTTACAGGGGGAAGGATGGGAAGGTTAAGAAAAAATATGTGGGGACAATTAATCCTGATGTTAAGAAAAAAGGTAATTCTAAAAAAAAGATTGGTGGAGATTTTTCTCGATTGAAGAAAGGTTTGCTTGTCTCTTTAATTGTTGTTTTTGGTGTTCTTTTTTTGGCTGTTGCATTTAGAGGGATTACGGCTAATGTTGTTTCTGATGTTGTTGGAGAGGAGGTTGTTTTGGAATTTAACAAAGAGGTCGTGGATTTGGAAATTAGAGAGCCGGTTGTTTTTGGGGGTGATGTTTTGAATAAGAACAAAAATAAGAGGATGGATTTTGATTTGGGGGATGGGAATTTGAGGCTGTATTTTGATTTGATTAATTATAGCGAGGTTGCCGATGGTGTTGGTTCGCAAGAGGAGAGGGTTGGAATTACTGGGAATTTGATTCGGAGGTTGACTGGGTTTGTTGTTGTTGATGAGTTTATTGTTGGACATGAAAAGCCTAAGGGGGATGTGGGCAAGAGAGCGAAGAAGTTTAAGAGGCAGGGATATAAATTGTAGCCAAAGGATTTAAATATGTTGATGGTTATATTTCGTTAAAGAGATGGTTGGGAAAAGACAAAGGAGTGTGAAGAAGTCTCCGGCTCAGGTTAAGAGGGATTTGGAGATTTTTGAGAAAGGGATTGTCAGGCTTAAGGAACTTGAGGGTGATCTAAAGGCTTTGGATACTCGAGGGTTTTATGCTGAAGAAAAAAATATTCGTTCTAGATTGAAAAATGTTTCGGATATTCCTTTGATTGAAAGGGAGATTAAATCCTTGAGGTTTAAAATTAATAATAAGCATAAACGTAGGGTTGTTAAAAAAAGTCCTTATAAAAAAATTGGGAAAGATTTGGAAGAGGTTAAGGGAGAGTTGCCTGGGATAAAGAGGAGTATTAAGTTGTTGAATGAAAGTTTGGATAAGGTTCCGAAGAAGAGGACTTCTAAAATAGATTTGGGGGTTGGGAGTTTGGTTGAAAATGACTTTGATGTTTTTTTGGGGGATATAAAGTCGACGCTGTCCGAGAGAATAAGGGGAAGAGAGAGGGAGATAAAAAATATACTTGATGCTGATTTGAGAAAGAGAGATGATAAGTTTAATAAGAAGCATAGGGCGCTTGTTGGGGCTTTTAGAAAGAATGAGAAAAAGTTGCGCGAGGTGTTTGAGAAAAAATATAAAGAGAGGGTTGCGACTTCTTTGAAGAGGGAAGTGGAGAGTAAGTTCAATAGGGAGTTGAATGAAAAGTTGAAATCAGAAAAGAATTCTTTGGCGAAAAAATATCAGTCTCATTTGAATGCGCATGTTGCTGAGCGGTTGAAGAGAGATAGAGAGAGATTGCAGAAGAAATTGTTGAAGGAGCTTGATAAGAAGGTTGTTTCTTTGCATAAGGATTTTGAGAGGAAAAGTATGATTGTCGAGGGGGATTTAAGGAAAAGATATGGGGAGAAGTTGAATTCGGTTGAGGGTAGAAAAAGGGAGTTAGATGTCAAGGCGAAAAGGTTCGCCATGGAAAGGAAAAGTCAAATGGAAAGAATTTCTCGCTTGAATGAGATAAAGAAAAAAAAGATTAAGGAGCAACAGGAACATGCTCGAAAGTTGGACGAGGAGAGGGTTATGGTTGAGGAGAGAGAGAAAAAAAGAGAGAAGGAGTTTGGTATTATTAAGTTGGCTTTGAATAAAAGGGCGAGAGAGAAAGAGCAGAGGAAGATGAAGGAGCTGGTTAAGCAGAAGGCTTTGTTGGATAGTCAGAGGAAAGAGTGTGGTTTGTTTTTAGAGGAGGAAAAGAGAAAGTTAAAGGAGAGAATTAAGAAAAATAATTTAGAATTGGCTGGTGAGAAATTGAAGTTGAGTATGGAATTAGAGAAACATAGTAGGGAGTTAGATGATGAGAAATTAAAATTAGAGGAAGCGAAAAATGTTTTTCAACTTAAGAAGAAAGAGGAAAGAGAGGCTGTTAAGAAATCTTTGACTGAGCAAATTAGTGGGGAGATGGAGAAAAAACTTGTTGATAAAGAGATGGCGGTAAGGTCACAGATAAAGAGCGAGTATAACTTGATGTTGAAGAAGAAGTTGCAGGAGAGGGATGAGGAGTTGAAGAAGAGGAAGTTTGCTTTGGAGATGGATATTCAGCGGAGAATGAGAGCGGCTTTAAAGTAATTCTAATTATTAGCGAAAATTTCTTGGTAAAAGAATTCTCGCGTACGTTAAGTACGCCACTAATTATTTTACGCTGCGAACTTTTCTGCTAATAATTAGAATTGTTAACAAAAAGAATAAAAACTTTATCTTGTGTGTTGTAGGATGTTATTTCGTACTCATGTTGTGTTTGGGGTGTTTGTTTTTTTTGTTTTGAGTTATTTTATTGAGATGCCTTTGTTTGTTTTGGCTTTTGTTTTGTTGGCGACGGTGTTTGTTGATATTGATGTTAGGAGTAGTTTGTTTGGGAATCGTTGGTATTTCCGGCCGTTGCAGTGGGTTGTGAAGCATCGGGGGGTTTTCCATAGTTTGTTTTTTGGGGTTTTGTTATCTCTTATATTAGGTAGTGTTAATCTTTGGGCTGGGTTTGGGTTTTTCGTTGGGTATGTTTCGCATTTGTTTTTGGATTGTTGGACTAAGAGTGGGGTTGGATTGTTTTGGCCGTTTAGATATAGGGTTAAGGGGTTTGTTCGGAGTGGGGGGATTTTGGAAACAGTTGTTTTTGTTTTGTTGTTGTTGGGTGATATTGGATTGGTTGTTTTGTATTATATAAATGCTTATTAAGGGAAGGGGGTTTTTGTTGGGATGGTCAAGAAATCTGATGTTGATGATATTAAAGATGCTGTTTCTGGGGATGAAGAAGTGAAGGAAGTGAAAGCCGAGAAGAAGAAAAAAGATGAGGCGAAGTTGATTGATTTGCCGGGTGTTGGGCCGGGGGCGGTTGCGAAGTTGGAGGCGGCTGGGATTTATGATTTGATGGGGTTGGCTGTTTTGACTCCGGCGATTTTGTCTGAGATGGCTGGGATGAGTGAGGCGGTTGCGAGGAAGGCGATTCAGGCGTCGAGGAAGATGATGGATTTGGGGTTTTCGGATGGGTTGGCGCACGAGGAGAAGAGGAAGGAATTGTTTCATATTACGACGGGGTCTAAGAATTTAGATGAGCTTCTTGGGGGGAAAGGGATTGAGACTAAGTCTATAACTGAGGCTTTCGGGGCTTATGGCTCGGGGAAGACTCAGCTGGCTTTGTCGTTGGCGGTCGGGGTTCAGTTGCCGATTGAGCAGGGTGGTGCGAATGGGAAGGCGGTTTATATTGATACGGAGGGGACGTTTCGTCCGGAGAGAGTTAGGCAGTTTGCCGAGGGGATTGGGGCGAATGGGGATAAGGTGTTGAAGAATATTTTGGTTGCTCGGGCTTTTAATTCTGACCATCAGATGTTATTGTTGGAGAAAGTTGCGGAGATGATTAAGGATGGTGAGCCGATTCGTTTGATGATTATTGATTCGTTGACGGCGCATTTTAGGGCGGAGTTTTCGGGGCGGGGGCAATTGGCGGATAGGCAGCAGAGGCTGAATAGGTATTTGCATGATTTGATGAAAGTTGCTGAGCAAAATAATTTGGCGGTTTATGTTACTAATCAGGTTATGTCTGATCCGGCGCAGTTGTTTGGGGACCCGACGAAGGCTATTGGTGGGAATATTGTCGGGCATGCTTGTACTTATAGAATTTATCTTCGTCGAGGGAAGAAAGATTCGAGGATAGCTAAGCTGATTGATAGCCCTGATTTGCCTGATAATGCGACTGCGTTTATGATTGAGACTGACGGGTTGAAGGACGTTGAGGTTTAATTTTGATTCTTGGTAACTTATACTTCGTTTGACTAACCCTCGCGTACGCCTGTACGCCACGGAATCATCCGCCTTGTCTAAGTTTGCTAAGAATCAAAGTTGTTAGTTATTGTTGAGTAGATAATTTTAAGAATATATTTTGTGTTTGGTTTTTGGCTCTCGTAGTTTAATGGATAGAACACATCGTTGCGGTCGGTGTAATCGGAGTTCAATTCTTCGCGAGAGCGTAAATTTATTAAGAATTGGAAGTATTATTATTTATGGAATCAAATAAGAAGTCGAGTGAGTTTAATTTTTTGGAGGCGGCTTTGGTGAAGAGGACCGATTTGTTTAGGGGCTGTACTAATATTGTCGTCGGGAAGGGGAATTTGAATGCGGATATTTTGTTTGTTGGGGAGGCGCCGGGGAAGAATGAGGATGAGCAGGGGATTCCGTTTTGTGGGGCGGCTGGGAAGAATTTGGATAAGTTGTTGGCTAATGTTGGGCTTAGTTTGGAAGAGGTTTATGTTGCGAATATTTTGAAGTGTCGGCCGCCGGAGAATCGGGACCCATCGCCTGATGAGATTAGGGCGCATACACCATGGCTGTTGAAGCAGATTCGGGAGATGAAACCGAAAGTTGTTTGTTCGCTTGGGAATTATGCGACGAAGTTTTTTCTGGCTATGGGGGATGTTGATAAGATGGGTTCACAGGTTGGGATAACTCAGGTTCATGGGAAGGTTCAGGATATTGAGATTGATGGGTTGAAAATTAAGTTGATTCCGTTGTTTCATCCGGCGGCGATAATTTATAATCGGACTAAGTTGACTCCGCTTTGGGAAGCGGATATGGAAAAAGTTAAGGAGCTCCTATTTTCTTTTGAAGGGGGTTGAGCGAGGAGGGGCGTTTCTGATTTTTATGAATTTGTAGTGTGCGGATGTTGTTTCAGTATCACATTTTTTACATTTGTCTTTTAGGGTGTAGGTTTTACAGGTCTGGCATTTTTTTAGATTCATAAGGCTCCCTCTTTTAGAAAAAGAGGTTCCCTGGAATCAGAAAACTTATATTCGCGAACCGTGGAAGCTTCGTTAATAAATGAAAATTTTCTTTTGGGGGGTAATTTAATTTTCATTTTTCTTCGGTGGCGTGGAATTCGCAGTTGTATTTTTTTGCTCGTTTTTCTAATTCTTCTATGATTTCAGCCATTTCTTTTTTGCCTTGCTTGAAGTCTTGAACTTTTAGTTTGAGTCTGAAGTTGCCGGCGGAGATGTAAGTTATTGATATGTTTTTGTTGTCGAGGTTGAATATTTCTTTAAGTTTTTTTATGCCGTCGTCTTCGAGATATTTGATTTTTATGTTTTGTTTAAGTTCTTCGTTTTTCTTTCGTTTCTCCGATATTTTTTTTATGGCTTCTTGTTTTTCTTTCGGTATGTATTTTGAGATTATTTTTTCATCTTCTTTTATTTTGTCAATAAAGGATGGGAGATTTTCGAAGTCTTTGAGAATTTTTTCTTTTATTTTTTCTTCGTCTTTGTCGAGGATTTGTTTGAAGGCGATGTTGATTGCTTGGGTTTGTTTGAATTTTTGCATGACCTCTTTTTTTTCTTTTGATGTTACTCGTCTTAGTGAGAGGTGGGCGTGGTTGCCTTCGATTTTTAGAACTTTGCAAACGATTTGTTTGTTTGGGACGACGTATTGTCGCATTAGTTTGATTCGTCCGGGGGCGATTTCAGATGAGATTATTGTTCCTTCTTCCCCGTCTGGCATTTCTACGGATGTGATTGTGTTTGTTACTTCCTTTACTTTGCATAATATTAAGTCTCCTTCTTCCATTTTAATGTTAATGAGTTTGCTTATTTAAATTTATAGAACTTCTTCTATTCTTGAGCGCATCTTTGCTTTGCCGCTTGATGGTAGTGCTAGAACTGTGTTGCACCCAAGACATCTAACTTTCGTGGAGGCTTTCCCAAAGATGACTTGTGAGGCTTTGCATTTAGAGCAATTCACTCTTATGAATTTTCCTTTTGTTTCCATATATTTTGACAAAGGGTTTGTTTTTAAGGTTTGGGATTGCTTTTAAAAATTAGGATTTTGCTCAGTGGGCAGTTTTGGTTAGCTAAACTTTTACAATTTCTATTTCTAATTCTTTTTTTAGCGTTTCGATGAAGGAATATTCTTTTGCTTTTTCGATTAAACATCCTGCGGCGAAGTGGTGTCCGCCTACTTCTGTAATTGATTTTGGGTGTTTGATTTTGAAGGTTGTTAGGGTTTTTTCTAAGACTTCTTTCAGATTTCTTCCTTCATGTCCTACTACCCTTGCTGAGACTTTTATCTTGTCTTCGTTATATGCCATGCCTATTAATATTGTTCCCTTGGTGTAAGTTGGGGAGGATGAGAGCATTGAACAGATTGTTCCGACGATGGCATCTTTGATTTGGTCTTTTGCGTTTAATATTACAAAACCCTTGCCTTTTATTTTTTCCATTTTTTCTGCGACTTTTAATCCTGAAACTAATTCTTGTTTGTATTCTGTGTAGATGTCTAGTGCTTGGGATTTTGCTTTTTCGTTTCCGAGGCAGTATGATATTGCTATATCGCTGTATCCGAGTCTTGAGCAGGCGTTTATTAGGACTGATATTTCTCGGACGTCTTCTTTCGTGTTGAAGAATTTTAGGATGTATAAATTTCCTATTATGTCGTCGATTTTATTGTGTCGGGCTCTTCTTATCATGACTGCTGTTATTAATTTTGACATTTCTCCGTCGCTGAGTTCAAGGAGAGTTTTTTCGTATGGGATGCCGGTTTCTCGTAGAATTTCTATTGCGCCTTGTCCGTTGCCTGTTACTCCTGGTATGTATGGTGACGTTGACCATTCTAGTGCTCGTCGCAAGGGTCTTGTTGCTGGGTAGAGTACGATCCCCTTTTTTATGTTGAGGTCGGCAGTGTCGTTTATTATTTGTTGGTTTATTTTTGAAAGGTTTGATTCGTGACGGTCTCCAATCATTCCGATTATCGCGAGATTTGAAAGGTTTTGATTGCTTGGGGAGATTGTCTTTGAGAAGAGATAGCAGAGTCCGGCTCCTGTGCAATCGTTGTCTTTTGGATTTTTTGTGAGGTGGGGATTTATGATTTTTATTTTGTTGTTTAGTTTTTTTCTGTCTATCTCGTGGTGGTCTATTATGAAAATTGGTTCTTTTAGGTTTTGGAAATAGTCGAGGCTGCTTGAAGCGAGGTCTGAAAATAAAATTAATTCTTTTGGTTGTTTTGCGAGTTCTTTTTCAATAGTTTGTTTTTCGAGACCTTTGACTATTTTTAGTGTGAATTTTTTGTCGAGGCGTTTTAATGTTTTCGCGAGGATTGTTGCCGATGTGATTCCGTCGGTGTCGTAATGGCTTATGATTCTGATTGGTTTGTTTTCTGATAGTTTTAGAAACTCTTCTGTAAACTGTTTGACCTCTTTTAGCATTAGGTAGATAATTTGAGTTAACTTAAAAGGTTTTAGGTGTTACTTTTTCTTTCGGTCTCGGATTGAAATGCCGAAGTATTTTCTTGTGATGTTGAGTCTTGATTGTGCGTGTTGTAGCTTGTGTTTTGCGCTTCGGTCTGTTATGTTTTTCTTAAGATGTTCTTTTAAGCTGTCGACTTTTTTTTCTGCATTTTCGAGGTCTTCGTTTCGATTTATTTTTAATTCTTCTAAATAGGTTTTTAGTTTTTTGCCGAAGATTTTTGTCGTCGGTATCCCGTATTGGTCTCGGAGGATGAAGCCGATTTGGGAGGGTGAGTTTTTTTCTGAGAGTTCTAAAATTATTTTTTTTAGTTCGGGTTCTCCTATTTTGACCCAGTGTGGTTTGGTTAGTTGTTCCATGATAGTTTGTGTAAATAATGGTTTTTAAAGTTAAGGATTAAATGAGTCATAGCCCCGCCCGGATTCGAACCGGGGTCCCAGCCTCCAAGGGGCTGTATCCTTGACCACTAGACTACGGGGCTAGTGATATTGAGAGAGTTTGGGAATTTTTAAGTGTATTGTTGAGGATAATAATAGTTTTAAAGGAGGGATTGGTTTTTGGTTGGATGGAGCTAGATAGATTAGGGGCAGAAGAGGTAGTTGATTGTTTTACTACGAAAGAAGTATTTGAAAAGGTTGGGGATGGGTTGGCTGGTATTGTTGGGTGGCCTGTTTTGGTGTTTAAGCCGGAGGTCGTGGCGCGTTCTTGTGATGGAGAGGGGGAAAAAGATACATATGGCGAAGGTGTTAGTTTGGGCGTTTTGAGTGGAATTCCTGAGTATGAAAAAAATGGCAGGGGGGTTGTTTTGCCAATGGGAGAGTATGTTTATAGTTGTGATTATTTTGAGAATATGGGCAAGAGGGAGGGGGCAATAAGTTTTAATTGTTCGGATGTAAAGAATGTTGATATTGTTACTGGGGCTGTAAATAAATCGGTCAGTAGCATAAGAATTTTTGGAGGGGCAAAAGCGGTTGAGAGTTGTTTTTGTAGAGATACGGCAGTTAATTATTATCGAGCGGTGAATTTTTTGGGGAATGTGACCTCTTTGAATTTTCGTAATGTACACAATGAAGAGATAAAGAAAGGAAAATCGGAAGCTATTGATGAATTTGCGAAAATTGTTAAAGAGGATATGGTTAGTCATTTTAAGGATGTTGGTAAAATAGAAGGGGCGAGGCGCTTTGTTTCTGAGTGGGGGTTGAGTAGTGAAGTTTTGGAATTGTGCCCTGGGGTTAGTGTTGATGTTAATAAGTATTTAGAATCTAGGGGTTAGTGTTTGTATCGGCCGCGTTTTTCCACTATTTTTAGTCGTTCGATGACTTCTTTGTTTTTGTAGGCTTTTAGGAATTGTTTGAAGAGGGCGGTGTGGTTTTGGCCCAGTAGGTGATCTGGTGATCTAAAGTGTTTGGCTTCGAGGGCTTGTTTGATTAGGTGGAGGTCGACTGCTTTGTCTTCTGTTTTTGTTGAGATATAGGATAAACCGAAGTCTATGAGGAAAAGTTTATCTTCGCTTGTCGCTTGTCGCTTGTTGCTGGTCGATAGAATTACGTTGGAGGTTGTTAGGTCGCCGTGGATTATGTTGTTTTGGTGGAGGAGGGCTACTTGTTTGCCTAGTTGTTGCATGATTTGAAACTGTTTTTTTTCGGGGTAGGAGTTTAGGGTTTCGGATAGGCGGTCGCCGTTTATGTGTTCGAGATAAATCTCGAATCGCTTGTCGCTTGTCGCTTGTCGCTTGTCGCTGGGGGTTAGGACCTTTGGGACGTTGGCTTTGATAGATAGGGCTTTGGTTAGGATTTTTGCTTCGGATTTTGTTCGGCGTGTTCGGATTTGTTTGTCTAGGTCTGGGTGACGGTAGCCTTTTGGGATGCGTTGCTTGGATATGAATTTATTGTGGGGAAGATGAGTCGCGGATTTTGCGGATTTGCGCGGATTTTCGATTAGGTAAATTTTTGCTTCGGCGCCTTGGGATATTAGTTGTTTCATTTTAGTTTAGTGGTGCTAGATAATATCCCTCTTCTCCTTCTGCGGGTATTTCTTTCGAGCTTGCAAAAACAACTCTGACATCTTTTTCTATTGTAAAATCTTGACATAATTCTACTACTTCTTTTGCTATCTTATCGGCGTCTTCTTCCATTTCTTTCATTTTAACTTCTAGATCTACAAGATCTTTTTGGATTAACTCTTCCATGTGATCATCTTTGTTCATAAATGATTCAATAATAATTTCTCTATGTTGGAACTCGTCTGGGTACATGTTTTTATATCTAAATACCGATGGAGGTTTGCTGAGTTCGTTGACATGTTTTTGGGCGAGGTCAAATGTTTTTCTTGCTTTTTCTTTGAGCGAGGGATCTATGGATCTAATATTTTTTATCGCTCTTCTCCATTCTCCTTCGTGTTCAAAGATAGGATCTATTTGAGTAAGTTTTGTTTTTTCCCCTGTCCAGAGTTCTTCTGCTTTGAATAGTGTGTAACAGAGTGCGGAAGAGCAGGTGTAGGGTACACATACCTTATAGCTATTAACTTTTTTCTTTATAATATAGGGAAATAAAACTCCTGTTTTCCAATCTCCACCATGTCCACTCAAAACAATTAAGGGAGCGCTGAAAGTAACGTTTTCAAATAGATACATAAGATAGTCGGCGTCTTTTTTTTGTATCCCTTCTTCTTTGTATGGGTTGTAAACGATTAAAATAATGTCTGGTCTCCCCAATTTGGTTCCCAATTCTGTTAATTTATCCTTAATTAGGTCTTCTTTACTGGTCATAATTTAGCCTAACCAAAGATATTTAAATTCCTTTAGGTTGTTAATTGTGTGTATTTTGTGTACATAAAATACACATCTTACAAAGGTTTAAAAATCAATTAAACTAATGATAATTAATGGTAGCAAAACGAGTAAACATAAGACTTTCTGAAAAGGCCGTACAGGAATTAGAAGATTTGAAAAGAGACCTTGGATTGTCGAGCGTGACAGAAGTTATTAGAAGTAGTATAACTTTGAGTAAATTTTTACAAAAAGAAAAAGATAGCGGGAACGATATTGTTTTAAGGAACAAAAAAACCAATAAAGAAAGGACAATTGAATTTGTAAAGTAGACAATGGCATCCTTTCTTAAATCAGAGAATATTTCTATTGATGATTTCCCCGAGGAGAGAGAAGTTTTTGATATTAGTGGAGAAGGGAAAAGACTTGATTGGTTTCATAAATCTACTCATTGTTTAGCGTTTCTTGTTGTCGGGACTTTTCTTTTTATGATGATTTATAATGTGCTTGTGAGCTCTGGAAACGAGTTTTCTGTTCCAGAATATTTTATCTCTCTAGTTTCTGTTATCGTTGGTTTTTATTTTGCTAAAGCGCCGATGTTTAATAATGGAAACTAAAACTTAATTTTCCCCTTAAATTTCTTTGCCATCTTTTGCATCATCTTTTGGTCGATTTTTCCTTCAGTGAGGCCAGATTGCATGCCCATCATTTCTTTTAGGAGTTTGTATTGTTTTAGGAGTTCTCTGATTTCGGTTGTGGTTGTGCCGGAGCCTTTTGCGATTCGTTGGATTCGGGAGGTTTGTTTTTCTAGGATTTCTGGGGTTTCGATTTCTTGTTCGGTCATTGAGGAGATTGCGTTTTTCCAGTGGGACATTTTTTGTTCTTGTTTTGTGAGGACGTCTTTTGGGACTTTGGCGGCGGACATTCCGGGAATCATGCCCATTAGTTTGTCCATGCTTCCTAGTTTGTTCATTTGTTCGAGTTGGGCTTGTAAATCTCGGAGGGTGAATTTTCCTTCCTTTAATCTTGCTTCGGCTTTCTTTTGTTGTTTTTCGGAGGTTGCGGATTTGACGTGTTCTAATAATCTTTGGAGGTCGCCCATTCCGAGTAATCTTGATATGAAAGATTCTGGGTCGAAGGTTTCGATTTCGTGGATTTGTTCTCCGACACCTATGAAGAATACTGGGGCTTTTGTTTCGGCGCATGCTGTTAGGGCGCCGCCGGCCTTTGATGTTCCGTCCATTCGTGTGATTATTACACCGTCGACTGATAGGGCTTTTTGGAATTCTTGGGCTTGGGTTTTTGCGGCTTGTCCGATGTCGGCTGGCATTACTAGGATTCGGTAGGTTGGGTTTAGGGTTTTGTTTAGCTTTTGGATTTCTTTGATTAGTTCTTTGTTTAGTCCGTCTCGGCCGGCGGTGTCGATTAGGATGAGGTTGTATTTCTTTAGGTCTTTTTCATATTGTTTTATTATTTTTATTGGGTCTTTTTCCTTTTTGTCGATGAAGACTGGGAGTTTGGCTTTTTTTGCCATTTGTTCGAGCTGGTCCATTGCGGCTGGTCGTTGGGTGTCTAGGCCTAGGAGTGCGACTTTTTGTCCTCGTTTTGCGTAGTAGTGCCCGAGTTTTGCGATTGTTGTTGTTTTCCCGGCGCCGTATAAACCGAGGAACATTATTGAAGTTTGTTTTTGGAGTTTGAGTTCTTGTTTTTCGCCGAGTAGATTTAAGATTTCTTCGTGGATTAGTTTGATGAGTTGTTGTTTTTTGTCGATGTTTTTTATGTTTTCGTCGTAGGCAAGTTTTTTGATTTTTTGGGAGAGTTGTAGGACTAGTTCGATGTTGACGTCTGCTTCGATTAGGGCTTTTTGGATTTCTTTGACAATTCCATCTATGAGTTTTTTGTCTACGAATATCGCGTTTGATATTTTGTTTATTCCGCCTTTTAGGGCTGAGCCTAGTTTGTCTAGTACCATAGTTTTAGAAGGATTAGGTGGATTATTAAGTTTTGGGGTTAGAGATTAATATTATGTCTTTGTCGGTGCCTTTTGATTCCCATGCTTTTTTGAATAGTTCTTTTTTGATTGGCATGAATGCTTGGGCTTTTGTGATTCCTGGATTATGGATGTAGATGTTTTCATCGTCGTATCCAGAGAAGACTACAAAGTGTCCTTGGTAATTTTCTTTTTTGGCTAAGGTATTCCAATTAATGAGAATTATTGGGATGGAGTTTTTTGTGAGAAGTTTCGTTAATTGATTTATGGAAAGGTTTTTTTCTAACGATGGGATATTTAGTTGTTTGTTTTCTTTGATTAGAGCATGGAGTGTGTCCATTTCTTTTGCGTGTTTCTTATAGTATTCAATTTCGTTTTCGCTGTGAGAAAAATTTGTTTTTGAAATTATCTTCGTGTTGAATCCGAGAATTTTTGATGCTCTCGCGATGCCGGCAGTCCAAGTCATTCCTGTGGGGAGTTGTTTTGTTAATTTTGAAAGTTCTTTTATCGAATGTTTCTCTTTAAAATATTTAAGAACCATTTGAAGACATCTTTGGGCGCATTCTATATCTTTTTCTGATTTATAGAAAGGGATGTTTAGTTTCATAGTTCTAATTTTTCGATTAATTTTTCTTTGTTGAAAATTTCTAAATCTGTGTATTCTTGACCGGTACCGAGGAATAGGATTGGTTTTTTTGTGATGTGGGATACTGAGATCGCGGTGCCGCCTTTTTCGTCGACGTCGGCTTTGGATAGGATTATTCCGGTTATGTTTATTGCGTCGTTGAATGCTTTTGCTTGTTCGGTTGCGTCGTTGCCGGTTATTGATTCGCCGAGGAATATTGTCATGTTTGGTTTTGTGACTCGGGAGATTTTTTCTATTTCTTTCATTAGTGAGTCTCGGTTTTGCATTCGACCGGCGGTGTCGATTAGGACTACGTCGATTTTGTTTTTCTTTGCGTGGGTTATTGCTTCGAAGCCGACTGATGCGGGATCTGAGCCGTAGTCTTTTTTGATTATTGGAACCTTGAGTTTGTTTGCGTGTTCTTCGAGTTGTTGGATTGCGGCTGCTCGGAAAGTGTCGGCTGCGGCGAGGCAGACCGAGAGTTTATTTTTTTGGAGGTAGTTTGCGACTTTTGCGATTGTTGTTGTTTTGCCTGAGCCGTTGATTCCTGCGAAGAGGATTACGAAGGGTTTTTTGATTTCTAAAGATTCTTTGATTGTTTCTAGGAAGTTTGGTGGGTCGATTAGGATTGATTCGATGGATTCTTTTAGTTCTTTTTTGAGGTCGACTTCACTTAGGATTTTTCCGATTAGATTTGTTCCTAGGGATAGTTTTATTGATTGGACGGCTTCGTATGCGACGTTGTTTTGGAGGAGAATCATTTCGAGTTCTTGGAAGAGTTCTTCGAATTTTTCGTCGGTTAGTCGTTTTTTGAATTTTGAAAAGAAACCTTTTTCTTCTATTGGGGTTTCGATTGTTTTTTCGAGGGACTGTTCTAATTCGTCTTTTGGTTTTTTTATTTCTTTTTTTAATTTTTTGTCTGCTTCTTTTTTGGTAGCCCTGACTTTGATTTTTTTTGTATTCTTCGGGGTTTCAACTGGTTCTTCTGTTTTTTTTATCCATTCTTTTAGTTTTTCTTTTAGTTTGCCGAACATGTTTTTTTGAAGGAGAGGTGGTTTAAATTTGTTTTGAAGGGGAGTATAACAATTCTTTTAAATGGGGCGAAGTTTTTGTTGTTATGTTGACGTTTAGTGATATTTATGAGATGATGAGGAGGGAGAAGTATTCTGAGAATTTACAGATTTTGCCGAGGAAGTTTTTGACGGATGTGTCTGAATATTTTCGGGAGAAGAAGAGCTTTTTGGCGAAGGAGGATGATTCGTTTTCGGATGTGGCGATGAAGAACAAGAAGAAGTTGGATAATGCGGTTTCGAGTTTTAGGGATTTGTTGAGGATTCGAAAGAAGAAGATTTTGAATTTGGCGTTTGTTGCGTCGCAGGTTGGGATTTCGAAGAAGGATTTTGAGAATTTATTGGGGTTTGAGAAAGATTTGTTTGAGGAGTTGGTGAAGGCTTTGGAGAGGGCGGAGAAGAATCAGGCTGTTGATATGTCTGGGGCTGTGAAGGATGAGAGGAAGCATAGGTTGGTTAGGTTTCTTAGGGATGTTCCGGAGTTTTTGGGCGTTGATGGGAGCGATGTTGGTCCGTTTGAGAAAGGAGAGGTTGCTAATTTAGAGGGAGAGATTGTTAGTATTCTTGAAAAGGATAAGAGCGTTGAAGTTATTGAAGAGGATTAATTATATATTTTACTTTGTATTAGAAGAGTTGTCCAAAGCGTGCCTGTTATGAATGCCATTATTGCTGAGAATGTGAGATTTAGAGTGTAATAGGTTATTGTTAAGATGAACATGCCTATTGATGTTATTAGTGCGGTTTGTAAGGAGAGGAGGGATTTTCTCTTTTTGAATCCTTTTATTATTTGAGGGATGAGTGCGTAGCTGAATGCGATCATGATTATAGTTATTGTTATGTCTTGCCATGCCATAAGCCTGCGAAGGGAGTCAAACCCTCGACCCTCTGTTTACAAGACAGATGCTCTATCACTGAGCTACGCAGGCATATTGTTTTATTGGCTAAATAGTTTTTAAGGTTTGTGTGGTTTTCGATTGCCAAGCAAAAGGTTTAAAACAAGATTTTTTTATGGTAGGATATGCCAGGGAAAAATAAACCGAAGCGACTTGATAGGAATAGGTCTTGGAGAGTTGCGCGAAGGAAGAGAAAGCGGGCTGGGTTGGCGATTGGGACTTCGAGAAACAGGAAGCCGAGGCCGAAGAAGAAGGCTAATAAGGTTGAATGATTATTTGTTTTCTGGCAGGGGGTATGTTTGAATTTT
>Ga0265594_1001567_pt1 | contig 17654 bp, 16 predicted proteins | sample saktaG_11_FD_190147 | JGI IMG/M metagenome (GOLD analysis project Ga0265594, IMG submission 190147) | Saline water microbial communities from Sakinaw Lake, British Columbia, Canada - sak_2011_5_24_80m | ecosystem: Environmental > Aquatic > Non-marine Saline and Alkaline > Saline ... | reverse complement strand
ATGTCCGTATATCGTATGCGCCGGTTCTGAAAATTGTAGATTCAGATCGTACTTGACTTCAAGTAGTGCGCCCCTTAATATGAACGGACAGGTCAGTAATATTGCCCATGAAACGAGGATCGTCAAATATTTCTTTAAAAAAAAGTTCATTTGACAAGAGTGATAATATGTATGTAAACGGGTTTTTTGGGTAATTTCCATATACTGGAAATATAGTTGAAATATTTGAATTAACAAGAGGGGATTGAGACTTCTGCGAATATTGACACTTCGATCGAATTGTTATAAATTAACCCGCTTTTTCAGCCTCGATAGCTCAGTTGGTAGAGCAGCGGCCTCTTAAGCCGACGGTCGTAGGTTCGAACCCTACTCGGGGTACAAACAATTCTCAAATAAATGTATATACAGTCGGTTATTCTTTATGCAATACACAGCGGAATCCCACGGCGGACCCATATTTGCCGGATGTGCTCTGGGGAGTCATCCAGTAGCGGTACCAGGTTGACAGGCTTTCCAGGTTTGCTTTGACTCCTTTTGATTCGTGGTAGCTGCCGCCTTTAATAACCCGGTACGACCGGAAATTCCCGCCAAACCAGGAATTGGTCCACTCCCAAACATTGCCCGACATATCATAGGCGCCATAGGGGCTGGGACTATCCATCGTATTATTCTCGCCATTATATTTACCGACCGATGTGGTTGATGCGGAAAAACCACGCTCCATGCAGCCGGCGATATTGGCATTCTGGCAATCAATATCATTTCCCCATGGGAAATTGAATCCGCTGCGACCGCGCGCTGCTTTTTCCCACTCTTCTTCAGTAGCTAATGCCAACCCGTACCATTTTGCAAACGCATGAGCGCCGAACCAGGAAACATCTCCCACAGGATGATCCATATATTCATTGCTTTCCAGAATAAAATATTCTTTCTTAATATCAAAGAGAATATCACCAATCTCTTTTTTCTTTTCTTTTACATCGATGTATTTATATTCGCCAACCGGTTTAAATTCATCACCTTCATAATGTCCGTACCCGTTCTTATCGACGGCGTTGCGACAATAGGCCTGATTCAGGAAATTCAGATATTGACGGCAGGTAACCGGGTATTTCATGATCTCGTAATCATAATTGATTTTCCGGATTATATTATCCCTGCCGGATGTGTATTCTCCGGCGGCAACTTTTACGAACTGGGTTACTTCCGGGCTGCTGGTGTAGAATTCCCGTGTTTCGCTCCATTCGCCATAAATACCACCTTTGTTTCTGGGACGAACCGACCACTGGTGCCACTCTTCCTCAAGTCCTGATAAAACAGCAAAGGTGTCACGTACCAATTTTGTATATTGAATAAATTCAGGATTCAAAGCCTTGACAACTTTCACTTCGTATGCGCTGGCGTACCTGGATTTATGCCAGCTTAAATGGGGAGTTTCAGTACTTTTATAATAAAACTTGTGTTTTGGACCGATTAATTCCGGTGGCAATGGCGGTTCAATAGAGAATTCACGGAAAATACTCCATTCGCTCCACTTTTCAGCTGGATTTTTCGCGACCACAGCCCAGTAATACCGTCCAATAGTCAGCGGTTCGGTAATAAGTGATGTATCGGTTACTGTATACGATGCGACAATATTTTTAAAATCCTGGTCCTTGGCAATCGCAATAACGTAATTATTGGCGCCATATAGTGATTTCCATTTCAGGAAGATCCGGCTTCTGGTCTTAATCACCATCTTGTTTCTCGGGTAAAGTAAATAGGGCGAAGTAAACGCACTTTTCAATATCGTGATCGGGATCTCTTCAGATTCGGTACTGTTTTCTGAATTATCGGTGGCAACGGCTTTAATTCGGTGGATCATTCCATCAGCCCAGAAGCCTACATTTAAAATTATCGCATAAGGCGGATTGTAAACCTCCTGAACCAGTTCGCCATCTACAAAAAACGCTACTTTCATAATTCCATGTTTATCGCTTGCCGATGTTATGATCCGTAACGGACCTGTGGCAGTAAATTCGGCTTTCGGGGAAATGATCTTGATTCTAGGCGGTTTTGTATCAGGCTTTTGAGCGCCATTAAGCGGAGCGCAGATATTTATGAATAACAATAACATGATTAAAGAAAAATATTGTGAACGGAAAGTGCGGTCGATTTTTTTATTCAGGGTGGTTTTTTTTACTACAATGCTGTGGCTCATAATCCTGTTCCCCCTCTAACTGATAATATTTACTTCATACTTGTTATATATCTATGTATTGAATATACTGTTTGTATGCAAATCTTTCAACATATGATTATCAAAAATGAAGATTTTGATTTGTAACGTATACTATTTTTATACATCCCTGGATAAATTCTGGTTGACAAATCAATTTTTGCCCTGTATATTGAAAATAGCGAAAGTAGGGTAAATGATGAATGAAAAACCCTTAAAGATCATTTTATCAAAGGTGCTGGTTTTGGCATACAGATTATTCAGCCCACTAGCACTTGTGAATGAGAATATTTTAGGTGGTAAGAATAAATCAGAAGATCCATATGGAATTGATCTCATAGAGTTTAAGAATTAAATTTTATTTTTTCTCACAACATTAACTCCATTTAAAGGAGTAGTTTTTTAATCATGTTAATTAAACATAACAAAACCACAGGAGGTAAAATCATGAAAAGGAATCTTTTTTGCTGCATCATTTGTGTTGTTTTGTTTTTGGTTCAAATATCCTGGGCTCAGCTGAAGATAGGTACAAATGGAAAGGTGAGTATCGATGGGGCTGATCCTCATGATTCAAGAAGTCTAAACATTTACAACTCACAAACAGGTAATTATACTTATGGTATTGTAGTAGAAAAAGTAGGTACTATATCGGTTGCTTGGCACGCTACCGGCATTTATAGTTATATTAATACGGGAAAGGGATATTTAAAAGGAATCGGGGATATGTTTATAGTTCTTCACCTGTGAGTAACAGTCGGTCATATGGTATATGGGGTGGAGCCGGCAATTATACCAGTGGCTGGAACTATGGAGCATATGGTAGATTATATGGCGACAACAATGGCGCCGGAATATATGGAACCGTTTATGGTGACACACCTATACCTGAAAAATATGCAGGATATTTTTACGGTAATGTAAAAGTAACCGGCAGTTTATGGGCAAGCAGTATTACAGAATCAGATCGAAGATTGAAAAAGAATATTGAAAGCCTCAGGAATAAAGAAAAATCCATGGAAAAAATAATGAAACTTAATCCGGTTAAGTATGAACTTAAAAATTATAGGCCTGATTTTGGAACAACTGCCATTAGTGATACCGGGACAACATCCCAAATAATTGAACCTGCGTTGTTAAACAGGGAACACATCGGTTTTGTGGCTCAAGAATTGAAAATAGTATATCCTGAATTAGTTTATACAGATGGGGAAGGAGTTATGGGTATAAATTACACTCAATTAATTCCTATTTTAGTGCAGGCAATCCAGGAACAGCAGAAGGAGATCGAGGAGTTGAAGAAGAAACTAAAATGAGGTATAAAAAAAATGATAAAATGTAAATTTACCTATAAGATGATTGTAATGTTTGGGTTACTGAACATGTTTTTTCTGCCCTCATTTGCTCAAGGTCAGACAGAACCATTCCCATACCAGGAACCAATCCCGTACCATATGCAATCGTACTTCAGAAGCTCTGGTGTATACGATGGCAATAGAGAATTCGAGGCACAGGCTATTTCATCACACCGAGAGTTGGTTCAAGTTCCCAACGCCCCATGGTTGAGACTCTTTTTTGGAAAATGTAACCTTGGTCGTAAAAGCTATATCAAGATTACATCCATTGAAGATGGAGAGCAGCAACATCTTAATTCCACAACTTTGAAGCAATGGCATAATACATCAGCCTTTTTTAACGGCGATGCCATAAAAGTTGAACTCTATGTTGCTCCAGAAGACAAGGGAATTTTCTTTGAAATAAAGGAAATTATGGTTGGTAATCGTGGGATCAAAAAAGGAAAAAATGCATTATCAAAAGTTACCGGCGATCCGTGTACAGGACGGTGTGGAATTTGCGGTGGTATCGATGATCGTGTTAGCTCAAATGATCCAGCTATTGGTCGGATATTTCCTACCTGTAAAAAATACGGCTGTACTGGTTGGATTGCCTCGAATGGGACCTATATAACCGCAGGTCATGTTCCAACTTGTTTTGATGCGGAATCAGCTCTCCAATTCAATGTACCAAAATCTCTGCCTGATGGTACTGTCCAACAACCTGCAACTAAAGACCAATACTCTATTGTACGGGCGCCCGACAGCCCAGAACCTGAATATGATGATAGTGGGATCGGTCAAGATTGGGCAGTTTTTTATTGTTATCCTAATTCTGAAACCGGTTTATTGCCGGTGGAAGCCCAAAATGCGTTCTATCGCCTAACAATCGATAGTAATCCCACTACATTCCGAGTCACAGGTTTTGGTCTTGATGAGTGTCCGCCTGGCCCAGATTCTACAACTGATTATAGGAACGAAGATAACCATACACAGCAAACAAGTACAGGACCAAACAACGGCGAATACGGTAGTGGCAATGATGTCTACTGGAGATTTAGTGTGGATATTCGAAGTAGAAGCTCTGGCAGCCCCATCATTCCATTAAACACCGGTCTGTCAGTAGGGATTGTTACTCACTGTCCTTGCCCAAACAAAGGCACTTCGTTTAAGAACGATGAGCTAGCAGATACACTAAATACATATCTCGGTCATGATATAATGTATGTAGATAATGGACATCCGGCCACTATTGAAGATGGAAGTGTTTTTAGACCATACAATACAGTAATTGAAGGCGTTAACGCAGTTCATAGCGAAGGAATATTATGTCTTGTGAAAGGTTCATATAACGAAAGCCTGACGATCAACAAAGCGATGAAGATTATTGCACCTGTCGGAACGGTAACTATAGGACCATCCGCATTATCAAAACCAGATATAGCATACGAATACAAGAATCCTGATAAGGATCAAGCTGCAGATAATTCTATCCCAACCGAATTCAATATGTATCAAAATTATCCGAATCCATTTAATGTTACAACAACTATATATTATGCTCTTAAAGAAGACGTGAAAGTTAACTTAAAAATCTATAATATCGTCGGGCAGGAAATACAAACACTAGTAGATAAAAACCAACTTGCCGGATATTATTCAGTAATCTGGGATGGCAGTAATAATTTTGGCAGATCCGTTCCGAGCGGGATTTATATCTTCAGAATAAATACGAATAAATTTAATAAGTCATTAAAATTATTGATGTTGAAATAGCATATGAGAGGAGGACAAAGCAATGCTTCGCTTTATATTCAATAAATCAGTGAAGACAACTTCTTTTATAGTTGTTTTATTATCTACTTTTTTATTTTCTAATTGTAGATTAAATGCAAACAATTATACTGTTGGAGAAAATGTTTGTGATACTATTTGTATAATAGACTGGCATGCCTCTATGTCGAATGATTGCTTTACAATTACCCTTGATAGCACGTTGATTCCTTATGTTACCGGTCTTGATTTTCAAATAGAAATAATAGCAGTTGATGGCACGCTTTCGTCAAACATTTCGGATTCTGTGAAGGTGGGCGATGTATTCACTATGCCTGCCCCAAGCGAATCAGGCAATTTGGTCATTAATTTTCTGGAAAGAGTTGATTCATTTGGATTCATTGTTAAAATTGTAGGAACACCTTCCATTGTAGGGGAAGATTATTATTGCCATCCAACTTATGTAATGACAGTAGCATGTTTCACCTTATTGACAATTTTAGCATTACCACCGGATGATTCAATATGTACTGTACAGCCTAGTTCAAACTTAATTAATGATATCAGAGAAATGCCTCTAAAATACGAACTTTATCAAAATTATCCGAATCCCTTCAATATCACGACAAAAATCTCATTCCAATTGCCGGAGCCAGGCTTTGTGAATTTATCAATTTATGATATTGGCGGCAAATTAGTTGAGACACTAGTTAATGAACACAAAAGTTCTGGTTTCTATTCGATTGATTGGAATGCAAGTAAATGCGAATCAGGAATATATCTGTACAAAATTGAGTCTGGAAAGTTTGTATCGGTTAAGAAATGTATTTTTGTCAAATAGTATCAAATATTGTAAATCTCTGTTCTTTTATTAGAACAGACGAAGTGTTTTTATTATCTTCCTTTCATTATAGCTGTGTTATTACAACAGGTTCTGCTTGAAGCGCCCGGCGTCTGGATTTTTACCAGTGGAGTGTTCAGGGTTATTTCGTAAACTCAAACAATTATCGATACCTTCGTGCAGATAATTGAACAGCGTCAAAAACTGACTGTATGTTTTGGGTTAGTTTAGAAAAAATGACCTATCGATAAATAGAACAAACCGCGATTCCAGAATTTATAGCCGTAATCCATGCTAATTGGTCCTAATGGGGTTGGGATCAAAACTCCCACCCTGGCGCCAATTTCCATCCGCAGCCAGTTAAAATCATCGAGTCCGTTCCAGACATTTCCGGTCATCGCCTGAAAACGTATAAAGCTCCCTTTAGTTAATGGAGCTCGGTAACCAATTCCCAGAGCAAGCATCAGACTGCCCCATAATTCATCCTGATGAAGTCCCGGCAGAGAGTTGACGCCACCCAGCCGAAAACGTTCATAATGAGAAAGCACCCTTGTTAAATATCCAAAATGTATATGAGTGGAGAAAGTATGCTTGTCATTATAGGTTTCGTATACTGCCGATTCGACTGAAATGCGGTCAAATTGTTTTAAATCGTCTTCGCTGATCGAATGTTCATAGATGATATTGTTCTTTCGACCTTTTGTTGGGATGTCCGGATCATCTGTATTTTCGACTAAAATACGGAGCACCAGACTTCCGATTCCATATTGATCTTTATTAATCGGATAGGACGAATATCCGGAATCTTCCAGTATTTGGTTGTGAACAAATTTTATCCCAATACCGCTTAAACCGACGCGCCGAATCTGGACACCGGCGTTTAATTCAAAACCGGTGTGATAAAATTCTCCGAAACTGACGCGTTTTCCTTCTTCATAAAGAGGGATGCTCTCAAATGTATGGTAAAGTGAAGAGTAGCCGGTAAATGTGGTCGTAAAAATTCGGGTTGTACGGGCGCTCCACTCCAATTTTCTATATTGATCGCTTACAATCAGGGATAACTGGTTATCAATGCCGGCTCCGAACAGGTTCCGGTATTTAGCAGCAATAAATGCAATGGCTTTTTTTTCGCTGTCATATCGGGTGCCGAAGGAAAACAGGGTTTTTTCTTCTTCTTCGACTTCTACCGTAAGATTGGTGGAATCACTTGAATGATTATCAAAAGACATGTAAATCGATTGAAAGAGTCCGGTGCTGAAAAGATTTTTCATACTGCGTTTGGCATAGGCGGAGTTCCACAATTGCCCCTCTTTTAATAGTAATTCCCGCTTAATAACATAGGGACGGGTTTTATTATTACCGGCGAAATGGATTGATCGGATAGAGGTATTATTTAGAAAATTAATGGCGTTTCGCATGTAATTTGGGTCCCATTTTGATGGATCGGCATAGGGTCGCAACTCATCAAGAAAGGGAAGTGTTGCATCGTAACCGCGCTGGACAAGTGAGTCGATGGCATTAAAATCGCTGGATGCATATTCGTCGATATTTGGGTTAATTAATATATCCGATAAATAGAGATTCCGGGTATCGGTGTAATATGCCAGTGTATTCATTGCCTGGTTAAAATAGGATAATGGATCGACATTCCGTGATATGGTAGTTATTTTGCTGGTCACATCGACTGCCACAATAAATGTCGCTCCCATTTCGACAGCTACATCGCTGGGAACATTATTGGTTAATCCTCCGTCCACTAATAAAAACGTATCAATTGCTACCGGGGCAAAAACGATGGGAAACGATGAACTCGCAGTGATGGATTTTGTTAAACTTCCATCTTTTAACACTACTGTTTGCCCGGATGTAATATCCGTTGCCACCGCCCGAAAAGGAATCGCCAGACTGTCAAAATTGCCTTTTGAAGCATATTCGGGATAAACCATCATCTGAAAAATTCGTTCCTGCAATTGCTGTGTAGGCAACAGATTAGTGGGGAAGATAACATTGAAATTATCGTCGAATTTTACCGTAAATAACTCAGGAAGATCGCTTATTTTCTGAGTGACAAATTCAATATCCCGATAGGGCTTTGGTGAGAATAATTTATTCCACTTTGTATTTCTGACATAATTCTCAATTTCCCGGGAAGAATTACCTGATGCATATAAAGCGCCAATCAATGCACCCATACTGGTGCCGATGATCATGTCGGGATAAAAACCGATCTCTTCAAGTGCCTTTAAAACGCCTATATGGGCGAATCCCCGTGCTCCCCCGCCACTGAGAACCAATGCAGTCTTCTCCTCTTCAGCAAAGAGGGAAAATGCATTTGAGATCGTTATTATCAAAATTATTGCAGGAATGGTAAGTCTTTTCCGTCGTGTAAAAGTCATGCCGAAAACTAAATAATTGTGGCTTATTTACCAATGAAATAGTGTAAATATTTCGTAAAGAATAGAATTGGACTTGAATCTGGTAGAATCAACGCCTAACTTCAAACTGCAATGAAATGTGATATGAGGAAATTATGCCAACAAAAAATCGCTATCCTTTGAGATTTCCCGGAACAAATCGTACCGATCAGGCATCTTTGAGATTGGAACATGACGGTTTTATTACGACATTTAAGGTGATTTTTGCATAGCAACAGGAAGTTATAAAAAATGAGTCTAAGACAGATCTGGACCACCTTTAAAACCAATATACGAAATAAATTAGTAGCCGGAGTATTAGCGCTGATTCCGGTTGTTGTGACCTATTATTTTCTGCGAGCTTTCATCGGTTTCTTCGACCGCATCGTCAGTCCGATAATTGATCCCTATCTTGGATTTCATATCCCCGGATTGGGGTTGATCGTATCCCTGTCGGCGATTTACGTCCTGGGTTTGTTTATTACCAATATACTTGGCAAAAGCTTACTGGGCTTCTTCGAGAAATGGCTCAATTATATACCGTTGGTTCGGACTGTTTATCAGACGATTAAACAAATTACGAGCGCTTTTTCCTTTACTCAGACCGGTTTTGAGCGGGTTGTGTTTGTGGAGTATCCCCGCAAAGGCGCCTGGACATTGGGATTTGTGACCGGACAATCAACGGGCGCAGACGGAACGGAATTCATTCATCTGTTTATTCCCACGACTCCCAATCCAACTTCCGGCTGGGCTTTATTCGTTCCTGAAGATGATGTTATTCCATCGGAGATGACTGTTGAACAGGGGCTGAAAGCGCTCATTTCCGGAGGAGCGCTCACACCTCCTATGATGAAATTACGCAAAAAACTGTAAGAATAATTTACTTGGAATTTCATATATCAGACATTAATCTTGCGTTTGTACATATGATTGGGTGATCTAAAATGAAAATTAAATATATTGATGGTAAACGATTTCGCAGAGGTATCAAAGCCGGGGCTAAGAAGGTCTGTGATAACCAGGATTATCTCAATGAAATAAATGTTTTTCCTGTTCCCGATGCCGATACCGGTTCCAATATGGCTTCAACGCTGAAAACGGTGGTCGAGGATTTGAGCAACGATCCAAACGAACCGGTAGATTCCAGTAGTCGAAAAATAGCCAATTCAGCGCTGGAAGGAGCTCGCGGTAACAGCGGTGTGATCCTGGCACAATTCTTCCACGGATTAGCCGAAGGGCTGGAAGAACGGATTAAAATCACCACCGAACAATTTGGGAAAGCGGTGCAACAAGCCAAAGAATCGGCATATGAAGCGTTGAACCAACCCAAAGAGGGTACGATCTTAACTGTTATGAAGGACTGGGCGGAAAATATTTATCAGAACAGTAAAAAGATTGTCGATTTTCAGGAGCTTCTTCATAATGGTCTGGATGTGGCGAAGAAATCTCTGGAAAACACAAAAACCAAACTTGAATCCCTGAGAAAAGCCAATGTTGTCGATGCCGGTGCCCAGGGTTTTGTGTATATTCTGGAAGGCATCACGCATTTTATAAAAAAAGGCAGGATCAAAGAATTTGACCAACAGATACAGGTTAAGCCCGTCAAAACTGTCGCTCACACCGACATGACGCTGGAAGATATTAAGTTCAGGTTTTGTACGGAATGTTTGATTGAAGGACAACAGATTGACCTGAAGACGTTGCGAAGACAGATTGAGCCGTATGGTGATTCAATTGTCGTTGCCGGTTCCGAGCATAAAGCCCGGCTGCATATTCACAGCAACAAACCCGCCGATGTTTTTGCCATTGCCCGTAAATACGGTGATCTACTCCAGCAAAAAGCCGATGATATGAAAAAGCAGTACCTGGTATCCCATAATCCCCATCCGCCTATCGCGCTGGTGGTTGACTCTGCCTGTGATCTACCCCAGGAATTCATTGATGAACACCAGATCCATGTTATTCCGGTGCGGGTGTCCTTCGGGAATTCAAGCTATATTGACAAAATTACGATTACTCCCGAATATTTTTATGAAATGTTATTGACCGAATCCCATCATCCAAAAACCTCGCAGCCGCCGCCATCGGAATTTAGAAATCTTTATCAGTTTTTATTGTCCCATTACGAATCAATAATTTCCATACATATTCCCGAAGCCGCCAGCGGTACTTACCAGAATGCGTTGACCGCGGCAAAGGGATTTCCGGAAAAGAAGATTTCCATTGTCGATGGAAAATCACTATCGATTGGTTTCGGATTCGTCGCTGAAAAAGCAGCTATGCTTATCAAAGAAGGTAAAGATCACGATGAGATTGTTCGTGAAATTGAAAAATTTACGAAACAGACTCAGCTTTTTGTCAGTATTCCCAGTTTGAAATATTTGATGAAAAGCGGTCGTGTCAGCAAAGCTAAGGGACTGGTGGCGAAAATACTCCATATCAAACCGATTCTCCATCTGGATCAGCGCGGTATGCCGCAGCATTTTTCAAAAAGTTTTTCCGATATGGGTGCGGTGAAAAAAGTCTTCAAACTGGTGATGGATTTTGTAAAAGATAAAAAACAGGTGCGTTTTTCAGTCGCTCACTGTAATGATATTCAAAAGGCGCAATATCTGGTTAAGCAATTGAAAGAAAAATTTGGTGATATTCCAATTACGATTATGCCGGTATCACCGGTATTAGGCGCTCATGCGGGTATTGGAGCCGCAGCAGTTGGAATTACCTGGGAGATATAAATGTTAAATTTAATGGCTATTCTTGTGCTGAGTTATCTGGCGGGATCATTTCCCACCAGCATTATCGTCGGAAAAATTACCAAGGGGATCGATATTCGGGAGCATGGTTCCGGAAATGCCGGTGGGACAAACGCCTTCCGGGTTCTGGGCTGGAAAGCCGGGCTGTTCGTTTCTTTGGTGGACATTGCCAAAGGAACGTTTGCAACTCTGGTCATATCCCGCATTCATTTCGGCACGGCGCCTTTTGAAAATCCATCAATTGTGATGATTCTGGCAGGTATTTGTGCAATTCTTGGACATACCTTTACAATATTTGCCGGTTTCAAAGGCGGTAAGGGCGTCGCTACGGGCGCCGGAATGTTGATTGCCTTATATCCCTACGCGTTACTAACCTGTCTGGTAATTTTTATCCTTGTTCTTTTTACGACGGGTTTTGTCTCCGTCTCCTCCATCACCGCCGCCATTAGTTTGCCGATCGTGCTCTTTATGTTTGACCGCTTTCTGGATATGAATATCGATCCGGTGCTGATGATTGTCAGTATTATCATCCCGTTTTTTATTATTTTTACTCACCGGACGAATATCAAGCGCTTGATTAGCGGTGAAGAAAAATCTTTTGAAAAATTAAAAATCTTTCGCAGATCGTAAAACAAACACTCCTGTTTGTTTGCTTTGAATACCCAAAACATCTCAAAGAACAAACATTCATGTTTGTTGGTTTTGAATACCCAAAGATTTACCCTACTCTTGTTTAATAGCCCTGGTATTTGAACTCCATATAAACCGCTATTAGTCGGAAGCGGGTTTGTTCTTTAGACACAGCGAGAGAGAGGTTGTACTCCTTGTTATTTCGGCATAAAATAATTTTCTCCCTATAAAATCCTTTACAGATTGGAATAAATCTCCTAATATTAATGAGTCTGCTTGAGAAAGGTTGAAATTTGAATTATTTTAAGAAATATTTAGAAACTGTTGAAACAGTTATTTCATCAGATAAGTTATTATTAACCCCCGACTTAAGTCGGGGGTTAACCTTACACAACACTAACCTTTCAACCGTTTCAACGGTTTTCTTCTCTGGTTTTTTACATTTTTAAGTGAACTCATTAATAAAAATAATCTTATCTGTTGGATTTTACTGAGAAAGGCATGAGGATTTTGAATAAAATTAAACCGATAGCACTGTTCATCATGTTGGTGGGCATTGTTACTGCCCAGCTTCCTTACAACGATTTTGAGATTGTCGAGAGTATTCCGGTGGAGACCACCTTGGACAACCCGGATATCCGAAATACATTTGATGTCTGGCTGGAAATGATCAGCGATGCTCAATCGACTATCGATATTGAGCAATTTTATATTTCCAATGAAAAGGGTGAGGCACTGGAACCCATTATCCGGGCGATTGAAAAAGCCGCTGATCGCGGTGTGGAAGTTCGGATCATTGCGGAAGAGAAGATGTCAAAAACCTATCCGGAGACCCTGGAGCTGTTAAGTAAACAAAAAAATATTCAAGTTCGATTGATAAATGTATTCGGCTCAAAAGGCGGTGTTCAGCATAGTAAATATTTTATCGTTGACCGCCGGCAGGTGTTCATCGGCAGCCAGAATTTCGACTGGCGGGCGCTGGATCATATTCACGAACTGGGACTCCGCATCCGTCATATTCCCTATGCAAAGAAAATGACGAAACTTTTTGAATTGGACTGGAAGCAATGCCATGCAAAGCGAATGCTGCCTCAAAGTCCTTCCCGGGAGTCCGAATGGATGACGGTAAAAGAAAATGAACGGGAACCGGTGCGATTTTTCGCTACCGCCAGTCCCGAAGGGAATATTCCTTCAGGTTTTGTGCTTGATTTACCCGCGCTCATTGAATTAATAGATAATGCCCGAAAAAGAGTTTATATACAGTTGCTATCCTATTCGCCTTCAGTTCGGGGAGGCGCCTATTTTGCTGATTTGGATGATGCGCTGAGGAGAGCCGCCGCACGCGGTGCGGATGTTCGCTTGATCTGCTCCGACTGGTGTCAGAAACCCTATGAAATGCCCTGTCTGAAAGAATTAGCGCAATTACCTAATTTAAATGTGAAATTGAGCACAATACCGGAATGGTCTGGAGATTATATTCCATTTTCAAGAGTAGAGCATTGCAAAATGATGATTATTGATGATTCATTGAGCTGGATAGGTTCAAGCAACTGGCAGCGGGATTATTTTTATGATTCCCGGAATATTGCCGTTGTCGTACGAAATACCCGAATTAACACGATGCTGTCACGGATTTTTCTTAAAAGCTGGGACGGACCTTATTCGTGGAAAGTTGATCCGGAGCAGGAATACAAACCAAAATATTATGGTGAAAAGAATTGATTTTTTATTTGGAAGACATCATTTTATGGCATAATATGTCAAACGATACCGACGAAAACGAAAATCAAGAGGGAGAATGATATGAAACGATATGGAATCTTATTAATAGGATTGCTGGCGATCCTTTTCATGTTTTGTGAGCCGACAACCTCGGTGGATAACGATATTAATGATAATGATACTACAGCGCCGTCGATTCCAACCGGTTTGGCGATTGATGAAAATGCTTCTATTGAAGATACTATTAAGTTTACCTGGAGCGCCAACACCGATGACGATTTTGATTATTATCGTGTATATCGGTCAATTGATGCGGATTCGTTGTCACTTTATCAACAGGTATCAGAAACCGGTTTGACTATATATATCGATGCCGGCGTCGATTATGGGACATTGTACTTTTACCGGGTGTCTGCTGTAGATGAGAATGATAATGAGAGCGAAAAGAGCGCCGCAATTTCCTATGAACCGGTGAATATATTTGCGCCGGCAGTTCCTACCGGATTTTCGGCTTATGGCTATAATCTTCCCGGAGAATCGCCCTACGTAGAATTGCGCTGGACGTCAAATACCGAATCGGATTTTCTGCATTATAATGTTTATCGGCATACAAACCGGGCGTTTACATCGGATTCCGCATTCTTTATCACTCAAACGACCGAGACTCACTACACTGATAACACAGTAGATGTTGGACAACGCTATTATTATCGGTTAACCGCTGTTGATAAAGGCTTAATGGCAAGCAATCCCACAAGCGATGAATCCGATCTGCCATTACCGCAACCATCCCTGGTTTTTCCCAATAATGCTGCTACAACCACAACTCTTCGCCCGAACCTCGAATGGGAACGTGTAGAGGACGCTACCAAATATGAAGTTATTGTTCAAACATCATTGTACAGCGGTGTTGTTTGGACAGGGGAAGTGACACAGCCAGCCAGTGGAACTACTGTAAATATCGGATATCCCAGTGAGCCGGCACTGTCAAATAATACTAAATATTACTGGCTGGTCGCTGTTTTTTCATCGGATAATACAGCCGCGAATACATATAGCGATAGTACCAGGTATTTCTGGACGCCAGCGAAATAACGCATTGTAAAATAGAATTAGCGGGTATCTTTCTGTTGCAGGAGGATACCCGTTATAATTAATAGCAGACCGATCAATGTAGCCGGAAGGATCTCTTCGCCCACTATTATCCGGATCCAGATCAAGGATATAAAGGGCGCCAGATAGATATAGTTTGAAATGCCTGCAATTGAAGGCGCTAATTGCAGGGCTTTCAACCACAGGAAAAACGTAATTCCCATCTCGAACATGCCCACGTATAGCGCGCCCGCCAGCCCCTGCCAGACCGGTAGTGTAAAACCATGCACATAGACGTACAAAATAAAAGTGTATATACTTCCGAATAAAAATGACAGCGCCATATTTTCCAGGTCTTTTCCACGGGATTTCATAGTTATCAACCAGTAAGAAGACCAGATCAAAGCGCTGCCCAAACCCAGCAGGATACCCGGTAGATTCGTGGACTGAAAACTTGTAAATTGTCCCCGGGTTGAGATTATGACCACTCCGCAAAAACTGACCAATAATGCGAGAATCTGTCGGCGGGAAAGCGGGTGTTTTAAAAACAGGTATGATAATATCGACAGGAAAATAGGCCAGGTATAATTCAGCGGCTGCGCCTGCTGTGCCGGCAGCAGATCGTAGGCTTTGAACAACACTATATAATACAGGAAGGGATTCAATAATCCTCTCAAAGCGACATTGCGAATTTCCCGGAGAGTAAAATCAGACGGATTCCGAATATTACCCTGCAGAACGACCATCATGGATAAGACTATCGCCGAGCTGACCGTTGCGAAGAAGACCAGTGTTACAGGAGAAATATACCGTAAAGTGATCTTGAATGCGGAAGCGACGGTTGACCAGAGCAGGACGGCAAGGAATGTATAGAAATAAACTGATTTATGAGATGTCATGTCGCGATTATAATGAAATTTAAAGATAATTCAAAGAAAAGGAACGAAACCTTTTTAAAATATGGTTTATAGAATCTTGTTCAGTCAGGTCCTCAGACCTGACGGTATGAAAAGGATCGTCGAGAGTAAGCTCCCGACGCAACTGACAAATTCCTGATACGGCTGGAGGACGGAAATGAGTACACCTGTCAGGTTTAATCAAATACGCGAATCTGAAGCCGCAAAATCTTTTAAACCTGACAGGTGTTCTGTCTCCTAAAATATTCACAGATCAGATAAATTTGTTGCATTAAATTAATTACCGTTTTACATTAGTCCCGAATTGGGGTTTAGGCGTTGAGTGAATAACCGCCCGGTTTTCGACTCAGCATGTTTTTTGAGAAGTCTTGAAATATTTATAAAAAAACTGCATAGGCAGAAATATTATGCAAGATAAAACTGCCCCTGACGGCAATGAACTGACAGTAAATCTGGTCCGCTTGCGCAAGTCGGATCACGGCACGGAAGGAATCCTCTTCTTCCGTCACTTTTCCTGTTTCTCCATGGAACTTCCCTGGAGAGACAACCGGAGAAATATATCCTGTATTCCACCTGACATTTATCACGTTCAAATAAGAGTATCTCCACGATATGGCAGAGTTTATTGGGTTATTGAAGTACCGGATCGGAGCTATATCCTGATCCATTCAGGCAACTGGGCTGGTGATGTATCCAAAGGATTGAAGACCCACACCAATGGCTGTATCCTGCTGGGTAAATATACCGGAATCTTGCAGGGGCAGCGGGCAGTTCTGTGTTCCCGACCGACGATAACCCGATTTCTGAATATGATTCAGGGACGAACTTTTCGATTAAAGATACTGGATACCATCGCAGAAGTGTAAAAAACCTCCCGGAGGTTACAAACCTCCGGGAGGCTGATAAAAGGAGGTCCTATGGCTGTAAACATTTTAGCATCGATTCTCGGAGGCGGACTTACCGGTCTGGTTGGTAACATCATCACTTCCACTACCAATTATAGAATGCAGAAACTCAAAAACCAGCATGAAGAAAAGATGTCGGAGCTGGACATGCAGACGATTCGGCTGGAAGCCGAAATGAATGTAAAAGTAACTCAGGCGGAAACGGAGGGTAAAATCTCACTTGCAGAAGTGGATGCCCTGAAGGCATCCTATGCTCAGGCGGGAAAACCACTCTTCGAACGATCCTATATGGACAAACTGATGAAAAGTCCCTGGACTGCCTGGATCGGCGCTATCCTGTCTTTTCTCTTTGGGCTGGTGGATTTTCTCAAGGGCGCCGCCCGACCGGTTCTGACCTACTACCTGATGGGCGTCTCAACCTGGATCACAATCATTGCCTATCAGACTGTGGAGAAAGCAACCGGCGCTAATCCGCTTGACCTTGTGAAATCACTGGAACTCTTTGATAAAGTCACGACCACCATGATCTACCTGACCGTATCCTGTGTCAGTTGGTGGTTTGCGGATAGACGGACGGCTAAGTTTTTAATGAGGCTTGAGGATGGGAACCTGAAACAATGAGAAGCACCAAATCCCAAAACACAAAACACAAACAAATTCTAATTACCGAAATTCTAAATCTCAAACATGATATTGCTGAATGTTCACAGTTTGGGTTATTGGGATTTAAATATTGGATATTGTTTGATATTTGTTATTTGGTGCTTGTTATTTATGCCGACAGGCAGAGGTGGTTTGCGGACAGGAGAACGGCCAAGTTTTTAATGCGGCTGGAAGATGGGAACTTAAAATAATGAAAAATCTCAAATCCCAAACCCATTCATCTGATCGATTTTGCGTTTGCTAGTTCGGTAATATATAGATGTTATTCATATATGAGTCCACTCTAAAAAGGCTGGCATAAAATCTGCACAAATATATTGCATAATACACTGTAATATCATATATTTAGGTGTTGTTTTTAACTTAAAAAAGGGGCCGCATGTTTCGAGAAAACA
>Ga0265594_1001564_pt1 | contig 17661 bp, 20 predicted proteins | sample saktaG_11_FD_190147 | JGI IMG/M metagenome (GOLD analysis project Ga0265594, IMG submission 190147) | Saline water microbial communities from Sakinaw Lake, British Columbia, Canada - sak_2011_5_24_80m | ecosystem: Environmental > Aquatic > Non-marine Saline and Alkaline > Saline ... | reverse complement strand
TCTCCTTGATCCTCTCGGTGGCCTTCTGGACGATCCCCTCAGGGTCGTAGGCGCCAGACCCCACCCCGTCTTTGTTTTCGGGAAGGCCGAAGAGGATCACCGCGGGAACTCCCAGGTCCTCCAGCTCCTCGACTTCTTTTGCCAGGCTATCGAGGCTGTGTCTCTCCTGCCCCGGCATCGACTCGATCCTCACCGATTCGTTCAGCCGCTCGTCCACGAAGAGGGGCTGGATCAGGTCGTCGACCGATACCCTCGTCTCGGCGACCATCCTCCTAAGCCCAGGTTTACGAAGCCTACGCATCCTTCTCATCTTCCACCTCCAGCCCGAAGAGCTCTTCAACGCGCCTCAGACAGTCCTCGTCCCCCCGCTCTGCCGCCCTCCTCAAAACCTTCGTCGGCTCGGCGAAGATCTTATTCACGATCGAGTGGCTCATGTCCATCAAAACCTTCTCCTCGATCTCGCCGAGGGTGTGGCGGGCTCCGAGCTTGTTCATCGCCCTCTGACACTCCAGGGTCTTGATCTCCTCAGCCTGGAAGTAGATCATGCCCAAAAGCTCCTCGGCCCTCTTTCTCTTGTACTTGGCCTTGAGAAGATCCAGCTCCTCGGCTATGATCGCCTCCACCTTCTCCATCTCGACCATCCGAAGCCTCATGTTCTCGGCGCTGATCTCCCGGAGGGCGTCGATGTTCCGAAGCGCAACGCCCGGAATCTCGCCCACGTCCTCGTCGATGTCCCTGGGGTTGGCGATGTCGATCATCAGGAGAGTCTCCTTCTCCCTTCTCGCCATCACCTCCTCAAGATCGTCACGCCTCAAGATGTAGTGGGGTGCGGAGGTTGCGCTGATCACGAGGTCTGAAGTCCTGATCCTCTCCTTCATCTCGTCGAAGGCAACGGCAGTGCCACCGAGGCTTGCGGCGAGAGAGAGGGCCCGCACGAAAGTCCTGTTGGTGACGTAAAGCTCGCCTATGTTCCTCGAAAGAAGGGCTTTTGAGATCAAGGTCCCGGTATCCCCAGCCCCGATCACCAGAACCGATTTGCCATCCAGACTTCCCAGAATCTCCTCGGCGAGGTCGACGGCCGCGGAGCCCACTGAGATCGACCTCTCGTTGATACTGGTCTCGCGACGGACCCTTTTTCCTACCTGGATCGCCTTCTTGAAGGCGACGTCGAGGGTCCAGCTGGTCGTCCCCGCCTCCTTCGCCATAGAATAGAGCTCTTTCATCTGGCCGAGGATCTGGTCCTCGCCGATGATCATCGATTCAATGCCCGAGGCGAGCCGGAGAAGGTGCAATAGGGACTCGTCGTGATCCTGAAAATCGATTATGCGCGATGAGACCCGGGCCTTCTTGGCGAACTCGAAGAGGACCTTCTCACCCCGAGGCGATACGACGTAGATCTCGACCCGGTTGCAGGTCTTGAGGACAGCGCACTCCTCCACCAGCTCGTGGGACGAGATCCAGGATAAGAGCGCGTTCAGGTCGCCATGCCAGGACCGCTCAATCTCGTCGATGCAGGCCTTCCTGTGGGTCACCAGCATCGAGGCTATCTCGCTCATCTGGGGTCACATGTTCTCCGGCCCTCTTATAGGCCTTTTCATAGGACTCCTCCAGGAGACGCCATACCTCCTCATCGGAGATGATCTCCCAGAGGATCCTCTTCCTCTCGGCCTGCTCCGATACCCGCTCTTTTAAAACAACCCTCATCTCCCCCAGAAGGCGGGCCATATCGGCGTACCTCTCGTCCAGGACCTCCTCGAGCCTGATGCGGAGGTATTTGGATAGCGCCGGGCTCTTTCCGATGGTCGATATGGCGACGACTACCGGATCTCTCCATATCACCGAGGGGACGACGACCTCGCCGACGCCGTCGACCCTGTTCACCAGGACGCCCATCTTTGTCGCCCTCTCTTCCAGCTGGACGTTCAGGGCGGGATCGCTGGTGGCGGGGATCGCGATGAATGCCCCTCTGAGGAGGTCGTCTGCGCCGGAGGGAAGACTGGCCTTGACGAGCTCTATCGCCCCCTCCTCCGCCATCTTCAGAAGGCCGGGCGAATAGTCCTGGCTTGCCACCGTCACCTTGGCGTACTGAGAGAAAAGCCTCGCCTTTCTCTCGCCGACGTCGCCCCCTCCGAAGATCACGACCTTTCGACCCGATAAATCCAGGAGGAGGGGGAAATGGCTTTTCAGATCCTGGCCCCCGTCTTCTTGAACTCCCTCTCGCTGAAGAGGACCTGATAATCCTCGACCCCGGTCTTGTGGGAGATCTCGGCTGCGACCTTTCGGCACTCGTCCCTGGAATGGGAGTGGACGACGGTGTAGAGGTTGTAGGGCCAATTCTGCCTTGATGGGCGCTCGTAGCAGTGGGTGACCTCATCAAAGGAGGCCATGATCAATCCGACCCTCTCCACCTCCTCCAGCGGGACGCGCCAGACGATCATGGCGTTGGCCACGATCCCCAGAGCCCTGTGGCCTATGGTGGCCGCAAACCTCCTGATCACCTCCCCCTCCAAAAGGAAGCTCAGCCTCTCCAACACCATTTCCTCGCCGATGGATAGCTCCATCCCCAGAGCCTCGTAGGGCCTGGACGATAGCGGTATCCCCTCCTGGGCGGCCCTGATGAGCGCAAGGTCCAGATCGTCGATCTGCTCAGTCGTTTCATCATCTCCTTTACGAGCTACTTCCAGCCGTCGGGGTCCTGGAAGGGGTACCTGTCGGTTCCCTTCGTCGGAACCTGCTTGGGATCGGCTCCCGGGTTTCCCTCGACTTGGTGATCGCTCCAGTAGTTTCCGCCGACTTCGGATCCGGCGTCCCACTCGTTATTCCCGTTGTCGACGGCGTTCTGAGGTAGCATCAAATTTCCGTTCTCGATGAAGTTGTTGTGATAGACCGAGCAACCGCTGCAGTCGATCAGGTTCGCTCCCCCAAGCCCGTTTTGGATGAAGGAGTTTCCAGCGACCTTCCCGTCCCTGGAGTAGCTCATCCTGAGGCCGTAGCGGCCGTTCTGACTCAAGTTGTTCCCCTCGAGGCTCGCCCTCTCGACGGACTGGAGGAATACTCCGTCCCCGTTGCCCCGGGCAATGTTCCCAGAGACCGTCGCCACCGAGAGCTGGTCGAGGGCGAGGCCCGCCTCCCGGTTGGAGAAGAGGTCATTTCTGATCACCATCGCCCCGTCTGAGCCCGACGCGTGAATCCCCTGGCGGTTCTCGGAGGCACGGTTCATGTTCAGGATGCATTTTGGAGATCTTATGAGCCTTATCCCCTCCTCCAGGTTTTCTATAACGATGGACTGGAGGATCATGCAAGATGACGAGTTCAGAAGCGAGATCCCAACCCAGCCCTCCGAGGCCTCCGACTCCTTCAAGACCGCGCCCTCCGAGTCCTCGATCTCAAAACCGGACTCGTAAGATCCCCGGGCAATGCAGCCCAGAAGATCGTCACCCCGGCCCGCTTGGACCAAAAACCCGACGGTGCAGTTATCAGCTTTGCACCCCTCCACCTTGCAGTCTGCGGTCTTCAGCATGCGGACGCCGGCCTCGTTTCTGGAGAGGGTGAGATTTCTTGCCATGCAGCCCGTCGAGTTGACGATAAGGGCTCCTGCACTGTTGTTGAAGAGGGTCAGGTTCTCGGCGGTAACGTTCTTGCACCCCACCAGGGCCAGAAAGCCGCAATCGTCCTCCAGCTTCAGGTCCCGCCCATCGACCAAGTAGCAGACGGATCGGCCGTCGACGGCGTTGGAAGAGTCTGCGTCCTGGCGGAAGGGCCCGTCGTCCAAGGTCGATAGGTCCTCCCGATCGACTCTGATGCTGTACCGATTCAGCTCCATCAGGTTCCCGCGAAGAGTGTTCAGCCCCGACCCGATGAGGGAGAGCCCTTGTCCGTTCCGGAGGATCTGGTTATTTTCGATGGCGTTCTCAGATGAACTCGATTTCAAAAGCAGTCCTTCGCCGTTCTCGATGAGAAGGTTCCCGGCGATTTTATTTTTCGTCGACCCCTCCAACCAGATCCCGGCGACCTCGTTTTCTTCCAGAAGGTTCTCGCCGATGTGGTTGTCTGCCGAGTCCTTCAACCTGATGCCGACGGTGCAATCCCGCGCCGAATTGTTTGTGATCGCATTTTTTTCGGAATCGAGAAGGATTACCCCCGCAACGCCGGATCCGGATATGTCGTTCTCCAGGATCTCGTTCTCCATAGATCCCTCCAGGACGACTCCCCTCTCCGAAGAGGATATCTCGTTTCCTTCGATTCGGTTGCGGTCGGAGTCGGAGAGCTCGATGCCCGTCGCGGTGAGGAAGACGGAGCCAACGACCGCGTTCTCGCCCGAGTTGGCGATATCGACCCCGAGATCTCCCGAGAAGGTGCAGTTTGAGATCTCAGATCTTCGGGACCTTGTGATCTCGACGCCCAGAATTGATCTGATCCGGGAGTTTTCGATGACGTTATCCAGTCCGTCCCGAACCCGGACCCCGACGGAGCAGCCATCGATTGCCGACTCGATGACCCGATTCTTCGAAGATGCGGAGAGGACCCCCGTCGAGAAGTTCGAAATGGTGCACCCCTCAATCGAACTTCCAGGAGAGTTCAGACCGACTCCGACGCCCGTCCCAAAGCCCCTGATCGCAAGGCCTGAGATTGAGCAGCCGGATGCATCCACCCTGAAGGCGATTTCACCCCCGGACTCGACGGTCACCTGCCCGCCGGTCCCGACGATGGAGACCGGCTGAAGGACGGAGATCTCCCCCTCCCTGTAATATCCGGGACGGATCAGGATCTCGTCTCCGGAACTTGCGGAGAGAACTGCCTCTCTTATGGTCTTGAAACCTTCGCTGCCGCCCTGGTCGACCACCAGCGTCTCGGCCAGGGCTCCGGGAAGGCCGACATAGAATAGAAAGAGCAAGATCAAAAACCAGGATTTTTCCGTGACAATACCCCCAATCCGGTATAACGATCCCGTTGTCGTGAAGAATAGATAACTCTATCCCCACCGCATGAGAAATGGGTAACTCGATCCTCCCCGAATCCACCTCCATGACCGCAAACGGGAAGATACTAATCAAATGAAATTGGTTACTTGGGAGACAAGATGGAAAGGCGGTCCGACATGACGAACCCTTATCGAATCCTGATCATAGAGGACGACCCCGACGACGTCGAGCTGATCCTCCTCGGCTTCTCGAAGCACGACGAGTTCTTCGTGGACGTCGCAACCACCGGGGATAAGCGGGCTTGACGTGCTGGAGGAGATCCGAAAGACCGACCAGGACGTTCCCGTGGTCATGGTCACGGGCCGGGGGACCGAGGAGTTGCAGGTTGTGGCCTTCGAAAAATATGCCACAAGCTACGTTATGAAGAGCGTCGACAGCTTCCGGAGCCTGCCCCACATCTTCGAGGCGCTGATCAACGAGTCTAGGTTTCGATCCGAAGAGCGCCGGATGAAAAGGGACGTAGAGCGGTCCGAGACTGTGAGCAGATACATCCTGGAGAACTCTCCCATGGGGGTATACGTCCTCCAGAACGGCTGCTTCAAGATGGTCAACTCCAAGTTCGGAGAGATCTTCGGCTGCGAGAAGGAGGATCTGATAGGCGAGCACTTCTGGAGTCTCGCGGATCCCGGAAGCTTCGAGTGCGTGGATGGCGTGGCCAAAGACGAAGCGCCCGGAAGATCGATCGTCCATGAGTTCAGGATCACCAGGAAGGACGGTTACAAACGCTGGGTCGAGGCGAGGATCGTGCCCCTGGACTACCAGGACGAGAGGTGGGTTCTCGGAAATCTGGTGGACATAACCAATAGGAAAGAGGGCGAGAAGGGTCTCCAGGTGGGTAACAGATGGCTCTTGGTCCTCTACTCTCTCGCCCTAAAGGCCATCAATTTTCGTGGAGAGGTCGACGACCTCATGAAAGAGGCGCTCTCTGAATTGATGGCAGGGCTGGATGAGTTCGAGGTTGGAGGCATATTTCTACTGGAGGGGGAACGCCTGGTTCTGCATGCCCTAGCGGGGCCCCTGGAAGATCTGATGAGCTTTGCAGACCAGTTTGACGCCGAGGAGCTTTTGGAGAAGGCCGAGGCGAAGATGGTGGTCGAGGGCGATCGCCCCATATTCTGGGCTTCGGCGCCCCTCTGCAACGGGGAAGAACGCAGAGGTTTGCTGGTTTTAGGTCGAGAAAAGGAGATCGAGCCCGATTTTCTGAAATTTCTGAAAGATCTCGCCTGGCACGTCGGAAAGATGGTGGAGATATTCGAGCTTGCAAAAATCCATCTCAAAGAAGGCCTAAACGGTCACTAAAGCTGCTTCCAGATGAGGACTATCCTCTGGAGGGCCGTGACGTGGCTTGCAACCGTGATCAGGATCACAGCCCAGCCCAGGATCGAAAGACCCGCCACATATCCTGGAAATAGGGCGTTGGCGATGGTGGCAGCGAGTATGAGGGTCAGGCGGTCGGCCCGCCCCATTATCCCGCCGTAGAGACGGCCGAGCCTCAAGGCCTGGGCCTGGGTCCCGAGGTAGCTTGTGAGTAGCACCCCCATCACGGCGAAGATACCCCAGGCCTCTGAGACGTAACCCGCAAGGACGATCCCCACCAGGATAGCCATGTCCGCGTACCTGTCGATGACGTGATCGAGAAAGTCGCCCCTGGGCTCGGCGGTCCCGGTCCTCCGGGCGAGGGCCCCGTCGACGGCGTCGAAGACGGCGTTCAAAAGGACCATCAGCGCCGCCAGGTAAAGGAGCGAAACCTCGCCGGCCGAGAGGCGGTAGAAGACCCCCGCCGCCAGGGCGAAGATCATGGATAAGAGGGATATCATGTTGGGGGTGGCTCCGGCTCTCTCCGCCAGGGCAGCCAGGGGCTCGGTCACCGCCAGGGACTTAGATCTCAGGTCGTCAAGGGTCAAATTCCATCTCTCCAGTCCAGTCGATATCTCCCGGAGGCATAGCGATCTCTCGGCAGAGGATCCCGACCACCAGGTCCGCCACCTCCTGGGGGGACATCTCGGTGGCGTCGATCTCAGAGATTCGGTCGCACCACTCCGTCGCCTCCACCAGGATCACGTCCAGAGCCTCCGCCTCCAGGTTCTCCCGGATCTTCTTCTCGGGGTACACCCTCCGAGCAAGGCGCTCTCTCAGAACCTTGGGCGAGGTCCGGAGGACGATCGCCTCGGAGGCGAACTGGTGGGAGAAGTGGCCCTCAAGGATCACGATCTCATCGTCCTCATCCGGGGCCAGCTCCTCGATCCTTCCGGCGAGGGCGTCGACGTCGGCTATCAGACACCCCCTCTCGGGGTCGGTGCCTAGGCTCAGACCTTCATCTCTCACCAGGGCGTTGAGGTCGATCACCCTGTAGGGGAGGAGTTTGGCCACCGTCGTCTTCCCGGTTCCGGGGGTTCCGGTCAAGGCCGCCCGCATACCTCACCAAAGGCTTTGAGGAACCGGTCGTTCTCCTCGGGCGTTCCCACCGTCACCCTGATGCCGTGGTCGCCTGCGCCCCTGAATGAGAAGCAGTCCCGGACGATAACGCCCATCCTGAGCATCTTCTCAGCAACCATCCCCGCGGGCACCTCAGTCTCCATATAGAGGAAGTTTCCGCCCGAGGGGAGGAATTCAGGGATCGCCTCCCTCAGCCGGTCCCTCTCTTCTCTTATGGCCTTCACTGACAGTCTCATGTATTCGGTCTCCTCCAAGGCCGCGATCCCCGCCGCCACCGATGGTGTGGTGACGCCGAAGAAAGGAGGAGCCGCCCTCCTGTACTCTCTTGCGATCCAGTCGGGGGCGACGGCGTAGCCGAGCCTCATGCCGGCGAGGCCGAAGGCCTTGGACATCGTCCTTCCCACTACCAGGTTCTCGTACTCCGCCGCGAGGGAAAGGAAGTTCTGGTCGCTGAACTCGGCGTAGGCCTCGTCGAGGAAGACGACGGCGTCTGTGCTTTCGACGATCGATCTGAGGTCCTTTTCGGGGATCAGATTTCCCGTGGGATTGTTGGGAGAGCATATGAAGACGATCTTGATGCCATCGGGTACTTCCGTCGGCACGTCGAAGCCCGGCCCCCTCGAAAGGAAGACCGGCTCTGCGCCCGCCGTCACCGTCAGGATCTCGTAGTAGCTGAAGGTCGGGGTGTAGATCAGGGTTCTGTCGCCGGGGTCGAGAAAGAGGCGGGTTAAGGTGTCCATCACCCCGTCCATCCCGGCACCGATCAGGACGTTTGCAGGTGTTGTCCCAGCGTACTCCGCCATGGCCTCGATTAGCCTTTCGGGCTCGGGGTACCTCTCCGGCCGTACCGACCCGATCGCCTCGAAGACCTTCGGGCTTGGGCCATAGGGGTTCTCGTTGCTCCCGAGCTTCACGATCTCGTCGGCCGGGAGGCCGTATTTTGCCGCGATCTCCCCGATGCCCTTTCCAGCGACGTAGGGCTTAAGCCGCTCCAAGCAGGGCCTAAGGTTTTTCGAGTATCTCTGCAAGCACCTTCACCACGCGGTCGATCTCCTCTTTGCCCACCACCAGGGGCGGGACCATCCTGAGGACGTGCTCGCTGGTGGCGTTGAGGAGGACGCCCCGCTCACGAGCGCGGTTCACGATTTCAGGGCAGCTCGCCTCAAGCTCCACGCCCACCATCAGGCCCAGGCCCCTGACCTCCAGGGCGTCGATCTCCTCGACGAGCCTGGATCGAAGGTATGCGCCCATCTGTTCCGATCGTTCCACGAGCCGCTCCCTCTTGATGGCCCCGATGGAGGCTAGGGCCGCAGCGCTGACGAGAGGGCCGCCGCCAAAGGTGGAGGCGTGGTCGCCCTTCTGGAAGACGTCGGTGACAGACTCCGCCGCCAACATGGCCCCCATGGGGAGGCCTCCTGCGATCCCCTTGGCGAGGGTCATGGCGTCGGGCATGATCCCACTGTGCTCTTTTCCAAACCACTTCCCGGTCCTGCCAAAGCCGGTCTGGACCTCGTCGAGAATGAGAAGAGCCCCGCAGTCGTCGCAGATCTGGCGAGCCGCCCTCAGGTAGCCGGGGTCGGGGACGTTCACGCCCCCCTCGCCCTGGACCGGCTCCAGGATCAGGGCCGATGTCTCCTTCGAGACCGCCGACTTCAAAGCCTCGGGGTCGTCGAAAGGAACGAAGTCCGCCTCGTTGAGGGGGCGGAAGGGCTCTCTATAGACCGGCTTGTGGGTCGCGCCCAGGGACCCGAGGGTTCTGCCGTGGAAGGAGTTGACTGCGGCCACGATCTCTGATCTGCCCGTAGCCCTTCTGGCGAGCTTCAGGGCGGCCTCGACGCTCTCGGCTCCCGAGTTGCAGTAGAAGGCCCGGTCCATCCCGGTCAGGGTCTTCAGCTCCTCAGCGAGGAAGACCTGGTTTTCGGTGTAGTATAAGTTCGAGGTGTGGATCAGCTCAGCCGCCTGCCTCTTAATCACCTCGACGACCGAAGGGTGGCAGTGGCCGACGGTATTGACGGCAACCCCGGCGACGAAGTCCAGGTACACCTTTCCCGAGGCATCCCAGACCTTCGCCCCGGCTCCCTTCACCAGGAGGATCGGCTGTCTCGTGTAAGTCTGGATGACCGACTCCCTCTCAAGCTCCACGATCCGAGCGGTCCTCTCGCTGCCCGACAATTCGGCTTTCGACTTCACCTTCCCCCTCGCCATCTCCATTTTTTCATCGCTTTGACTCTGGGTCATAGAACGCTCCGTGCAAATTTGAGGCTGGCCTGAATCTGGCGGCCGACGTCCCCGCTCACAATCTCCATGTGTCCAGGGTAGAGGACCTCCACATCGAGCTTTGTCAGCCTCTCGATGGAACTGATCAGGTCCGCATCGCAACCGGCGAAGAGGTCGGTCCTGCCGATGTTCCCCTGGGGAAATACGGTGTCCCCCGAGAAGAGGACCTTCGCCCTCGGCTCGTAGAGGCAGATTCCTCCCGGCGAGTGGCCCGGGGTGTGCATCACCTCCAGCTTCCATTCCCCAAGGTCGATGACATCGCCCTCTTTCAGGGTCCCGTCGGCCTCGATCTCCGGCGCCGAGCGGCCGAATAAATAGGCCACCGTCGCCATGTCGTCTCCAAGAGAGCCCGCCTCATCCTCGTGGATCAGAACCCTCGCCCCCGTCGCCTCCTTAAGAAGGGGCACCCCGCCGGAGTGATCGTGATGGCTGTGGGTGAGGATGATCATCTCGATCTCCTTTGGGTCGATGTACTTTTTGATCTTTCGAAGCGTCGGCTCCGGGTCCATCCCCGCATCGATCAGGACCGGGACCTCGTCGAGGATCAGGTAGACGTTGCCGTCGAAGGGCGAGCCTGAGACCTTGTGCACTTCCACCATTCCAACACCTCCTCCGAGGATGGGCTCCACCGATATATTAGTTTGGCACCGGGTTTGCGGGCATTCGAGGACGGCTCAAGGATCTGCAAGATCAACAACCTTTTAAGAAAATAGACTGACTTCATATCAGCTTTTAGAGAGGTGTCGAGATGTCCGAACGCGAGATTGAGATCAAGAATGTTCCCGCCATGCGGGTGGCTAGCCTCATGGCCAAGGGGCTGCCCTTCAACGTCACCATCCCGAAGGCCTACGAGGAGCTGGCGGCCTGGATGGACGAAAAGAAGATCCCTCCCCTCTCGGGCTCGCCGATGGGCCTTGCCCTCTACTACGACGACCCCAGCACCGTCAAGCCCGAGGATGTGAGGTTCAAGGTGGCGATCCCCGTCTCCCCCGAGACGCCCGCGATCGCCGAAGGCCGGGCGGCGGTGGAGGAGCTTCCGGCGGCCGAGGTGGCATATCTCACCGTCAGGGGGCCTTACACCAACCTCGAAGACGCCTACGACCAGCTCTTCGGCTGGGTCTTCCAGAAGGGGTACCGGCCCACGGACGCCGCCCGGGAGGTCTACGTCCGGTGGGGCAAGGAGATGCCGCCGGAGGAGTGGGTGACGGAGATACAGGTGCCGGTCGGGAGGTAAGAGGAGCTATGGGAGTGGGCCGCCGCCGGAGATGACGGCATCGCCCATTCATTGAAACAAAGCACCATTTGATCTCAGATATTTTCAAGATTCGGCCTTCACGCTCCAAAAATTGGCGCTTTAGAAAAGCACTTAACTTTTGAACTTTGGGAATCGATAGCATAGGGAGTGCTGGGAAAAATGGCAGGCATCATCAGGCAGCGTCTAGCTGATGATGGACTCCGACAAAATCGCGCCGATGGGGGCTTGAAGTAACGCATTTTGGTGTGGTTCACATTCTAGCGATAAGGAGCGATACACTTTTTTTGTGTGTTACGACGTTCTTTTATGCCAAAAATACAATCTTGGCGAAAATAATTGAGTATCAAAATCTTTATATCACATCGATGTAGAATATTAATCCAGGACATAATCGGAGGGTGAAGAATGGCAGAACCGCAAGTTACTAAACAGGGGCAAGGCGAAGGCAAGCTCGATAGCAGAAAATTCGTTATAACGATGGCAGGGCTTATTTTGATAGCAGGATCGTTGATAATTGGAGCGTACAAAGGATATGTAAATGCAGATAACTTTTCTGGGATCTTAACGGCAATTTCGGGGATCGTAGGCGGCTATGTAATAGGCCAAGGTTATGCAGATGGTCAAGCTGCAAAGAAATAAAGAATAAGTTGGCAAGAAATTTCGCATTAAATTCACGATAGCTGTAAGAGTTCTTTCAGAGAATTTGCCCTAAGTAGCATGCTTTTTGCGAGTTTGCTGCAGAAAATTCCACGTTATTTGAGCAAAAATATGAGTGGCGCGAGATGACTATACATTCTCCGAGGGGCGGTCAGGGCCGAAACTCAGAGGACGCATGTAGAAGGAAATTTAAGTCAAGCAGGGACTGGACCGCATAAGTATGGAAACCGGCAACTATCAAAGTTGCGTTCACCATGCCGCCTTCCGGCCCTGGCGCTCTATTTTCAGATCCGAGGACGCTCAATCCACCCCACGTGACGGGAAAGGGATGGGGCATGGGGCTAATGCACCGGCCGAAGCCTGCACCAGCTGTCTCCTCACAATCCGAGCTCCGCCTTGAGGCTCTTCCACGATGCACCCATCTCCCGCGCCTCTCTGGAAAACCCGTCCAGCTCTTCGACATCAGATTCCCAATCTTCGACTTCTCGAACCAATAATCCTTCCAAATCAACCCCGATAGGCTATCCCCACCAGCGCGGCATCACCCGCCCCGTCCTCTCGACGTACCGGCGGTACTCCTCGCCGAACTCGTCTTCCATCATCGCCTCCTCGCGCGGGATCCGCACGACGTACAGAGGAAGGGATACCACCAGGAAGGCAGGACCTGCGATCCAGTTCTGGAGGAGGAGAAGCTGGGCGATGGCCCAGAGTGGATGGGCGGGCGCGCATCGGGTGGCGGACCCGCCCGCAGACACCGGTGGTCACGAGCACGTGGTTCTTTCTGATCTGAAGCCCCGGCGAGAAGCTATCGGCAAGGTCTGCGTGCGACCGCCACAGAAGCCACAAGGCCTGGACGAAGAGGGCGGCTCCGAGCGAGCCCGCGACAAGGCTCGCCGTGGCCGGCAGGGAATAGTCCGCAAAGTCCAGTCAGGTCGTAAAGAGGTATAGGAAGGAAACGATGATCATGCCCACAGTGGTGAGGAGCAGAAGCGGCCGATCCTCTCCCCTCTCGCGGTCGTCTGTCGGCATGCTTCCGTTGGCCAAAACCAAAATCGATCGAGCGATTTTGGGAGAGCTAAACACACACCATCAAGCCAGATTGTCCAAGCCCGGCAACACATCCAACAGATGTTTATCAATTGGAGTAGAAAAAGGTCACCTATGAACAGGTACGTGATCTTTGCATTGGCGATCTTGGTATCGCTAGGCCTGGCATCGGCACAGTTTTCGGGCCTCGAATTCTTCAACATCGGCCTTTCCGAGGGAGAACCTCTCACGCCCGCAAAAGAGGCGGTCCAAGTCGCACCGGATGATGCCGTCGATGTAGGCGTTCTCAACACCGATAAACCGGCGTTCGGCATAATCCGAGGAGAGATTGAGACTCACAAGATCGGTGGGTACGCGGTCCAAGAGGACGCGACCGTGGTCGCGGTCCCGGCAGGAAAGACCTACCAGAGCGGAATGGGTAGCTACCTTGGAACCTTTGCGATCCTCTCCTCAGGCGAGGCAGGCTCGTACTCCCTCACCACCGAGTACGGGATCAACAGCTCTGGAATTCCCTACGGCTCGGAGGACTACCGCGCCTACAAGACCACGCCCGTCTACAACCCCACGACCGACAAGACCGAGTTCCTCCTGGCCTACAACGTCACCTCCGGCGCGGAGAGCGTAGACCTCTATCTGGACAGCGGGACAAGCCTTGACGGGATTATGAAAGAAGTTGAAGTAGAGCTGAAAACGGTGGATCTGGGGTCAAAATCCGATATGTCGGACGGTTCGGGATCGGAATTCGAAATGCCTCCGGGTTTTGAGGCTTACTTAGGTGGACTTCTGAACCAGACCAAGTCCCCGACGGGCACGACGGGCTTGGCGCCGTAGTAGGTTATCCCCTTATCCCTTTATCTTTCTTCTTTTCCCGCTATCCTGAAGACCGGCTTCACCCTCATCCCGATCTCCACGTCGTCGGATATCACCCGACTTTCGGGCAGGGCGAGCCTTACCGCGAGACCTGCGACCTCTCCGATCTGGAGCAAGAAATTTTTCGATCCACGGCACCACCCGCCCCGTCCTCTCCGCGTACCTGCGGTACTCCTCGCCGAATTCGCCCTCAATCATCTCCTCCTCGCGCGGGATCCGCGCGACGTACAGAGGGATGGACGCCACCAGGAAGGCAGGGCCTGCGATCCAGTTCTGGAGGAGGAGAAGCTGGGCGACGGCCCAGAGGAGGTGGGCGGCGTACATCGGGTGGCGGATCTGCTCGTAGACGCCCGATGTCACAAGCGTGTGATTCTTCTTGATCTGGAGCCCCGGCGAGAAGCTCCCGGCAAGGTCTGCGTGCGACCGCCACAGAAGCCACAAGGCCTGGACGAAGAGGGCGGCTCCGAGCGAGCCCGCGACAAGGCTCGCCGTGGCTGGCAGGGAATAGTCCGCAAAGTCCAGCCTGGTGGTGAAAAGGTAAAGGAAGGGAACGACGATCATGCCCAAGGTGACAAGGAGCATAAGCGGCCTGTCCTGCTTCCTTTCGCGGTCGTCTGCGACTTTATCCCGCCGTCGCCACCAGTGCGGCGTCCTTTTCAGCCAATAGGCCCGGATGACAGAGGCCGCGACAAAACCGGCCAGGAAGGCGAGATCGAAGACGTCATCCAGCATGATAGACCCGTTCCCTCTGCAAGATAAAAATAGGCTGCGGTCCGGTGCTGCAGAATCCGCCTGGCCCGGTCCGATTCGGTCAGATCAGTGGATCGTCCTCGCAAACTCGAGGCTCGTTCTGATCTGCTCGCCCACGTTCTCGTCCGTCGGCTCCATGTGGCCAGGGTAGAGGACCTCGACATTGAGGCTTGCCAAGCGCTCGACCGATCTTACCAACTCTTTTACCATCTCCCCCGAACGGTGGGTCCTCCCGATGTTTCCGTGGGGAAGGATGGTGTCGCCGGAGAAGAGGACCTTCGCCTTCGACTCGTGGAGGGCTATCGATCCCGGCGAGTGGCCCGGCGTCTGGAGGACCTCAAGGCTCCACTCGCCGAGGTTTATGACGTCCCCTTCCTCCAGAGTCCCGTCAACCTCGAACTCCGCCGGGTCCTCCTCGTAGAGGTAAGATCCTGTTGCGATGTCGTCTCCAAGGTCGCAGACCTCGCCTTCGCCGATCAGAACCTTCGCACCCGTTGCCTCCTTGAGGGCCGGGACTCCCGCAGTGTGGTCGTGATGACAGTGGGTGAGGATTATGAACTCGATCTTTTTGAGATCAACGAATTTCTCGACGTTCTTGATTGTGGCTTCAGCGTCCCTTCCAGCATCGATCAGAACGGGCACCTCGTCGATGATCAAGTAGACGTTCCCCTCGTGGGAATGGCCACCGCCGTTAACCTTATGCACTTCCACCAAACAAATCACCCCATAAGGCAAGTGTAATTCCTTCAATATATTAGCTAGTTGGTATCATGACTTTGATCGAAGACGCGAAAAAAGGGAGGACCCCACCCGAGGTCGAGCTGGTGGCCCGAGGAGAAGGGGTCGATCCCGAGAAGCTGACGCGCCTCTTGGCCCGCGGCCGGGTGGTGATCCCCAAAAACGCCAGACGTAAGATCGACCCCATCGGGATCGGAGAGACCCTCACCACCAAGGTCAACCTCAATTTGGGCTCGTCCAAGAACCTCGCCGACCCCGAGGCCGAGGTCGAAAAGGCCGTGGTGGCGATGGAGGCCGGAGCCGACACCGTGATGGACCTCTCCACCGGTGGCGACCTGGACCTGATCAGGAGAAAGGTCCTCGATGCCGTAAAAATTCCGGTGGGGACCGTCCCGATATACCAGGCCGAGGTCGAGGGGAAGCTCACAAGCCAGGGGCTCTTCGACGCCCTGGAGCGTCAGGCGAAGGACGGCGTCGACTTTGTGACCGTCCACGTCGGCGTCAATTTGAATTCCTTCGAGAGGCTGAAGGGGAGCCACAGGATCATGAGCGTCGTGAGCAGGGGGGGCTCGCTAACCCTCAAGTACATGAGCGAGACCGGCGAGGAGAACCCCTACTACGCCGAGTACGACCACCTTCTTGACATAGCAAAAGAGCACGAGCTGACCCTCAGCCTCGGCGACGGCCTGAGGCCCGGCTGCATCGATGACGCCAGCGACCGGGCGAAGTACATGGAGTTCATAATGCTGGGCGAGCTCGTCGATCGGGCGAGACGGGCCGGGGTCCAGGCGATGGTAGAGGGGCCGGGCCACGTTCCCGCCGACGAGATCGAAACGAGCGTCAAGGCGATGAAGTACGTCACCGACGGCGCGCCCCTGTACCTTTTGGGACCGATCGTGACCGACATCGCCCCCGGATACGACCACATCACCGCCGCCATCGGGGGCGTGATCGCCGGGATGAATGGAGCAGACTTCCTCTGCGCGACCACACCGAGCGAGCACCTGGACCTCCCGACGAAAGAGGACATCTTCGAGGGGACGGTGGTCACCAGGATCGCGGCCCACTCTGCGGACCTCGCAAAGCCCGGGATCAAAGACCGGGCCCGCCTCTGGGACCGAAAGATGGCGGTGGCCAGAAGGGATCTGGACTGGCCCGCCCAGTTCGACCTCGCCATAAACCCGAGCCTGGCGAGGCAGATCCGCCACCGTAGAGGGGTCGAGGTCGACACCTGCACCATGTGCAACGAGCTATGCGCCATCAGGCTCGCGCGAGAGGCTATGGAGAGGGAGGAAGAGAAGGAGAAGGAGAAGGAGAGCGAGAAGCGGACCTGAGACCTCAAGACCTCAGGCGCACTGCTCCAGCTCCTTTTCCACCACTTCGCCCCCGGGCGCCACCTCGGCGAAGACCTTTCCCTCGAAGTAGAGAACCTCGGTCTCCTCGTCTATCCAGGAATCGGGCGGAAGGCCAGCCTTGAGACATGTCTGGCAGAGAAAGTCGGCCGGGTCGAAGTCCCACTCCGTCGCCACCTGGGGGAGAAGAAGGCCCGACCACATGCTTCTCCGGACGATGAGGCCGTGCTTTCCGATCTTGACGGCACCCGGCAGGTCCCGGTTTCTGACGTCGTAGGGCCTCGGCGGCGAAAGAATCGTCACCTCGATCTCGATTTTGGGAAGCTCTTCGGTCCTGACCCTCGGAAACCTGGGGTCGTTTGCGCCCGCGTTGATGGCCGAGTCGACTATGGCCCTCCCGAGCTCCATCACCGGCTCCGGGTAGCCTATGCATCCCCGAAGATCGCCGTCTTCGTGGAGGGTCACAAAGACCCCGGCCTTCTCGCCGAAGGCTGGGGGCAGATCTTTCGGCTTTATCCTCTCCTTCCGATCAACGTAAGCCGTCAGGGCCTCTCTCGCCAGGGCGACGGCACGCCTTCCCTCGTCGATGGTCAGCATGAAGGAGTAGTTTGGGACTGCTGGGTACTAAAAAGTTGTGAGTTATGCCGAAATTTCTGGCCATTTAGATGAGCTAAATTATTCGACCTGCCCGTTGGGGCGGGGCTTTCGAAGTAGATCCCTTCAGGTCCCATACACTTTTTATCGAATCAGCAGGATAAACTTATGACATGTCCAAGTCGGAAGAGTGCCTGAAAGAGGCCTTCGCCGGGGAGTCCGAAGCGAACCGCAAGTACCTCGCCTTCGCCGAGAAGGCGGACCAGGAGGGCTACCCCCAGGCTGCAAGGCTCTTTCGCGCCGCCGCCGAGGCCGAGACGGTCCACGCGAGCAATCACTTCAAAGCCATGAAGGCCGTCAAGGACACCAAGGAGAACCTGAGAGAGGCGATCGCAGGAGAGACCCAGGAGTTCAGGGATATGTACCCGGCCATGATCAAGACCGCCAAGGCCGAAGGGAACAAGGCCGCCGAGAGAACCTTCAGCTACGCAAACGAAGTGGTGAAGATCCACGCTGGCCTCTACCACGATATGATGGAGAACCTCGAGGCCTCAAAGGTGGAGAGCTATTCCTACTACGTCTGCCCGGTCTGCGGCGTCAAGGGAGAGAGGTTCAAGAGGATAGACTGATCGGACCGAGCATATTATTTTTCGAGCTTTGCCAGATGGAGCTGCAGCTTCTCCAAAAGGCGCCAGCATAATAG
>Ga0265594_1001559_pt1 | contig 17671 bp, 21 predicted proteins | sample saktaG_11_FD_190147 | JGI IMG/M metagenome (GOLD analysis project Ga0265594, IMG submission 190147) | Saline water microbial communities from Sakinaw Lake, British Columbia, Canada - sak_2011_5_24_80m | ecosystem: Environmental > Aquatic > Non-marine Saline and Alkaline > Saline ... | reverse complement strand
CCCTTTCTGAACTAAGGCGGCTCAAGGCCCTGGAAGAGGAGAATGCCAGGCTGAAGCGGATAGTAGCCCAGCAAGCATTGGACAATGAGTTGCTGAGGGAGATCAACGCAAAAAAAATGGTAAGCCCTCTTGCCCGAAGGTCAGCAGTGAAGCATCTGGTAAAACAAAGGGGAGTTCCCAGCGGAGAGCCTGTGCAGTGGTGAGGATACCGAGGTCTCTGGTGAGGTATATTGCCAGGCGGAGTAAAGATGAGGCAGCGCTAATCAAGGAGATACATAAGCTGGCAATCCGTCACAGCCGGTATGGGTACCGTCGGATTGCCGTGTTACTAAGGCGAGAGGGCTGTAAGATAAACAGGAAACGGGTGCAGCGTATCTGGAAATCAGAAGGGCTGGGATTACCGCGGAGAAGGCCAAAGAGGCGTAGAGTGGGACCAGTGGGAGAAATAGTGAACAAAGCACAGTACCCGAACCACGTCTGGAGCTACGACTTTGTTGAAGATAGAACTGAGCGTGGTGGGAAGCTGCGGATTCTAGTCATAATCGACGAGTACACTAGAGAATGCCTGGCCATCAGGGTTGCGCCGTCAATACCGGCTTTGGCAGTAGTGGGAGTCCTGGAGTGGCTATTCCTGACGCTTGGGGTACCGAAGTTTCTTCGCAGTGACAATGGGCCTGAGTTTGTCGCCAGGGCAGTCTGTCGGTGGTTGGAGGCATCCAGCTGCCAGACTCTGTTCATCAACCCTGGCAGCCCGTGGGAGAATGGCTACATTGAGAGCTTCAACGATAAGCTGAGGGATGAATGTCTGAATCGTGAAATCTTCCAGAACGGTGCTGAGGCACAGGCTATTGTGGAAGCCTTCAGGCAGGAGTACAATAACTACCGTCCGCACAGCTCGCTGGACTACCTGACTCCGGTAGAGTTTGCCAGAAGATACTACAAAAACAACCAGGTAACAGAGGTCAAGCAACCACTGGAGAAAGCGGGAAGTCTCTCATTGTAGGTGGTACTAAAAGTGGGGGCACCCCAACCCCTCTTATCAGGGTGTCCAAGAGGGGCGCTAGCCCCTCTTTCTTAACCTTCCCCCTCTCCTTTGAAGGAGAGGGGGATTAAGGGGGTGAGGTAGATAACCTGCTCAACTATATGATACAATAAATTATTCAACCTACCAGAAGCGAGGAAAACATATTATTATGGCTGATAAGCCACTTCCAGATTTAAAAACATTCATTGAGAATGTAAATAAGAAAGATAAGAAGCGTAACGGTCTGAAAATTCGCTTTGCCTTTGTCAACCGAAAAAGAAAGGGATAAGGCTGAAAGTCTGAATATTATTTCAGGTTTTCCACGGTTGACAGGAACGGCTGACCCTGGCGTTCAAAATCGGGTAAGTAGTTCTCTGATGCTCCCATTTCCTGCACCCAGCCATTGTCTAAGCCCAGTTCATCCACTAGCCTGATAACCTCTGAATACTCCGCTGCTGAGATTATCCTTGACAGAAGAGGAATCCGTGCCGCCCGGTGTGCGGGAAAGTACTGAGACATGAGGCTAACGGTAACTGTAGGCGAAACCTCGCCAACCAGCCAGGTGAGTGACTCCTGACTGCCCGCCAGCCGATTAGGCAGTATGAGGTGACGCACAATTAGCCCCTTCTGTGCCAGCCCAGATTCATCCACTACCAGCTCCCCAACCTGCCTATACATCTCCATAATAGCTCGGCGAGCATGCCCCACATAATCTGTAGCCTGCGAGAACCTCCTCGCCCATTTATTGGAGGCATATCTTAAATCTGCCAGGTAAACGCTTATTATGCCGTCAAGCTCCCTCAGAGACTTAATAGAATCGTAGCTACTGGTATTATAGACCAGGGGTAGCTGAAGCCCCATAGGCACTGCTGCCAATACTGCTCGAACCAACTGCGGCACAAAGTGCGAGGGGGAAACAAAGTTGATATTGTGGCATCCCAGTTCATCCTGGAGGTAGAGCATGCGTTCAGCCAGAGTATGGAAATCCATCACCTTAGTTTGTTGCTTTTTCCAGTCCTGACTTATCTGGTAATTCTGGCAATAGGCGCACTTCATATTGCAGTTGCCCAAGAATATCGCCCCTGACCCCCTGCTCCCCGAAATAGCTGGCTCCTCCCCATAATGAGGACAAACCATAGCCACTATGGGCAGACGACCTGAATGGCAAAACCCATACTCACCCTCCAGCCGATTACTCCCGCATTCCCTGGGGCAGATGTTACATGAAGCCAATCGTGCCTCAAGGGCTTTAGCGCGGCGCTCCAGTTCACCAGATTGGTATAGAGAGATATATTCAGGCTCCAACAAGTGCTGCTCCCATTCACTGTTTATTTTATGAAACCAGGCCAGCTAATCGCTTATGCCCACATTATATCTCTGAAGCATCAGCCTAGTATTGAATCTCAGCATTAGGAAATACAGCTACTTCAGCGCTAGCACCATGAAATCCCTGAAGAGCCTGGACAACATCATCCCAGCTATCCATAAACAGAACCTTATCTGACTCCTCAAAATATCCTCGGCCTGCCGCCTCGGGGTATTCGGTGTAAAAAATCACATGATTAACCCGCCGGGGAATTCTGGCTCGTAGCTGTAATTTACCGCCGATTGTTCTACCAAAGGAACCCATCAGGTAATGGGTAACCTGCCCATCAGGGGCATTAGCGATAAGGACAACATCCCCACCTTCAGCCCCTATAGCGCCAAAGGCAGTGTTCAAGCCAATCATAATTGCTTCATTGGCTTTGGCAAAGGTATTGGCGATAACAATGCTCTCACCTTTTGCCTTAGGGGTAAGATAATGAGCCTTGGCTTCATGAACAGCAGCTTCATAGGTTGGTTTCAGAGCACCGGCAAAGATAGCTACTGTTTCCCCCCACATATTAATCAGGCAGTCTATCTTTACATCCAGACCAACTAGAGCCACAGTTTCTTCAATATTAAGTCGTAAGGGGTTATCACCAAAGACTCCCATTCCGGTAATTAGCTTACCCGGATACTTTTGCTTGAATTCAGCTTCTACACGGTGGAAATGCTCAATAGTTTCTATAGAGGATACACCAGGCAGAATAATCTTACCTCCGCCACCAAACCCAGTATTGGGGTGGGGAACTACAGAACCGATAGCTATCTTGAGGTCACACTTCATTACCTCAGCATTGACGTACATCTTGGTTCCATAGCTGGTAGCACCAACATAGGTGCAATTATCAAAGGGATTATGATTATAAACGGGGAATCTAGCTAAGATTGACTCACCAAGTTTCTTAGCCAAACTTAACCTGTCCCACGCCATATGAGCGCCGGTGGCACAAATGAACTGGATTCTATCATCTGGAATGCCAGCCTCGGCTAGCTCTTCCAGAACAAAGGGCACTATCTCAGCCGTCCTGGTAACGCGGGTCATATCATCAAACAGGATAACTACCTCACTCTTTCCTCTGGCAAGCTCCTTAATGGGTGGCGAACCGATTAGATTAGTTACCGCACCCTTAATCTCGTCTGGCTTCATAGTCGGACGGTTGTAACCAGCCATATTATATACCTCTACCCGCCAGCCCTCGGGCATAGGAAGCCTAAGCTCCTTAGTCCCATACCACGCCAGTTGAGGTAATTTAATAATAGGCATTTCTTTTCCCTTCAAAATTTTTAGTAAGTTCAGACCCTGTTCCACCCACACATAAATAAACGAGTGGCACGCTCAGCTACATCGGCGATTAACTTCTCCGCTTCTGCCATAGACTGGCTAAGGCTAATAGGACCCGGGGCAATACTAAAAACAGCGTCTATCCCCTGTTGATAGACCGCTTGGTATCCATTGAGTATTTCACCAGCGATGGCAATAACCGGTAATCCAAAGGTCTTAGCCTTTCTGGCAACCCCTACCGGTACCTTGCCACAAGCCGTTTGACTATCAATTCTGCCCTCGCCAGTGAAAACGAGAGCAGCCCCCTTTAGGTACTCAGTAAGCCCAGTGGCTTGGATGACAATATCTACGCCAGGCAGTATCTTGGCTTTGAGAAAAGCAATGAGTCCAGCTCCTAAGCCCCCTGCTGCCCCAGCACTAGGCACATCCCTGATATCAATACCAAGGTCTCTTTTAATAACGTCGGCGTAGTGAGCCAGTGCCGCATCAAGCTTTACCACCATTTCCTCAGTAGCTCCCTTCTGGGGGCCATAAACGGCAGAAGCCCCCTGAGGACCGCAAAGAGGATTAGTGACATCACAGGCTACGAGGACATCACAATCGACTAGGCGAGAGTCTATAGTTGTAATATCAATGTGTTCTAGGTCAGCCAAGGCTGCTCCACCAAAAGCGAGGTTTACTCCCTTAGCATCCAGTAACTTGACACCTAAGGCTTGAGCCATCCCCGCACCGCCATCATTTGTGGCACTACCACCAATGCCAATAATCAATTTTCGGCAGCCCCTTTCAAGCACAGCTTTGATTAACTCCCCAGCACCATAGGTGGTAGTTATTAATGGGTTAAGCTTCGGCGGCAGAACCAGATTAAGACCCGAAGCAGCAGCCATCTCAATAACACCGGTGACTTTATCACTCAGGAGCCCCCAGTAAGCAGTGACGTGCCCCCCTAGCGGTTCAGTTACCTCTACCGGTATCATTTCCCCTCCCACGGCATCAACCAGAGCTTGCGTCGTTCCCTCCCCACCATCAGCCATGGGCACTATAGTGGTTATGACATTAGGAATTACCCGCTTAACCCCATTATCAATTGCTTGAGATACTTGAAGGGAACTGAGGTTCCCCTTGAAGCCCTGGGGAGCGATAACAATCTTCACGGTATCAACCCCCTCTTGCATTAACAGTAACCCCGTTTATTGGGTGTCTAAGAGGAGCTAACACCCCCTTCTCTCTAAATTAATTTCCCCTCGTTCCTGCAAAGGAAAGAGAGAAAGTGGGTGAGGTCAGGAAGTCTCAATTATCCCTGGTGATGTAAGCCACGCCACCTCATCTTGGCACAGCGTTATTCTAAGTCAGGCGTTTCGTCTTAGTAGAACTAGGTCTTTAGCTTTTTAACCAAAAAGGCAACATTTTTACCGAAGTTCCATGCTGTTTCAAGCCCCCGTTCATCTTTCTCTACTTCACCCTTTTCTTGACCAAAGGCAATATTCCAACCTGTTGAACCAGGTACAAAACACCCCATGTAATAAAACCAATAAGCAAGCTGAGCTACGGTAAAATTCTGACCCTCCCGGCTACCTACAGCCAAGGGTCCACCCACCTTACCTGCGAACACCCTACCATTCCACAGCGCAATATAACCTGCCCTATCCATAAGAGCCTTCAATAAAGCTGTTGCTGAACTAAAATATACTGGCGAGGCAAGTATTATAGCATCAGCCTCTTTCATCTTGGTATATATCGGAAATAGGTCATCATTAATAGGACAACTTTCTTCTTTTTTACAGGCCATACAGGCATTGCAAGGCTTGATGTCTAAACCAGCTAATCTTATAAGTTCTGTATCCAATCCCTCCTCCTCTATTGCCCTCAGAGTGTGTTTAGTCAGGATTTCCGTATTCCCGTTCTTCCTCGGGCTACCAACAATACCTATAGCTTTCACTATATACCTCCTCTTATCTCTTTTGCCTGACAAAGATTAACACAAGACTTCAAAATAATAAAATTTTCCGTGAACGAGTCCCCCCAATACTAGCCCAATCTACACAGTCTATCTAGAGCGACTCCAATTCGCTTCAGGCACTGTTCCTTACCCAGCACTGCCATAGTTTGAAATAATGGTGGTGCTGCCGTCCGTCCGGTAACTGCTACCCTCAGTGTGCCAAAGAGCTGACCGGTCTTCAGCCCCAACTCTACAGCCAGAGGTCTGAGCACAGCCTCCAGAGACTCAGCATCAAACAAAGTTAACTGCTCGAGCCTCTGCTTTGTTATGTCTAACGCTTTGGCGGCTGATTCGCAGCTCATATCCTTGCCTATAAGCAGGCTGGGAGCATAGTCAAGCTCAGAAACAAAGAAAAACTGAGTCAGCTCGGCTACCTCAGCCAGGGTTCTGGCTCGCTCCTGGATGAGAGGCATAATTTGCCTGATATAGTCAATGGGTAGCGGTCGCTCCACCTCGGGAGGCAAATCCCTATCCATAAAGGGAAGCGCCCGTTGCGTGAAATCTTCCAGGCTCAATTTGCGAATATATACACCATTCATCCAGTTAAGCTTATCCCGATTGAATATAGCTGGCGTTCGGCTAACTCGCTCCAGAGAAAAGTTGTCTATAAGCTCCTGTCGGGACAGAATTTCAGTCTTATCATCCAGAGACCAGCCAAGGAGGGCAAGAAAGCCCACCATAGCCTCAGGTAGATAGCCCTGCTCACGATACTCAGCTACAGACACCGCCCCGTGACGCTTGCTCAATTTGGCACGGTCAGCCCCCAGTAGCATAGGCAGGTGAGCAAACTGCGGTGGCTCAAGTCCCAGAGCCTGATACAAAAGCATGTGGCGGGGGGTGCTGGATAGCCACTCCTCAGCCCGGAGCACATGGGTAATCTCCATCTGGTGGTCATCAACTACATTAGCCAGGTGATAAGTGGGGTAGCCATCTGACTTAAGCAGTACAAAATCGTCAATGGTACTATTTTCAAATACCATCTCCCCCCAGATTAAATCACCAAACCTGGTCTGTCCCTCAAGCGGGGTCTTGAAGCGAACTACAGGGGTAATGCCCTCCGCTTCCTTCTTATCCCTCTCCTCCTGACTTAATTCCCGACAGCGTCGGTCATAACCCGGTGGCTGTTTACGCCTGACCTGCTCCGCCCGCATTTCCGCCAGACGCTGCGGGGAACAGTAACAATGATAGGCGTCTCCCTGGGTAACCAGACGCCTGGCAGCCTCACGGTATAATTCCAGGCGCTGTGATTGAAAATAGGGACCCTCATCCCAATCCAGACCCAGCCAGCGCAGACTGTCAAGGATAGCCTCCACCGCCCCCTCAACCTTGCGGGCAACATCGGTATCCTCAATGCGGACAATAAAGCTGCCCCCGGAGTGCCGGGCAAGAAGCCAGGCAAACAGGGCACTCCTCATATTACCCACATGAGGATAACCGGTAGGACTCGGCGCAAAACGGACTCTAACTGAATTAGGCATGGTAAACCTTCCTCTATAGTTTTAGCCAATAAGTCAGTTTAATTCTTTAAGCTTTTGAGAGATTATCTGCGGATTAATTGGATAGATACCATCGTTCTCGATTGTTACCGCTTTATTAAGTTGAGAAATCATATAGGAATAGAAAGGTGGCCCAACCTCTAGTGTTACTTCTGCAGCAAACCGTACTACCAGATCTCCCAAGCGTACAAGTCCTTCGGGGGTTCTGGGATCAAAACGCATACCTACACCTGTGCTTAACTCATTAAGTAGTGTACGCACTACATTTCCTGCCAAATCATTACGCCCATTATACAAGTAAGTGATTTCCCCACGATGTGGACTATGATCATATTTCTCGTATTTAGGAGCATTCTGGTTTACAGGACGAGGTCTGTCAAAGCCCCAGAACACATGGTATAGACGAGGGTTGCCATTTCTGTCAAAGCCAGCGACATGATAGCCAACATCATCAAGTTCGAGCTCGTGAGGTCGATACTCTTTTTTAAGGTATTGCTCGACTAGGTCAGCCAATTCCTCAACGGAATGAGTTTTAGAAGAAATATTTTGCTTGTCAAGGAATTCTCCAATACGATTACAGTCTCTTGCTCCCCAGGTTGTCACGTTACCTACTCCAGAAACGACGTAAGACTTTCGACCTGTTTCATACTCACGCGAATCTTTATAATCAAGCACCACCGCACTGTCTACTGTCATCACAATTAAATTAGGAAGGGCACCTGAAAAAACTATTGTCATCGGAACATTCTCCTTAGTATAAAAGAACAATGACAATCCGCTATACCTTATCCATTCTACCACCCCACCCACCAAGATTCTAGGAGTAATTATACCAGCTGTGGCGGGGAAGAGATTTTGGAGAGGGGCGGAGCCCCTCTCCTACCGATACTCCCCCTTCCCTTAATAAATAACAAGGGAAGGGGGTCAGGGGGATAGGTTTCTAAACACTCAACAAATCTACCCAATATCCTTTAGCGCTTGCTCTAAATCGGGGGGTAATTCAGATTTAAACTCCACATATTCGCCACTGGAGGGCAGGGTAAAGCCCAGGCGACAGGCATGGAGAAACTGCCGGGATAAATAGGCTGACTTTACGCCATACATTGTGTCGCCTACCACCGGATAGCCAATAGCCGATAGGTGAACCCGAATCTGGTGAGTGCGTCCGGTCTCAGGTCTGACCTCAAGCAGGGTATAGTTTCCTATATACTTAACCACATGATATTGAGTGCGAGCCTCCCTGCCCTCAGCTACCACCGCCATGCGCTTCCGGTTACGCAGGCTGCGCCCAATAAGCGCTTCAATAGCGCCGTCCTCCGGGGTGAGGTGTCCCTTGACCAGCACCAGATAAGCCTTTACCACCGAACGGGCCTTAAACTGGTCAATCAAATTTAGCTGAGCCTGGCTATTCTTGGCCACCACCATCACCCCTGAGGTATCTTTATCCAGCCGATGCACAATTCCCGGTCGCAGTGAGCCATTACTATCAGGCAGGTCAGGAACATACGATAGGATAGCATTAACCAGGGTATGGCTTGGGTGTCCCGGTGCCGGGTGAATAGCCAGCCCTGCCGGTTTGTCTATAACCAAAAGGTCATTATCCTCATAAACGATATTTAGTGGAATAGCCTCAGGCGCCAACGGGCTGGGTGGAGTGCAAGGTATGATAATATTTACCCTATCACCAGTATTAAGCTTAAGCCCCGCCTTAGCCACACGGTCGTTAACCTTGACATTGCCACCAACAATGAGTCTTTGAGCCTGGGTTCGGGAAAGCTGGGGACACCGCTCAACAACATACCTATCAAGGCGAGTGCCCTGCTTATCAACCACAAAGTTATATACCTTGTCCATCCTAGTGTCTTTCGGCTCGAGCCAGGCGAAGGAAGGAGTAAGCAAATAAAATGACGCCAACCGTTAGAGATGAGTCAGCAATATTAAACGATGGCCAGAAGCCAACTTTAATAAAGTCGGTAACACCGCCAAAGCGCAGTCGGTCAATCAGGTTGCCCACTGTGCCGCCTATAACCAGACCAAGAGCTATCTTACTTAGCCTATTATCTAAAAGAGGGGAAAGACGATAAATAAAAAGGGCATAGAAGAGGAGAGCGGCAGTGCTGATTATAGCCACTATAGTTAAAGGGAACGACTGACCCCGAAATAAGCCAAAGGCGGCACCGGTATTATGAAGATGGGTCAAACTAAAGATTCCTACTTCAAATAGCGACTCCCCTATGGCTAGGTTAGACCTTACCCACAGCTTGCTGAGCTGGTCAGCAGCCACCACTAGCAGCGCAGTAAGGAAAAAGACTACTTTCCGCCACTTACCCAGGAGAGGATTTACCTTTTGCATTCTTTGCCTGTTGAGTCTTACAGTTCATGCACAACTTCGCCTGAGGGAGTGCCTCTAAGCGGGCTGGGTCTATAGGCTGACCACAACTATCGCATAAACCATAGGTTCCTTGTTCAAACTTGCGCAAGGCATATTCCACCTCAGCCAGTTGGGTTTTTATACGCTTCTCCAGGGCTAGCCGTTTCTCCAATTCAAAGCTTTCCGTAGCCTCCTCCTCCCTTTTGCCAAAGGGGCTACCCTCTCGCCTCACCTCGGTGGGGCAGGCGTCAGCTTCTAATTGGTCTAATTGCTCAGTTAAGTGCCTTCGCTCCTCCTCCAAACGAGTTCGAAGTAGATTGAAACCAGTAGTCACTTCTTCCTCCTCCTGCTCACCTGTCAACTCTGTTTCTCCGGCTCGGATGCTGACAGGTAAGCTATTATACTTAAATGTTATTAGAGAACAATAATGAGTAGGGCAGATTAGTCCAGCGTTATCCGCAATTGACGAATAGTGCTGACTGCCTGCCCACGCCAGTGATTGTTGGCGAAAACAAAGGTCTTTTCAGCTACACTATCCAATTTTTGAATCTTAGGCAGCCACTCGTTGAGTTCCTGTGGCGTATAGCTATAATCATACCTCTCGTAAGCCTGCTCATGTTGCCACCACTTGGCGCTATTGCGCCCATGAAAACGGACATAGGCTATCTTACTCGTCGCCTCAGCCAGCGGTGGCAGAAGATTGGGCAGCTGAGGTTCATCAACACAACAGAAGCCTAAATCATGCTGACGAAGCCAGTCAAATACCTCAAGCCTTAGCCACTGGGCGTTACGAAATTCAACAACCAACGGTAGTTCACCCAGTCGTTCCTTAAACAGCCCGAGGTAGTCCCAGCTACGGCGATTAAACTTAAAACTATACGGAAACTGAGCCAAGATGCAGCCCAGCTTCCCGGCAGTAATGATAGGCTCTAACACCTGGCAAAAAGCCTCAAAAACGGGTGCATTGTCTTCCCGCTGATGGGTCATCTCTTGATTGGCTTTAATAGAAAATAGGAAGCCTTCACCCGTTTTCTCGGCCATGGCTTTCAAGCTGGATGGTTTAGGTAACGCATAAAAGGTTGAATTTACCTCACAGGCATTAAATTCACGGGCATAATAGATAAGCCATTCCCTCTTGGGCATGCCTAAAGGGTAGAAGTTTCCTACCCAATCACTATAGCTAAACCCTGAAGTGCCAAAGTATATCATATTTTTAGTGTATCCTATTTATTTCAATTGGTCAATACCCAGATAGGATTACCTAATCAGCCTTAACCGTAAAGGCTGTTGACAATAAAGGATAATTTTAGTATTATTAAATGAAAATATTTTTCACTTAGAACCTGAAATGAGACTTACCGAGAGAAAAGTAGCAGCTATATTGCGGCAGCACAGCTACAAGCTTACCCCACAGCGACGGGTGGTGATACAGGCGATTGCCTCTAATCAGGACCATCTTACTCCCACCGCCATATACGAGAGGGTGCATCAACACCACCCCAGTATTGGGTTTGTAACTATTTATCGCACCCTTGAGATACTTGCCCAGTTAGGCCTTATCTGCGAGTTGCACGCTGGAGGTAGCTGCCGCAGCTACACAATTAGTGCCCCAGGGCACCACCACCACTTGATTTGCTCAAACTGCAGTAGGGTTATTGATTTTACTGGCTGCGAATTAGGAAAAGTGGAGCAAGACCTCTCCAGCAAGACCGGGTTCAGAATAGAAGGTCATCTCCTTGAGTTCATCGGGCTCTGCCAAGCCTGCCAAAAGGAAGCCACATAGGATTTCGTCAGCCATTGTTAAAATATGTTTTTACCACTTGTTAGTGAAAATAATTTTCAATCAGCTATTTAGATAAAAATGCTTAAACCAATAGCCCATGAGCTCGCCAGGCATATCCCCTTCACTGCCTCAGGTGCCGTTACCGGGATTATTATCATGGTTATAATAGTCTTGGGTAATGTTCCCCCCAAGGTTTCTTACGCCGCTTTCTACACCTTACATCCAATTCATGTTTTATTGAGTGCCCTGGTGACCACAGCCATGTATAAAAAATATGGTAATGGTAAAATCTGGGCAGCAATCCTAATTGGCTATTTGGGCTCCATCGGCATAGCTACCATAAGCGATGCCATAATTCCCTACTTGGGCGGAGCTTTACTCGGTATCAAGATAGAATTTCACATGCCCTTTATTGAAAAATGGTGGTTGATAAACCCTGTGGCGTTAATTGGCATTACCATTGGTTACTGGAAACCTACCACCAAAATCCCTCACTTTGGACATGTATTATTAAGCACCTGGGCATCATTATTCTATTTCACCGCCTTCGGGACAGCCCGCTGGATTCCACAGCTCCATTTTGTCTTCCTGTTTTTATTCCTTGCTGTTTGGCTCCCTTGCTGTCTAAGTGATATAGTATTTCCCCTCCTATTCACCAGGAAGAGGTTGCCACCCCACCACATATAACCTATAATCAATACCGCTACCATTATGAATCTTTCAGTTCAATTAGCACCCAGACACCAGACGGGCTTGTTACTGGCTAACCCGGTGATGACAGCATCTGGCACCTTTGGCTACGGGACAGAGTATAGCCACCTGTTTGATATCCAAAGGCTAGGGGCTATCGTATGCAAGGGAACTACTCTTGAAGCTAAAGACGGTAACCCTCAGCCTAGACTCGCCGAGACAGCCTGTGGCGTGCTCAATTCAATTGGGTTACAGAATATTGGCGTTAATAGCCTAATAAAAGAAAAAACTCCAATTTGGGCAAGCTGGCGGGTGCCAGTCATCGTTAATATTGCCGGCGAAACTATTGACGATTATGCTAAAGTTGCTGGCAAGCTGGACGGGGTAGCTGGAGTCAGCGCTATTGAAGTAAACATAAGCTGCCCCAATGTTAAAGCCGGTGGCGCTGAGTTTGGGGCAAACCCCAAATCAGCCGCCGAGGTAACCGCCGCTGTCAAAGCAGTCACCTCTCTGCCAATGCTGGTTAAGCTGACGCCGAATACCAGTGATATAGCCAGGGTCGCTGTGGCTGTAGCTGAAGCTGGAGCTGATGCTATATCCCTAATCAACACCCTGAAGGGCATAGCCATTGACATCACCAGGCGAAGACCCCTGCTGGGCAACATAACCGGGGGTCTATCCGGACCAGCCATAAAACCGGTAGCGTTATATATGGTATATGAAGTAGCCAGAGCCGTAGAAGTGCCGGTTATTGGCTGTGGGGGCATTACTACCGCTAGCGATGCTATAGAATTCATAATGGCTGGAGCCTCGGCTATCCAGGTAGGCACCGCCAGCTTCACCAACCCTCGGGCTCCGCTTGATGTCCTGGAAGGAATAGAGCAATTCATGCAAAAAGAGGGGATAGAGGATATAGCCGAGCTCCTCGGTGCCGCCCGGGGCTAACCAAAAGACAAGTTTGGCACGAACTGGCTAATTATTATACATCTTAGGCATATAGATTATGACTAAAGGTTTAGCTTCTTCTCCGTCTTACATTCCTACTGTGCCTGCCGCCTCTCTTGTGACTATAGGAGCCATTGCCACCGTTGTCAGAAAGAGGGAGAGCCTGAAGAACATTAATCGTCCTATGCCTAAGTGTTTTCCCATTGAGAGCAGTAATTGCAGCTTGACCTTCAGACTGTGATGGCATTTCAACAAATCCGTATCCCCTAGATTGGCCGCTACCAATATACTTATCGTTCATAATGGTTACAGATATCGCTTCTCCGAAAGCCATGAATTCTTGTCGCAGTTCCTCATCAGTCACCTCGAGAGATAAGTTACCCACATAGATATTCATATTGCCCATCCTTCTTTGGTGATTGGGTTAGGCTTGGCCCACCGTTTGTCACTAATGCCTAAACTAATAGCCATTCGGAGTTATGAATATATTTTGTGTGCCTTAAACAGAAATAAATGAAGAGGGAGTTTAATATCTTCTCTCTCTTCCTCCGCCAAACCCGCCGCCTTTGTTATCAGAGCGAGGTCGAGCCGCATTAACATTTAGCGTCCGCTCCTTTAGTGTTTTTCCGTTGATGCCGGTAATTGCAGCTTGACCTTCAGATACTGATGCCATTTCAACAAACCCGAATCCCTTTGGCCGTCCACTATACTTGTCCGTTATGATACTTACAGATTCAACCCCTCCAAAAGCCTCAAATTCTTTGCGTAATTCCTCCTCAGTGACATCATAAGATAAGTTCCCCACATAGATTTTCATATTAGTGCTCCTTTCATTAGGTTATTGTTATTACTAATTAGTTCCTTACCGGTTGTTTTTGCTTTCTTCTTGCACTCTTTTTCGCTTTCAACCGTGCCGTCTCTCCCTTGGATAGAAAATGACGGTGGGCCTTTGCCTCACGTAGGACTCCACTCATCTGCACCATCTTTTGAAAGCGACGCAAAAGCGAGTCTTGTGATTCACCTTCACGTATCGAAACTCCTAACGACATAACACACCAACCCATTCTAGCGGAGCATACATAGGTTGGGATATCGAGCCTATGTATGCTCTTAAGATTCTGAGACAGCGCTATCCGCTCTGTCTGGCTTTACGGTAGCAATCGCTGCAGTAAACCGGCTTATCACCGCGAGGTTCAAAGGGTACTTCGGTGTCCTTGCCACACTCGGCACATGTTACCCGAAACATCTGGCGTTTGGACCCATAGCTGCTGCTTCCGTAACGCTCTGACTTCCTTGCCTGGCGACATGAGGGGCAGCGCTTGGGCTCATTAGTATAGCCCTTAGATTGGAAAAACTCTTGCTCCTCAGCGTTAAAGGTGAAGGTAGCCCCACAATCGGAACACTGGAGCGACTTGTCCTGAAAACTCATTGGATGACCTCCTCTCTTTAAAATTCTAGTTAGAGTTCCGGTCATCCAAAACTTAGGGAAATCTGAGGTGATTCAAGTATATAATAACCTAAACTGAAACTACTCTTTAATTATACACTGAAGAGGCGCTATTTGCAAAAACCAGTACAAGCCTTCAAGTAGAAAATAACTGCCTTCTGTAGGGACAGGCCCCCTTTGCAGTTAACTTTATGACGAAACGTGCAGCCTATATGAGAGCTTGGGCTGATTATTCAGGCGGTTATTCCTCCACTAGCTTTTGCCCAGCAAGGAAGGCTTGGTGCAGGGCGTCAGGATACTTGGTTATAGCCCCTTTCTCATCCACCCCGTGAAATAGCAGGTCGCCAGCGTAGGCGATATCAAGAGTGTTAAACAAAGCCCTTATTGTAGCCAGCGCCGGCTCAAACAGGTTGGCTACCTTCCTGCCACCAACGGAAATAAATAGCCCCTTCCTCCCCCGCCGGTTACCCAGCGGTGGCATCTTCAGTACATACTTACGTGCCCATAACGCCTGGCAGCGGTCAATCATCGCCTTCATCTGAGCGGTTACTGCCATAAACTGGATAGGAGAGGCTAAAACTATTCGGTCAGCCGCCTCCAGCTCCCGATAAACCATCTGCATATCGTCCATCACCCTGCACCTGCCCGCCTCCAGACAGCCATCACAGTGCTGGCAAGGGGCAATCTTGAGGTTATTAAGGGTAATAGTTTTGACCTCCGCCCCCCTGCTGACGGCACCCCGCATAACTTCATCCAATAGCAGGTCGGTGTTACCCCCCCGCCGCGGGCTACCAGCAATACCAAGCACTCTCAACTTAGCCCCCCCTCAATATAGCCAAGGATTTCCTTCTCTCTGGCTCTCATCTGGCGTTTCAGTTCAGGCGTCTCATCCCCATACCCCAAAAGGTGAAGCACACCATGAATAATGAGAATAGTTACCTCCCTTTTTATTGAATGTCCGTCCTCCTCAGCCTGGGCAACCGCTTGGGGATAGGAAATAATCACCTCACCAAGGTGCAACACCCCATCAGGGGGTTGAACAAAGGGGGGGAGGTCTTCTCCTGCAGCCTGCTCAGGGAGCATAGAAAAGGCAATCACATCTGTAGGTCTATCCCTACCCAGGTAGCTTCTGTTTAGCTCCTGCACCCCCTCCTGACTGGCAATAACCAGACCAAGCTCAGCCCTAGGGCTAACACCCTGGGCAACAAGAACCTGCCCAGCTACGCTCTGTAGCCAGCTTACCTCAAGGCACTCCTCAAGGTCTTCATCAATTAAAACATTAATCTCCACGCTCACTCCACCCCATGATAACACAGTCCGAGGAAAGCCCTCAATAAGATTACTTATCTACCTCACCCCCTTTATCCCCCTCTCCATGATAGGAACATCTTCCTTGCATGAGGGGGAAGAGTCTTTAGAGAGGGGCTTCGCCCCTCTCTTACCTGAACTTCTCCTTCCCTTAATAAGGGAAGGGGGTCAGGGGGATAGGTTGCCAATGACCTCAACCTCAAATAAGATTTGAGCAAGGTAAAGGGTTATGATATAGTAAAAGATAAAGGTTTGGTCACTATTGGGGACCAAAAATAAAGAAAGGAGGAGTAAGATGCCGGGAACATGTGGTTTAGCTTGCGAAGTCTGCGGATTTCTAGCAAGCGGGATTTGTCCGGTTGGCGGTTGTGTCGCCGGCACTGATGAAAAAGCTCCGGAGAAGCTGGAGAAGTTTAAAGCAGCATTTGGTCACTCTTGTGCAGTACTTGAGTGTGCCATCAAGAACAAAGTGGATTATTGTTTTAGGTGTGAGAAATTCCCTTGTGACGTTCATTATCAGCAGGAGCTTTACAGTAAAAAACTCCTCGATATGATTAGGGGAATGAAAGAGAAGAAGTAAAGGATTTAGACCACCATTAATAACTAAATTTATGGAGGGATCGCATAGTGGTCTAGTGCGGGCGCCTGCTAAGCGCTTACCCTGGGAAACCGGGGTCGTGGGTTCAAATCCCACTCCCTCCGCCATAAAAAGTTATTATGCCCCTTGAATAAGGGGGTTATATTTTAATACCACAGGACAGAAGATTATGCCCCAATACTATATCTGGACTATAGGCTGCCAGATGAATAAGGCTGAGTCAGAGCGGCTCGGTAGCTGCCTGGAGCAGCAGGGATACCAGGCAACAACTACCGCCGAGGCGGCTGATTTCATAGTGCTTAATAGTTGTGTGGTGCGCCAGAGTGCCGAGAACCGGGTCATTAACAAGCTCAACGCCCTTAAATCACTAAAAAGGTCACACCCAAGCTTAACTCTAGCCGTTACCGGTTGTCTGGTAAACTCCAGGCTTGACCACCTTAAACAAAGCTTCCCCCATGTTGACTACTTCTTTAAGCCCGGAGATTATCCACCGTGGATGGAAAAAACCGAATTAAATTCAGTATTACCCCTGCACCCCTCACCCAGCACCTTTGTTCCCATCATTCAGGGCTGTGATAACTTCTGTTCCTACTGCATTGTCCCCTACCGCCGTGGCCGGGAAAGGAGCCGTCCAGTTGAAGAAATAGTCTGTGAGGTTAAACAGCTGGTGCATCGTGGAGTAAAAGAGGTTACCTTGCTGGGACAAAATGTGGATTCATACGGGCATGACCTGCCTGACCAACCAGACCTAGCCGACTTATTAACCGAGCTAAATACTATAGATGGCTTAGCTCGCCTCCGCTTCCTGACCAATCACCCCAAGGATATGAGCCCCAAGCTCATTGATGCTGTAGCTTGCCTGGACAAGGCCTGCGAGCATATCTGCCTCCCAGTTCAGTCAGGCAGCAACGATATCCTCAAAGCTATGAGAAGAGGCTATACTGTAGAGCACTATCACCAGCTTGTTACCAGAATACGCAGTAAGCTCCCCGGGGTAGCCCTCAGCACCGATGTCGTCGTCGGTTTCCCCTCAGAAAGTACCCCCCAATTCCAGCAAACTTTCAACCTGCTCTCTGAACTAGGGTTTGATACCGTCCATGTAGCTGCCTATTCACCGAGACCGGGAACTATTGCCTCCAGAAGCCTTGAGGATAATATCCCGCCGGCTGAGAAAAGGAAGCGACTGGACAAGATTGAGCAACTTCAGCAGGGTATTGCCACTGAAATTAATGCCCGACTATTAGGTAAGACTGTTGAAGTCTTGGTAGAAGGCAAGAAAAAGGGCAAGTGGCAAGGTCGCACCAGAACTGGTAAACTAGTATTCTTCAGCAACAACAACGACTGCCTGGGGCAACTGGTGAAA
>Ga0265594_1001557_pt1 | contig 17675 bp, 11 predicted proteins | sample saktaG_11_FD_190147 | JGI IMG/M metagenome (GOLD analysis project Ga0265594, IMG submission 190147) | Saline water microbial communities from Sakinaw Lake, British Columbia, Canada - sak_2011_5_24_80m | ecosystem: Environmental > Aquatic > Non-marine Saline and Alkaline > Saline ... | reverse complement strand
AAATAATATAACATCTACGATGTAAGAATGTTCTTCTAAATAAATGTGCTACAATAATTTAAGCTCTACGAGCTAAAATTTATGAACTTAGCGAAGCGATCTCACGAAGTAATTATTCAGGTTAAATAAATATTTTTTTTTAAAAATTATATCCTAAAATTCTAAAAGAGTGGAAAAAATAATTATAATATTATTATTTATAAGCATAAATAGTGCTGTAATAAGCCAGAATATAAAAAAATGGAAAGCAGGTGTTTACTACTCTAATGATTATACTTATACTCATATCAATATTAATAATTTATCTGAAGATCAGAAATTGACTTTGGAAAATCCTTCTCTAACACCAGAAAAAGGGATTTATGGATTTGTTGTAGGTGGAAGAATTTGTTATTTAATTAAAAAGTTTGAATTTAGTTTGGGAATAAACATTTCAAATCGGGGCTATCAAAATGGAGTTTTTACAGATTTTATACCTGCTGACCCCAATGATCCTGTATTGAACAATGTATCTGGTATATCATATCGGAACAAATATCGGTTTATTGAGTTTCCAATAAAGTTTGGTTACAGATTAATTAAAAAAGATAAATTCATTATAACCTGCTTCCCGGGATTTTCTATAAATTCAATTTTAAGAAGACAAAATATTAGTTATACTTATCATAAAAATGACCAACCAACAGAAATTGATAAATATAATTATTATGCAAATTTATTTGAGATTACTACAATTAGCGGGTCATTAGGTTTTAATTTTGAATACGTAATTAATGAAAAAATAAATATTTTTTGTGGACCGGAAATCATTTATTATTCAAAAAGTATTACGGATGTAAATATATTTTTAGGTAATTTATATGCTGTTGGGATAAAGACAGGAATAAATTATAAATTTTGAATTACAAACTGTCAATAACATCAACTCATAAAGCATACCGCCGGTTTGCTGTTTGAATGTTTATAACTATTTATTAATTTTATATTAAACCGTCTGCATTAAGCGGATTAATACTACAAATAAAAATTTATTTATTAAAAATATATGAATAATTATATATTTTATTATTTTTGTTCTTTTATTAAATAAAAATTTTTAATTAAAAACATATTTTAACTATGAAAAAATATTTATTTGCTTCTCTATTTCTAGTGAGTAGTTGCGTTTTATTGGCACAGACAAACTCATATAAAGGAACTTTTGTTAATATCAACGGTGGAATGGTATATAACAATTCTCATAATATCAGAACAGAATTAAATGCTCTTTATGGACTGGATAAGAAGAATTTTTTTGATAATACCAATTTTGGATACTCTGCTGGTATAGGAGGAATGACTATAGTTAAAGGCATTGTATTAGTTGGTGCAAGCGCTAACTATGCTATTATAACTGACCAAAGCGAAAATCATATAAACATAAAATTAAACAGCATTTCTGGATTTCTTAATGCCGGAGCTTTATTATATAATAAAAATAAACTTATAATATATGATTATATAGGCGTTGGATATGGAAAATATTTTATGGAATTTAGCAACTCTTCTGACTCTATATATGTTGATTATGATTATGAAAACCCTATAGAACCTAATACCAGTCAAAAATATACTTCTGATTATCCTCTTTTTGAATTAGGTATTGGTTTTAAAAGACCTTTGAATGATAAATTTATGATTGGTGTTAACTTAGGAACTTATTTCTCTCCCTGCAGAAAACCTTCATTGAATAATGACGGGCATACTATTAAACATAGAAATGCACCAAGTATGGAAGGTGGTTATATAAAACTTATCTTGGAATTTGGCAATATATCTGAAAAATAAATATCAAACAGTTCTATAGTTTGATATTTGAGAATATAAAAATATATAGTGATAAGATATTTAAAATATCAGGATATTGATAAAAAAAAATGGGATAAATGTATAGAAGAGTCATTTAATGAAACTATATATGCTTATTCATGGTATCTTGATATAGTTTGCCATAAGTGGGAAGCTCTTGTAAGAGATGATTATCAATCTGTTTTTCCTCTTACTACTGGTAAAAAATCAGGAATTAATTATCTGTATCAGCCATTTTTTACACAACAACTTGGTGTGTTTTCAAAAAATATTACTGAAAAAAAAGATGTTGATATTTTTTTAGAAGCAATACCCTCCAAATATAAGTTTGTTGAAATCAATCTTAATACTTTTAATAAAAATAATTCCAAAACATATATAAGCACTCCTAATGTAACTTATGAATTGCATTTAATCAATTCATATACAGATAATTATAAAAATTATTCGTATAATATAAAACGAAATATAAAAAAAGCCAAAGAGCATAATCTGTCAATTAAAAAAAATGTTAACCCTGCTCATATTATTGAAATATTCAAAAAAAACAGAGGCAAAAATATTTTCACACTTAATAAAAAGAGTTATCAAATATTAAGAAGTTTAATTTATGATTGTATCAACAGAGGCAGAGCTGATATAACAGGAGTTTATACAAGTAAAGGAGATTTATGTGCAGGTGCTTTTTTTATACAGAGCAAAAAAAAGGTAATTTTTCTTTTTTCAGCAACAAATAAAGAGGCAAAAACAACAGGTGCAATGTCTTTGCTTATTGATAGTTTTATAAAAGAAAATTCAGGACGTGATATTATTCTTGACTTTGAAGGGTCAAACAATTTGAATTTAGCTCGTTTTTATAATGGTTTTGGCTCAGAAAAAAATATATACTTACAAATAAAAAAAAACCAACTGCCATATTTTATAAAAAAAGGAGTAAACCTTGCTAAAAAGATACGAAAGTATTACCTAAATTATGCGATATGAATGTAATGAAATATCGCATTAGTTATCTGGCAGTTGCCTGACCGATTTAGAAATTATTGTAATTCACCGAATTGGTGAAGGTGAATTGCTTATAATTTTTTAATCGTTGAGTAATTTAATTTTTAAATCGCTCAATTTGGGTATTGATAAAAATTTATTATTATTGTTAATTAAAAATAATTGGTATCTTTGTAAATATAAAAAAAATTACCTCGTTGGATAATTAATATATCCTACTGGGTATAAAATGGAACTTTTAAATAATTACGTTCCATGTATATCAAAGTTACCACACATACTAAAAAGACAGCCGCACAAATAGCACATTTGGTTTTTGCCCCGACACACAAAGCCAACACTTCGGCAAAATCAAAAGAGCCATTTTTTATCATAGGCTTTGTAATTAATGCGAAGAAGAATCTATTGAAAGAATTTAAAGTATGAAAACAATTGCGGTAATAATAGATTTTGATAATTATTTCGGTACAGATTTGAGTAAAATTACTTCTGAGAGTTTAGAATTAGCCCTTTCTGAATTAGTAAATCTATGTGAAGAAAAGTTTCGCGAATTTGAAAGAATTTCAATTAGATTATATGGTGGTTGGTATAATGAAATGTCGTTAACAAAACAAGCATCTGGGTTGCAACAGTTATTGTATAATGTTAGCGTGTTCCCAAAAGTTCAAAATGGAAAAATTATTCAAGGTTCAATAGAGATGGTTTCTGAATTATATGGGATACCTGATTTTACATGGGGTTATACCTATAAGGAAACAAATGGAATAAAACATGTTCGTATAGATTTTGATAACGTGGACGAACTTTGTAGCAATAACAGGCAAGCTTGCCCCAAATTCATATTATACAAGTTCACAAAAAGTAAAGATAAAAAGTGTCCTGTGGAAGGGTGCAATAATATTCATAAGAACATTTTTAAAGGGGTTGAACAAAAGATGGTTGATACTCTTATTGCCTGTGATATTTTGTCAATAGCAGAAGATGAAACAACAAAAGGATTGGTTGTTATTTCCGATGATCAAGATCATTTTCCATCCTTGGCTCTTGCTGTCGAGAAGCAAAAAACAAAGCGAACTAGGAATTTAGACGATATAATTCTGTTGATTCAAAATGACATGAATCATCCATTCATTGCTGAATTCCTAAAGCCATTTGAAATTAAAACAATATTATTATCATGACAAAAGAAGAAATAAAAAAAGATTTTTTGGCATATGCCGATGACGATTCAGATATATTATTTGAATCTAATGGTGACGTTATGTATTTTAAAAATGGCACCGAACATATTTGTAGAATAATAACCAATGAAGAAGGCAATACTATAGTTGAATATCAGGATGAGAAATTTGCTTATAGAACATTTATAGTAAAACACTTGGCAAATCTTGATTTGTTTGCGAGGAAGATAATTGAAAAAAGGAAGGGATTAGATGAGTTTGTTGATAGCCCAGCAATATTGCAATATGTACATAAATCAATTAATGGTTCAGCACTAACATTATTGCAAAAAGAGTGCGATGAATTCCTTGAATTTGGGTCTAAAATAAATTTTATAACAGCTGATGCAGGTCATGGTAAAAGTGTGTTACTTAAACAATTTCAGGCAATACAAGATGAAAGATATGTAAAAGGAGAATCGAAGTATTTGTTTTGGCATGTAGATTTACAAGGGAGAGATTTAGTCAGGTTAGGTGAAGCTATTATGTTTGATTTAGGTGAACTTCGGTTTCCAGGTTTATATTATCCATCAATAATAAACTTGATTCAAAAAAGATTCATGATATTAGCAATTGATGGTTTTGATGAATTAGCAGCTGAAATTGGTGGTGCAAAAGCAGTTTCATCACTTTCTAACTTTGTTAACGAAATGGCAGGGCAAGGGACATTAATAGCAGCTTCACGAAGAACATTCTTCGATACTCATGATTATATTAAGCGAACAACCTTATTAAAAAATAAAGTTCCTTATGACATTAATTTTAATGAATTAAAACTTCAGAATTGGACTAAAAAAGAAGTTATTACATACTTTACAAATCTTGCATTTGATAACCCAGTTCAAATTTATGATGCAATACTTTCTGAAGTTCATGAGGAAAACCATCCTGTTTTGACAAGACCATTCCTACTTGCTAAACTCGCATCAGCAGTTGAAGGCGATGTAAACCAAGTAGCTCAATTCTTTTCATGTAAATGTAATGAGAACGAAAGTGTTTCTTATATCGTTGAATCATTCACCAAAAGAGAAGTTAAAAAATGGAAAGGTGTTGACAATAAAACAGGGCAACCATATCTTTCATTTGATCAGCACATTCAACTTTTATCTTCTATTGCTAAAGAAATGTGGGACGCCAAAAAGGACTCTATTACGATTGAAGAAATAGAAATTTATACTGTATTATTATTTGATGAATGGAAAATTGAAGAAGATTTACGCCAAATAATAGTGAGAATTGTTGGATCACACGCATTCCTCCCTCCAGCTAATGATTCAAAAATGAATGTAAGAAAATTTGAACATGAAGAGTTCAAACATTATTTCCTAGCAAGAGCACTTGCCGATATATTTAATAATGCTATTAAAACCAATAATTTTAGCGAATTAAAGCGTTTTTTATACATTGAGCAATTACCTGATTCAGTTGCAATGTATTGTTTCAACTATGTAAATGATTTAAACAATAATGTTCAAAAAATTTTAGGATATTTTAAATCAATTTTAGATTCTGAGTGGAAACCCACGTATCTACAATTAAATATTGGTACATTACTTCCTTTCATGATTGATAAAATTGATTTCAAAACTCCGATATGTTTTGATTCAAAGGTTAATTATTCTAGTTTAATTTTTGAGAACAAGAAGCTTTGTAACATTACATTTGAAAATGCTGCTTTCATTAATATTAGCCTTCGTGATACAATTCTCGATAATGTCCAATTTAAAAAATGTGATTTTAATGAAATTCGAATAGAATCCACATCTAGAGTAATTTTTAGAGACGTTTCAATAATCGATTCAAATGTTACATCAATAGTCTTATTGCGTGAGGGAGAAGTTGTTGAAGTAGCTTATTCTCCTCAAAGAATAATTGAGTTACTCACTGCAAATGGAATTAAACTTATTGATGATAATACAAGTATTGATTCAAGTGATATTCCAACAGAGAAAAGCGAATTTAAAAAAACTCTTACAAAGTTTATTTTGAAATTCAACAAAATGACAATTCAGTATCAAAAGAATATTGTCAATGAGAGGTATTTAGGGAATAACACCGATTTAATAATTGAAGCAATAATACCGCTTTGCATTGACTACAATGTTATTAAAGTCATAGAAACCAAGCAATCTAGAAAGTCATCCACAACTGCATGGAGGCTTTCAGTGGATATGGAAGACTTGTTTAAGCATGATGGTATTGAAGGCACCCATCCATTAACTAAATTCTGGAGAGTAGTAAATGAGAAGTAACCAACACATTTGCAAGCACATTGCCAAAGCCCCACAAGCCAAAGAGCCAATCTTGCCAACCTTTGGAATGCTGTTTGTAATTTTTTTAAAATAATTTAATCAATTTTGAAAAATAAATATTATTTTTGACAAGTTTGTCAAGAAATAATTATCAAAATGCAATCAGAAAATATTGGAGAATACATAAGACAACTTAGAGAAAAGGAAAATATGCCTTTGCGCAAGCTTTCTGCCTTATTGGACATTAACCAAAGCACTTTGAGTAAATTGGAAAGAGGCGAAAGACCAGTATCAATACAAATGATACCGATTATAGCAAAAACATTTGGAATTAGTGAAAAGGAATTAGTTGTTAGGTTTATGAGTAAGATAATTTCTTATCAACTAATTAATGAAAAGTATGCGAATGAGATTTTGCGCGCTGCTGAAGAAGATATAAAATATTGTTGCAAAACAAAAACAAAGAGCAATGTATAAAAATAATAAAAATTACATGAATAACGATGATACTACTTCACTTTTAGTTGAGGAACCACAATTAGCATTATTTGACGAAACGGAAATATTGATACAAAAATATCGCCAGAACAGTTTAAAGAAAATTAACGGAAATAATTTTTTTAGCTACACTTCTGTAATTGCTGAGGGACACACAGCACCCTATAAGATTCATAAATATTTTGCAAGACGACCTTGGAATGTTTTTGAACAACTAGTTCAAAATTTTTCCAGAGAAAACGAAATTGTTCTAGATCCATTTTGTGGAGGCGGTGTGACAATTTACGAAAGCATCAGAAAAGGAAGAAAGGTGATTGGTTGCGACCTTAATCCTCTTTCAATTTTTGTGGTTAGAAACATGGTGAAGAAAAATATTTTGAATGCTGACTTCATCAATGCAATTAACGATTTAAAAAAGTATTTATTTAATTTGCAAGGTTCATACACACAATTTGTGTACGAAGGCATTAAACATGAAATTGAGTGGTGTGAAGTTGCTTTCAAAGTAAAATGCAATATCTGTAATGAGCCAACACTTTTATCTAACGATTACAAAACCAAAAATGGTTATTACAAGTGTATGAATCCGAAATGTGCCAGCCATTCAACTCATAAGGCAACTATTGAAGCAAAAAATTGTGAAAGAATTGGATTTGAGTATTTATTTTTAGTTAACAACTATTCACATGGAAAAAAGATTGTCAAGAAATTTGAGCAAGAAGATTATAAAAATCTCAATGCTCACATTGAATATTTAAAATTAGAAATCAAAAATCAAAAAGTTAGAATTCCTTCTGATAAAATTCCTTTGAACTGGGATCGACAATTTGAAGATGGTTTGGCAAAGAAAGGAATTTATAACTTTCAAGATTTATTTACAGAAAGAAATTTACTGATTCTGTCATTGCTTCTAAACAAAATAAAATCATACTCGAAAAAATTATCAAACGAAAAATATGAATTATTGAGATTGATTTTTAGTAACACTGTAAAAGACACAAACATCATGGCTTTCACTAATGAAACTTGGCAAGGTGGAAAGCCGACAACATGGAGTAAACATGCTTACTGGATTCCATCACAGTTTTGTGAAGTTGCAATCATTCCATCATTTGAAAAAAGTATTCAGCGAATAATTTCTTCTTTGAATTTCAACAACACGCAGAAGTATGAGGTTGCTGTTGCAGCTTCGTTTTCTGATTTAAGTGAAGCAAATTTTTTACTCTACAACAAACCAGTTGAGTTCACTGACATTCCAGAAAATTCAGTTGATGCAATTATTACCGACCCACCATACGGAAGCAATGTTCAGTATTTGGAACTATCACATTTTTGGTTTGTTTGGAACAAAGATCTTTACGATACATCACCAAACTTTGAATTGGAAGCAGTATCAAATCGAAAGAAAGGTTTTATAGGTGCAAAGACAATGTATGATTATGAAAACAATCTTTACAATGTTTTCTCAAAATTATTTCAAGTTTTAAAACCAAACAGATATATGGTTTTAACTTTTAACAACAAAGATGTTAGTGCATGGTTAGGTTTATTGTTTTCCATTTTCAAATCAGGTTTCACATTAACTGAAAACGGTTTGTTCTTTCAAGACGGTGTAGAAAATTACAAGCAAACAGCACACACCAAAGCAGACGGTTCACCTTACGGAGATTTTATTTATTCGTTTAAGAAAGGAGAACCGACACACGAAATTAAAATTTATCATTCGGAAAATGAATTTTCAAATGACCTCGATAATATTTTTAAACACTATCTTGCAGACGAGGACAGAGATAAAAACGAATTGATAATAGATATGTTTTTAACTGCAATTCCTTTGATTGAAAGTTTTGCAAAAACATTTTTAAAAAATAATAAACACAATCTCTATACGAAATTCAAAAAAAATTATTTTAATAAACTCTACAAAAATGCCAAGGATTAGCGAAGAAAAATTAATTAAAGACAATGTTAAGTTTGAAAAACTATTCCCCATCTATGTAAGAGTGATTGAAAAATTGCAAAGTAAGTTTAGGGTTACAGACGGGAGTTCATTTACAGATTTAGTCAACTTTAAGAATAATAAAAAAATACCAAAGCACAATTGGTATGATTATAAACAGGGCTATGCAGAGGATTTGGTAAAGCAAATTATTGAAGCGGAACAACCCGACAAAAAACATTTCATCTTAGACCCATTTTGCGGAGTAGGAACTTCAAATGTTGTTGCACAGTCATTGGGTTACAAAAGCATTGGGTTCGACATCAATCCAGTTGCATATCTAGCCGCATCTGTTAAGACACATTTTTATACAGTGGAAGAAATAAAAAAAATTCAAAAACTAATAAAGAATTTTTTTTCCTCAAAGTTTTCTGCTTTAAAAGAAACACCAAAGGTTATTGATTCATCTTTCAAAAATGGTTCGCTTGAAAAACTTTATCAGATAAAATATTATTGGGAAAATATTAGTGACAACATTTCGGTTCAACATTTTTTTCAATTAGCTTTTCTATCAATTATTGAGGATTGTTCTATTCGGACAAAAGACGGCAATGGAATAAAATTGAATCTTAAAAAGAAACAAGTAGAAAATATTTTTCAATTTTATTTGACAAAATGCAGTTCTATGCTTGCAGATATTGATGTTTCCAACTTCAAAGAGGAAACAAAATTTATTAACGGTTCAATCACTCTTAAAAAATATTTTAAGGAAATAGAAAATAAAAAAGTTGGATTGTGTATATTTTCTCCACCTTATGCAAACTGCTTTGACTATTGTGAAGTGTATAAACTTGAATTTTGGTTAGGTGGTTTTGTAAAAACATATAAGGACTTTGCAAAATATCGTTCAATTGCAATGCGTTCTCACGTTAACTCACAGTTTGACCACAATATAAAAAACTATCAAAAGGAAGTTGATTTAATTGCTGAAATTATTTCAGCATTCAACATCTGGAATAAAAATATTCCCGATATGCTTAGAGGATATTTTGATGATACATACAAACTTTTGAAAAATATTAAATCAGTTTTAGTGAAAGATGCCAAATGTTTTATTGTAGTGGCAAATTCAGGTTACAAGGGAATTCTTGTTCCAACTGATTTGCTAATTGCTGAGATTGCAACAAGTTTAGGTTTCAAAGTGAACCAAATTTTCTATGCAAGAAAAATCCGTTCTTCATCTCAACAGATGAAAGAATTGCAATTAGAATATGAAAACCTAATGAGAGAATCAATAATTGAAATTCAGAATTAAACCAATATGAAATTTAAAAGGATATTTCAGAAACAATACTTTTCTTGGAAAGAACTTGAAAAAGTTATAGAATCACTTGCTACAACTAAAGAAAGAGGTGACGCCTTTGAGGAATTTATTTTCGCTTATCTCAATATCAAGAAACAACTTTATCAAGTAAAAGAAGTTTACAGAGCAAGTAATATTCCTACAAAATATCTTGCAAAATATAAGATTGAAAAGAAAGACAGCGGAGTTGATGGCTTGATAATTCGTAATGACGAAATTGCAGCAGCATATCAGGTGAAATTCAGAACAAATAGAGTAAAACCTGCTTATGCGGAACTTGCAAAATTTTGGATTGAAGCAGAAAGGACCGATTTCAATTATACAATTGCAAATTGCTATTCCGTAACTGACTTATCAAAAAAGAGAGAAAAGCATTTGCAAATTTTAGTTGACGAATTTGATTTGCTAGACGAAAACTTTTTTGAAGAATTATTTGCATTCACAAACAATAAAATTTTAAAAAAGAAAAAACAATATACTCCTCACACATTTCAAAAAGTAATAATAAAAGATGTTGTTAATAGTTTTAAATCAGCCGATAGAGGAAAGTTGATTGCAGCTTGCGGAACTGGAAAAACTTTGACTTCACTTTGGATAACAGAAGAAATGAATTGCAACACAGTTTTGTTTTTAGCTCCAAGTTTGGCATTAATAAAACAAACACTTGAATCATGGGCAGACCAATCAAAATTCCCGTTCAGTTATTTATGCGTTTGCAGCGACAAAACGGTTTCAAGTCAAATAGAAGATGATGGTGACATTTCTGTTTCAGAATTGAATGTGCCTGTTACAACTAACTCCTCTGAAATAGTTGAATTTCTCAAAGCTAAAACGGGAACTAAAAAATATGTTTTTTCAACTTACCAATCATTGTCGGTTTTAGCTGATGCAATGAAATATACAAGTTCATTCAGTTTTGACTTATCAATCTTTGATGAAGCACACCGCACAGCAGGAGCAAAAGAAACAGCACTGTTTGGTTTAGCGTTGGACAATAAAACAATCAATTCAAAAAAACGATTGTTTATGACAGCCACAGAAAGATTGATAAAACCTTGGTTGAAAAAGAAAGCAAGCGAAGCAGGCCGAATTATTTTTTCAATGGATGATGAAAAAGTTTATGGAAAAACTTTTCACAAATTCAATTTTGGTGATGCAATAGAAAAAGAAGTTATTTCTGATTATCAAATTGTAATTGCAGGTATTCAAGTAGCAGAATTTTATAAATGGATTAAAGAAAACAAAGACCTTGAAGCATTAAATAATAATGTTACAGAATATTCAAGTGCACAAATTTTATTTGCACAGTTGATTCTTGCAAAAGCAATCAAAGAATATCCGATTCAAAAAACTATTTCATTTCACTCATCAGTAAAAAATGCTTCTCTTTTCACTGGAGGAATTGCAAACACAATTCCATTGAGCAGTGTGATAAAACAGTTTAATAAAAACATTACTAATGAAAACCTATATATTGAACACATCAATGGAACAATGCCAACAGGCGATAGAAAACAAATACTTGACATGTTTAAAGAAACTGAATTTGCTTTGGTTTCAAATGCAAGATGTTTGACAGAGGGAGTTGATGTTCCGATAATTGATAGTGTTTATTTTGTTGACAACAAAAGTTCACTTATTGACATTGTTCAAGCATGTGGCAGGGCATTACGCAAGTCCAATGCAAATTTACACAAGACAGCATTCTTTTTAATTCCTATTCTTATTCCTGACAAGATAAAGGGAAGTGAAATTGTAAATCTTGATGCATTTGAGACTGTGTTTAATGTTATTCAATCTTTGAGAGACCAAGACAACCGACTTGCTGAATGGATAAATGAATTGAACAGAAACGCAATTAAGGGAAAGATTCCTAAATTCGGTAAAAGCAAATGGAAACCAGTTACTCTATCGTTACCACAGTCAATTGACTTAACATCTTTTGAAGAAAATCTTTATTTGAAAATTGCTGATGTTAATAAAAATCCTACATCAGAAAATTTTAAGATTTCAAAAATTTATGGCAAGTCAGAAAGAAAGAGCAGTCAAAAAAGGATTTTCAAAACATTGGGAGATTATGGAGTAGATAGTTATTTTGAAAATCTTGTAAAGCCAACAATTAAAGCATATAAAGGCAAAACCAACTCTCTGGACATAAGTAAAATTGCAATTAACCACAATAATGTAAGCCACACAAAAAAATTAGGATTAATAATTAACGATAAAAAAAATTACATATTAACACCGCTTGGCGAAAAATATAAAAAGGGAGAGATTAAAGACAGGGAACTTTTTAAACGCCAAATGTTACGATACTTTTCTTCGCTTGAAGATGGGAATGAAGAAAGAATTTTATTTCCATACAGAGCATGTTTGAAAGTTCTTTTAGAAGTTGGGAAAATAAACTTTCATGAATTTGCTTTTGCAATTTATTCTTTATTTGACAGCTCTGATGACTCTATTTTACAGTCAATTTTAGACATTCAATATTTTCGTGAAAAGTATCCGAATCTATTACTGGTAAATGAAGTAAATAGAAAATCTATTTTGAAAGAATTGAACGAATACTTTAAAACTAATTTTAATGAAACTGACATTTGGAATAAGAAGACAGCTGTGAATAATCAATTCATTTATTTCCGAGATCATCTTGCTTTGTTTACTGAGTTTATTAAAATAAAAAATCAAGAAATAATTTTGATTGAAAAAAACGCTGCTAAAGCAAGACACATTCTTTCACTTGATAACAGAATGGAATTTGAAAGCAATCATCAGACACTTATTTCAAAATATATACAACCATTTATAAATTTCGTAATATTTTCAATCTAATGCCAACGCTAAAGAAAAATTGTTTTAAAAAATTTATCGACACTTAAAAAAATAAAAAACGCTTACACACGAGCCGACACAGACAGACAAGAAAGTAATATGACAATGACACGGAAACTCAATATTGACAATGGTTTACAAAGACGGATGAAAGAACACCAGGCGGTAACAGGCGGTATAGTAAAATATATATATAATAAAGTTAAAATTCAAAATAAAAAGGAGGTAAATTATGGCTTTTAAAGCATTATTTTTATCACATGCACCTGATGCAGATTGTGAAAAACATAAAAGTATTATTGACACAGGAAAGTATATACTTTTGACAGTTGTTGTGAAAACTCAAGAGAAGCAATAAAAGTTTCAAAAAGTATCTATGAAAAGGAAAATATAGATGCCATTATTCTTTGTCCAGGCTTTACACATAGTGATGTAGCAGAGATATTTCAGGCACTAGAAGGCAAAGTATCTGTAAACGTTGCTAGAGGAGATGGTCCCAGCAATAAAATTTCACAAGCTGTGATAAAAAGAGAATACTTCAATAAGTAGTGTGAAAAGATGATAATATTACTACTTCGCCTAACAGCGGATAAAAGGGGAATCAAAGATTTCCCCAAATCCCGACAAGTCGGGACTTCTTTTATCCGCAAACCGTTAGTCCTTATGCAAAAAAGATATTCTGCGACTATTGATATTTTACTTTTCTCTAAGAAATAGAGCTTTCTAATAGGGTTAAAGGAATATTATTAATATTTTTTGTAATTTTATTTTTCAATTGAAAAATAAATTATACTTTTGTAATGAAATTAAATTAATTATGATCCATTTTTTGATATAATTCATTAAAATATAAATGGACAAATTGTATAAGTATAAACAAGTTACCAACAAGGCGAAGAGAAAAGACAACGACACAGAAAATGACTGAGAAAATGGTTTGAGAATGAAAGACGAATGGACAATGAAAGAAAAAGATTTAGTTTTTTTTGCCGACCCGCAAGAAAGAAAAGCGGAATGTTATAGCACATTTAGCTCCGCTGAATTTGATAGTAATCAAGTTAATATTAATCCTTTAAAATTTAATCTTATGAGAAAAATTTTAGTTTTTTTAGCGATGCTGTTATTCACAGCTTTTTGTTTTAATGCAAATGCACAATGGGGTGAAAACGATACCACTTTTAACTCAACCGACCTAGGCTTTGATAATGGAGAGGGAGCAAGCAGTGTTTATACAACCGCCATACAAAGCGATGAAAAAATTATTATCGGGGGTAACTTCCTATCCTATAATGGAACAGCAAGAAACTATATTGCCCGCCTGAATACTGATGGAACACTTGACACAACTTTTAATATAGGGACAGGAGCAAGCTCTTGGGTCGTTACAACTGCCATTCAGAACGATGGGAAAATTATTATCGGGGGTTACTTCACTTCCTATAATGGAACAGTAATAAACCACATTGCCCGCCTGAATGCCGACGGAACGCTTGATACTACCTTTAATATAGGTACAGGAGCAAACAATACTGTCGAAACAACCGCTATACAAAGCGATGGAAAAATAATTATCGGGGGGGGATTTACTTCCTATAATGGAACAGCAAGAAACCACATTGCCCGCCTGAATACTGATGGAACACTTGACACAACTTTTAATCCGGGAACAGGAGCTAGCAGTTATGTTAGAACAAGCACCATTCAGAGCGATGGAAAAATAATTATCGGGGGTTGGTTTACATCTTACAACGGAACGGCAAGAAAGAACATTGCCCGCCTGAATGCCGACGGTACGCTTGATCTTACTTTTAATGTAGGTACAGGAGCAAACGATGATGTTTTTACAAGCGCTATTCAGAACGATGGAAAAATAATTATCGGAGGGGAGTTTACTTCCTATAATGGAACAGCAATAAATCGAATTGCTCGCCTGAATACCGACGGAACACTTGATATGACTTTTAATATAGGTACAGGAGCTAGCAATTATATTAGAACAAGCACCATTCAGAGCGATGGAAAAATTATTATAGGGGGGGTGTTTACTTCCTATAATGGAACAGCAATAAATCGAATTGCTCGCCTGAATACCGACGGAACACTTGATTCGGCTTTTAAGCCGACTGGTACAGGAGTAAATAATATGGTTAGAACAACAGCCATTCAGAACAATGGGAAAATAATTTTGGGAGGTTATTTTACTGCCTACAACAAAACGGCAATAATTGGAATTGCCCGCCTGGATACCGATGGAACGCTTGACACTACTTTTAATATAGGGACAGGAGCTAGCTATTATGTCAGTACAACCGCCATACAAAGTGATGGGAAAATTATTATCGGAGGTGGTTTTAAGTCTTACAACGGAACGCTAAGAAATTACATTGCTCGCCTGAATACCGATGGTACGCTTGACACTACTTTTAATATAGGGACAGGAGCTAGCAGTACCATTATTACAACCACCATACAAAGCGATGGAAAAATTATTATCGGAGGTTATTTTACATCTTTCAACGGAACAGCAATAAACCACATTGCCCGACTAAATCCAGATGGAACTTTAGACGGAACTTTTAACCCGGGAACAGGAGCAAACAATACTATTCGAACAACTGCTATTCAGAGCGATGGAAAAATAATTATTGGGGGTGATTTCACCACATTTAACGGAACAGCAAGGAATTCCATTGCCCGACTGAATACCGATGGAACTTTAGACGGAACTTTTAACCCTGGAACAGGAGCAAACAGTTATGTCAGTACAACCGCCATACAAAGTGATGGGAAAATTATTATCGGAGGCGCTTTTACCTCTTACAACGGAACGGGAATAAATCGAATTGCTCGCTTAGATACCAACGGAACTCTTGATCCTACTTTTAATATAGGTACAGGAACAAACGACAATATTTTTACAAGCGCTATTCAAAGCAATGGGAAAATAATTATTGGAGGTTATTTTTTTTTATATAACGGAACGGCAAAAGGTAATATTGCCCGTCTTAATACCGATGGGACTTTAGACGGAACTTTTAATCCCGGAATAGGGTCAAACAGTACTGTTAGGACAAGCGCCATTCAAAACGATGGGAAAGTAATTATCGGAGGTAATTTTACCGCATATGACGGGACATCAAGAAATTACATTGCTCGCCTAAATGCAGATGGAACTCTTGATATGGCTTTTAATCCGGGAACAGGAGCAAGCAATTGGTTAACTACAACCGCCATTCAGAGCGATGGGAAAATAATTATCGGGGGCTGGTTTACATCCTACAATGGAACAGGAAGAAATAGAGTTGCCCGAATCTTAAATTGTACTAATAATACTACTGCAACAGAAACTGTTACTGCTTGCGACAGCCTAACATGGTACGGAACTACCTATACCACAAGTGGAATGCCAACACACATTATTCCCAATGCCGCAGGTTGCGACAGCACAATTACATTGAACTTAACAATAAAAAATTCAACAAGTTCAACTGATGTACAAATAGCTTGTGATTCTTATTTATGGATTGATGGAAATACTTACACTGCAAATAATAATGTAGCAACGCACATTATTCCAAATGCTGCAGGTTGCGACAGCACAATTACTTTGGACCTAACGATAAAAAATTCAACAAGTTCAACGGATGTACAAACAGCTTGTGATTCTTATTTATGGATTGATGGAAATACTTACACTGCAAATAATAATGTAGCAACACACATTATTCCAAATACTGCAGGTTGCGACAGCACAATTACTTTGGACCTAACGATAAAAAATTCAACAAGTTCAACTGATGTACAAACAGCTTGTGATTCTTATTTATGGATTGATGGAAATACTTACACTGCAAATAATAATGTAGCAACGCACATTATTCCAAATGCTGCAGGTTGCGACAGTACAATTACTTTGGACCTAACCATTAATACTGTTGATGTTTCTATAGTAGTCACTGACCCTACAATTACTGCAAATGCAAGCGGAGCAACATATCAGTGGGTGGATTGCGACAATGGTTATTTACCGATTTCAGGAGAAATAAATCAGAGTTTTACTGCAATAGTCAATGGGAACTATGCCGTTATTGTAACGCAAGGGTTGTGCTCAGATACTTCTGTATGTACACTAATTACTTCCATTGGTATTAGTCCGATACAAACAGAAGTACTATCTATTTATCCTAATCCTGTGACTAATGAATTAATCATAGAAATTAAAGGTAGTAAAGAAAAAACAAATTTTGTAATTCTTAATTTAATGGGCCAAGTTGTTTACAAAGACAATTTTATTGAAAAAACTACTGTTCAGACAAGCACCTTTATTCCAGGTGTTTACTTAGTAAAACTTGAAAATGGTAAATCTTTTGAATTTAAAAAGATAATAAAAGAATAGCCAACACACACAGGCTGGCACATTTTCGGGTCGTTTAAAGCCAACGCTAAAGCAAAAATCCGCCTAAGAGCCAGCCTGTTTTCAACGCTTTTTGCCGACACTTTATTCATTTCTTAAAAATTCAATATTTCTAACAATACCTTTATATTTTGTTATAGTGCATATTAAAAAGACAAACGAACATTTAGACAAAAATTTAGGTGTAATGGAAAAAAATTGGTGCTTAAAATAACATGCAAATATAGTAATATTGAGGATTTAACCCTTAATTTTTATTATAATGAATAAAAAAAAAGATGTCCAAGATGCAAAAATTATCAAACTC
>Ga0265594_1001556_pt1 | contig 17682 bp, 25 predicted proteins | sample saktaG_11_FD_190147 | JGI IMG/M metagenome (GOLD analysis project Ga0265594, IMG submission 190147) | Saline water microbial communities from Sakinaw Lake, British Columbia, Canada - sak_2011_5_24_80m | ecosystem: Environmental > Aquatic > Non-marine Saline and Alkaline > Saline ... | reverse complement strand
GTGGGGTGGACGGAGAAGAAGCTGCGAGAAGAGATCAAGGTCGCCGCCTCCAAGCTGAACCCAATCGAAACCGTGAGGAAGGTCCACGCACCTCTGATGGTGGTCCTGGGCACCAACGACAACGTGACCATGCCGTCAGACATTAGGAGGCTCTACGAGGCGGCTAACGAGCCCAAGAGGCTAGTGGAGATCGAGGGCGCCGACCATGGGTTCAGCGAACACAGGATTCCTCTGCAGAAAGCGGTCATCGACTGGGTCTCCTCTCACCTATAGTTTTTAGACCGTCGTCAAGATCGGGGCGGCATCGAGAAGACTCCTTCAAAACTATGCACGATATAACCGTCAGAAAGGTACATCACGTTTTTAACCCCATTTCTTTAAACCTAAATGAAAGTAATGGGCATACAGCAGACATACATGCGTCTCATCAAGGCGTCTTCGAACGCGAACTGGAGGCTATCCCTCGGCCTAGTCACTTCGTTAGCCCTCATCATCACGATCTACACGTACAGCGCCCAAGTGACCAACGCATCTTATCAGCCCAGCGAGTACCTTAAAGGGCCCCCGGATACATCCACAGGACCCACCGGAAGCCCCTTCGACTGGATAAAAGGACTAGGCTACCTAGGTCTAGTTGCATCAATCGGTCTACTATTATTCAGGTACCTGATGACCCTACCCTGGTTCAGCACATTCGTGAAATCGTTCAAAAATAGCTCTAACGTCTTCTTCTAAAGCGGTCTTCCCTGACGTAGAGAATCCGCTTCTTATAGTTAGATTTGTTCCTTCTCTTTGGGGAGGGGCTCTTCCTATCAATGCCATCGATCTTTGGGGTCTGAGCCCTCACCTTTCCTGCTTTAGTAAGAGACCCGTGCGTCGGCAAATCTATTCACTGCCAAGCCTTACAAGACAGACTATTTTAAACCTTATGGAGAGAAAGGCGCGTCGTGGCCGGGCACCACCAAGACGGGGTTTAGGTCCCTGATCTTCCGCAGACTGGCCACGGCGACGTCGGCCTCAAGGTTCTTCGTGACCACGCTCGGCGGCCTCAGCTCCAGCAGGTCCTCCTTAACTATGGCGGCGTCCCCCACCAGAGCGACGAGCCCGTCCTCCGTGTCCACGAGGGTCGTTACGCTCCCCGGGGTATGGCCCACCGTCTCGATGATCTTCACGTTGTCGGAGACCCGTGCGTCGCCCTTGAAGCTCTTCACGTCCATGATGCCCATGAAGGCCTCGGTGAACTCGGGCCAGTACAGCCTGTCGCAAAACTTCACCTCCTCCTCGTGGACGTAGAGCGGCTTGCCCTTAAACATGTAGTTAGCCTCTATGTGGTCGTAGTGGCAGTGGCTGTTGATCACGACGTCTACGTCGTCCGGCTTCAGCCCGAACTCCTCCAGCCTCATCTTTAGGGTACCGTACCTGCCCAGCTGCAGTATACCTGGGTCGTGAACCATGTTCAGGTCTCCGTCCCTGATGAGCACAGTGTTTGTGCTCCCTAGGCTGAAAACCTTGCCTCCATAAACCTCGTTCACCGTCTCCTGAGGCATCGGCGTGAGGGGCCACCTGACGCTCAGCACGGGGTGCCCCCTATGAAGACCCACTCTATGGTAGAAGCAGTGGACAAGTATGTCTATTTTCGCCTTCTCGGTCAAGAATCAATCACCCGGACTCCGGGTGAAACATATGACGCGGAGAGCTTATCACGGTTTCTTTCTACCAGGGCCCATGGATTCACAGAGATTAGGTCAAGCGACTCATCCTCACCCAATCCGACGAGGCTCATCAACGCGGCCATCGACCTCGGGTCCCTCATGCCGTGAACAGAGTCGGCTCCACTGGAGAACACCACGGGTACGTCATATCTTCGGGCGTTCAAGACCTCCTTTTTCAATTGCTTTAAGACGTAGCCCAGCTTCTCAGGGTCCGGGGTAAGTAAGTCACTAGCCACCACCTCGAAGTGGCAGCCCCCTTCACCCGCCAACGACGCCTGCTGCCTGTCAAACCAGAATGTCCTCCTCCTAGAAAGGCCCATCGGGAACCTCAGAAGATCTACTCGGGGATCCTTGGCCGCCTGACGGGCCACGCCCTTGGATAGACACAGAACCGATATCACCTCATGCTTATGTCTGCTCCCTTTGAGCATGCTCTGTAGATCCTGTTGACTCCTAGGCGTGATGTCAAGCCTAGATATTACGTCGATGAGAGCGTCTGATGGGGTGTTCCCCCCAAAGCCGACCGCAGAGTACCCTAGGTGGTTGGCGTGGCTCAGCATCTCAGCCGTCTTCCCCGGCCCGGGGAGTATCTGAAGGTCTATGAAGCGCCTCACGTCGGATACGTCTCCAAGGATTCTATGTACATCCGTATGGACTCTACGGGGTCCGCCTTATGGGGGAGCCGGAGCCTCGCCTTGACCCTGATGGAGTCATGTGTCTCCAACACAGCCTTCCCTGTGTACGCCTTCTGCTTGTCGAGTCTGATGTAAAGGTTCTTCGATTCGTCGATTCGCTGAGGCAGCTCATCCAGAAGAGCCTGGAGGTCCAGAGACGAGAGCCGTCTGACGATGTGCTCAAACAGATCTGTTGCGGGCCTCCTGTGCTTCACGTTGAGCTTAAGGGTGGTTATGGGGTCCCCGTAGTAGCCCTGCAGCTTGACGGCCTCGAACGCCGGAGGATCGATGTCCGGTGGCAGGAGGTTCAGGACGGCTTTCCTTACCTTGGACTCGTCCTCAGTCGCGTGGACTAGCGCAGTCACTTCGACATTCTGAACCACCCTCTCAGGCCACACAGCTATCACTCCAACAGCGGATTCGTAGACGGACCCCCGGATATTATGCTTATCTCGGGGTCCCGGCCAACGGCGTCTAGATCCTTCTTCACGTCCCTCGGCTCCAGCACGGTGCATCCGAATCGGCCGTGTATGCTTAGTCTCTTGCCCGTCTCTCCGTATGGCAGATGGGTCTCGGTGTTCACGTGTATCATGTCTAGATACGGCTATTTAGGTTCAATCCGTGTAGGGTAACCCTTTTCTAGTGTGCGAATCTCTGAACCATGGGCGGTCGTAGCTCAGTGGATAGAGCACGGGTCTTCGGAACCCGGGGCCGCGGGTTCGAATCCTGCCGACCGCGCCAAACACCGAACCGGGCGGGGGTTCCCAGGCACAAGCAGCCTTCTAGCTTTTTAACATCCATAGATTGATCATTCTTCATGATTCCAGAAACCCACATGATCCGCCCGGTATGGGCGGAGGTGGACCTAGATAGGTTGGCTCATAACGCCCGCGAGGCGAGGCGGGTGACCCCCGGCTCGTCTATGATAATGGCGGCCGTCAAGGCTGACGGGTACGGGCACGGAGCGGCAGAGGTATCCAAAGTGTTCCTAGAGAACGGTGCTGATCGTCTAGCGACGGCTACTCTCGGCGAGGCCACTCAGCTTAGGTGCCAAGGGGTAGAAGCACCGATCCTTGTGCTCGGGTATGTCCCGGAGTATCTCTATCCGCTGCTCCTTGAGCAAGGTGTCTCGGCTACCATACACCGTCTCGGCCACGCCAAGGCTCTGAGCGCCGCGGCAATCGAGGCGGGGCGTGAGGCCGTCGTCCATGTGAAGCTGGACACAGGCATGGGGCGGCTGGGGTTCATGGTCGATGAAGCAGCTGACGCGGTCATGGAGATCGTGAGCCTCCCGGGGCTTAAGGTCGAGGGCGTCTTCACGCACTTCGCGGTAAGCGACGAGGCAGACAAGACCTACACCAGGGGGCAGTTCGAGAAGTATATGCGGGTGATTGAGGAGCTGGGGGATTGGGGGTTCGACGTCCCGATCAAGCACGTCAGCAACAGCGCCGCCGTCATCGATCTCCCAGAGTACAGCCTAAACATGGTCCGCCCCGGCATCATGCTCTACGGTTTATACCCCTCGCCGCATGTCGACCACAAGCGGGTAGACCTCCTCCCCGCCATGACCTTGAAGGCGAAGGTGTCTCACGTCAAGACGATTCCGCCCGGTACGGGGCTTAGCTACGGCCTCACCCACAGCACCGAGAGGGAGAGCAGGATAGCCACGCTTCCCGTCGGCTACGCCGACGGCTACAGCAGGGGCCTGAGTAACGTCGGGGAGGTGACTATCGATGGACGCCGGGCCCCAATCGTCGGGAGTGTGTGCATGGATCAGTGCATGGTAGACGTGACGGATATAGGGCAGGTCGAGGTTAGCGACACCGTGACGCTGTTCGGGGACGGCTCTGACGGCGCTCCAACAGTGGAGGAGGTGGCAGGGTGGCTCGGCACCATCGCCCACGAGGTGACGTGCGGGGTGGGTAGAAGAGTGCCTAGGGTGTACCTTAAGGGCGGTGAAGTCATGGGTGTAAGAGACTGCCTGAACCCTGCCTAAGACCGGTTTCTACGACGCCTAGACCTGTCTCTTGGCTTGCTCTGCCTCTTCTGTTCTCCGAGGAAGAGCGCTTTGTGTTCGGTCTCCTCATCGTCTTCGCGGGTCCTTACAGACGCGAATGGTGCCTCCACGGGTCCGAAGATATCGAAGACGGTACCCACCCGGGTCCCTTTCATGTCGTAAACCGGCTCGCCGATGTGTGTCTCCTCCTCTAGCCTGACTATGAGGTGGCCGCTGCTACCTGAGCGGTGCAGCACGTCGCCGAGCTTAGCCTTGATCTTCATCGCCGCTTCAGCTCCTCGGCGATGTCCTTGATGATCCGGGTCTTGGTGCCCTTCTTGTCCACGAGGACTACTCCGATAGGCCTCCACGGGTGCTTGCTGTAAGTGGCCGCGGGCTCCAGAACTGGGTTGAGTCCGAGCCTCCTGGCTGCTTTCTTGATGTCCTCTGCCTTGGGGTCCCTGACAGCCTTGGATCGGGGGACTCTTCTTCCCTCTCCTCTGCTATAACTGGCGTCGAAGTATACTGGCCAAACGTGGAGTTTACCCTTTCCCCTCAAGGCTGTTCACATAGGTTTGCCGGGTCTCCGGCTAAGAAGGTTACTCTTCCTCGACGACCGCGTTGAGGGCGCCGTCCTGGCCGGGCCTGGAGATGATCTTGGCGAGGCCTTTCTCGGTGCGTATAATTGTGCCTTTAGTGATGACGCCTCTCCTGTTGTAGTCTGCCTTGGCGGGGTTTCTGACGACGTCGAGGATCTCGAGGCGCTCCGTCCTGCCCGTGGCAGGGTCGCTGACGTTGACCATCTCGGCTTTTACTAGCTTGACCTTCTCAATCCTGGCTCTGCCTTCGACTTTCTTGCGTTTGGTCTCGCCGAGGGCGGTCTCAACGGGGTGTCTGCCCTGCTCGTGTACGCGCTTCGTCCGGTACGCGCGTTTCTTGCCGCCTGTCTTCTTGCGTTTGGTGAGGTTGTCGTGCCAAGCCAACGTGTTTTTCCTCTCGTTCTATCACTATGACCTGAAGGGGGTATAAAAACGTAGGGGTTGAGACAAAACTCTAAACTTGCGTCCAAAAGTAATGAGTAGAAGAGTTGGTTGCCTCTCGTTTAAATTATAAAAGATCGGTTAAAGCAATGGATGACAGGTCGATTGAACTCAGGATCGCTTTAGCTTTTTCAGAGATCTTCAGCCTGCAGCCCCTGTGCACATAGATCTTCTCGAAGACGCCGTTCTTGGTGAGGCTCCTGCGTTGTCTCTCATTGAAGAACGAGGTTGCTTTGTTCCCTTTATCAATCATGTATAGTTCGTAGGCGTAGAATCTTACGATGTTTCTGAAACTCTGCTCAACCTCATACGACATTTATATCACACGTTAATGGTAAGAGTCTCCGCGGCTTAGTTTACCTTACGATATCTCTTTACCCTTTGAAGGAACACAAAAAGGCATGAAATATAAAGTAATCGAATATTTCATTTGCAAACTTCGTAATTACCAGCTGGTACTACATATAAGTGGATACGGCGTTAAGGGACGAGATGCGTTGGGGTTACGAAAGCTTGGCCCCCGATGAAACCTAGATCTAAGCATTGAATACATTATGTTGATGCAACAAGAACCCTTGGTCTCTAATGTTTCACACAGTTTCAATAATTGTCACTTTATTACAAAATCTCGAAATCATCGAATTTTAAAACACATGATTAAACGTTGATTTATATAAAAAATTGTTTTCTTTATTTACATTTTCTTACATATCGATTATATATCGGTATCACGTATAATATTACATAGAAATAATTGAGGATTTTTTAGGAAAATGGCTTTAAAGGTAAATTCGGATTGGCTTGATACAGAGGTGGAGCTGGTAAAGACGCTTCACGGAGTAAGGTTCTCTGGGTACGACGACGAGAACTGTACAGCTGACTTCGAGTCCAAAGAAGGAGAGGACACTATCGTTAAGGTGTTCGTCGACAAGGATGGGCAGGTCGGGAAGGCGGACCTCGAATCGGTGAAACAGATAGTCTCGGAGTATGATGACACAGATTATGGAGAGATAATCATCATGGCGGAGAAGTATACACCCAGCGCGGTCGACTACGTGAATAGGCAAGATAGTTTTACCATGGTGACGCCGAAGACGAAGATGAACCTGGGTGTCCCGGAGCTGCTTTCCGCCATCCAGAGCCTGACCATGAAGCTCTGTATACGGCGATGCGGGAAGGTCCCGGAGACCGAGGACGACTGTGAAGGATACAAGAAAGGCAAGCTCGTGTGCCCCGTCAGGTGTATATGCGACAACGCGGACTTCCACGCCGAGAGGGGCTGGGTCAGACAGCTGAGGATCGACTTCGAGAACCTGGTCAAGGTCGAAAAAGCAAACCAGTAGGACCCCCATACATGTACTGGCTTAACGTCGACTTCCCCACCAACATCTCTAAGCTTCACGATGAGAGGTGCAGGCACTGTAAGCCACGGGCTTCCCATACGCCTTCTTCATTCCCTCCTGGAACCGGTCCGCCTGCGCGACGTTGACCCGTTCATGTTCTCTTAGCACTTGGTGGGATAGGGCACAATCTTCAGGAGGAAGTCCCTGCGCTCAAGCCTATCTTCAAGATGCCTCAGGGCGGCGACCTTCGCTGCCTCCAGCGCGTTGTGTCTGATCTGGCCGGCCTTAGTGGCTATGATATTGACCTTGTGGGTGAAGTCACGGGATATGTTTCCCATAGTGAACTTCACGATCTTGGAGCCAGGGATTCCGCCTATGCACTCTTTCCTAGTATAGGCCATGGCATTCTTTTCTCGATAGTTACTTGGCTTCATTAAATTCGTCTCAGAGGGGTTTTCCCTCAAATTATTGCAAATATTGCCGATGAACTCGTTTAATTACCAATTTATATGGAGTATCTCATTTAAACATTTTGAGTTTTAAGAAAATAGGTGTTTTCTAAATATTTCACCATAATTGATTGAACTAAACTCGAAAAAAACATATTCAATTACATGAAATTTCATCAATTTATTTAAAAAGATGAAGGTGAGTCCGTCAAACCATGGGGTAGACATAATGTTTTTAATCGATAACCTTCACGTTTCTCGCTCTAGGTCCCTTCGGCGTCGTCTCGACATCGAACTCGACTTTCTGGCCCTGCATCAGCACGTAGGTTCCATCTAAATCCGTATTATGGACGAAGATGTCATCTTCTCCGTCAACCTCTATGAACCCGTATCCTCTGCCTTCCACCCATCTCTTCACTGTACCTTCCAACACGTCTCACCTCCATATTATCCTTCTTTTTTCAGCAGAATCGTAATGGCGCTCACGTTCCTCGTGTCTCCGTCATGGGAGTCGAGCTGCTCCGTCATGATGTATATGGACTTGACTTTGACTCCGCTCAAGTACCTGTTCTTGGTCACCTCTGCGACGCCCGCCGCCCGGCTGATGGCCCTGCCTCTAGCCTTCAAGGCGACTGAGTCGCTGTGCCTGATGCTCTCGATGACGGCCATGCAGTAGTTCATTGTGGGCTTGGAACCGACGTATATGATGTTATCTTCAGACATTCTAGTCACATCGATCTGGAGTGTATATTCCGTTTAAAACTCAGAATTGAATACGCTTCTACGGGGAAAGATAACGGAACATGTTTTTTAAAGGTATTCACGGACCACGAATTTAATCAAATATTTAACGACTGTGTAATAATCGGTTATTTAAGTCAGGATCACCCTATGATGTTTGATGGCGTCATCGCGAAAATCTACTTTAATCAAGATTATGGAGATCGATAACGAGATAAACCGGATAAAATCTGACTCGACTTACAGAAGAGTTAGAAGAAATCTCAGGATTTTAAAGGAGGCGAGGACCGGCGGCAGGTTGATCCGGGTCCGGTCCCCGGACGACATAGACAGGTTCATAGAGGTGCGCAGGAACAGCGAAGAGATGAAGGAAGTATTGTCCAAGTATGAGGATCTGGTTGATGACTATACCCAGCGTGTACGTAATCTTGCCAAGGAAAAGGCGGAGCTGGAGAATAACCTCTTCGCGTAGTATTTATTAAGAATTTTTTTTCGTGGAGCACTCTGTGTCTAGCCTTAGGCTATTCACGTGCAGGGAATGTTTCGCATCTCTGTCCTGATGTCCCTGTTTATCGATTGGTAGGTCTCCGCCTCGAGGTCGTCGCTTCTGAGGAAGGCGTAGAGCAGGATGCCTCTATTATACTGCTCCCAGCAGCTGCGTCTGGGGCTGTCACTTATCGAGGCCAGAATGTCAGGTGTGTGGATGACGTCGATGAGGTAGTTCTGCCTCCCATCGCTGGTTATCACGGCCAGCAGCCCCTCTGCCTCAGGCACCCGTTCAGTGGTCTGGTATGGTCCCTCAAACTCGTAGTTCCCTATGGGCTGCCTTGTTTTGAGCTGGGCCATGGTTATCCAACACCGAGGGCTGCTTTGACCCTTTTCTGGGTGTTATTGATTAAACATCCGTTCCCTGAATGAAATAACGTGATTCAACGTGAAAAGAATTTCGATAACAACGAAAAAAGTTGGTTTTTCGGAGATTTATTTATACGATATTATCGGGGCGACGACGCTGATAGATGTGAATAGATATGTTTTCTGATAAAACATTTTAAGCGTAGCAGTTGAGTAGAGCCTGGGTATCTTTGATTAAGCTGAGTCTGGATAACTTCTTCAAGTCGGATAAAAAAGAGGAATACATTATCGTATGCGAAAAGTGCGGCACGAAGATGCCTGAACACGTTACGCTCTGCTGGCAATGTGGCAACGTCTTAGACGAGAACCTCAGACGCCTTACTGGAAAGGCGAACTAGCCGCTGTGCTCGTGCTCGAGGATGCTGTAAAGTAGGCTGTCCCGCCACTCTCCCCTGATCTTGACGTTCTCCCTTAGCCTGCCCTCCCGACGCATACCGTTTTTCTCCATGACCCTCCACGACGCCACGTTCATAGGGTCGCACTTGGCGATGATCCTGTGGAAGCCCAGCTCCTCGAAACCGAACCTAATGAGGGCCCCCGCGACCTCTGTGCCTAATCCTCGGCCCCAGTATTCGGGACACATGCAGTACCCTATCTCACCCTCGCCGCGTTTGGCATCGGTGATGGTTATGCCGCAGCCGCCGATCACCTCGCCTTCGATGGTGAGGGCCAGCGTGTAGCCTGTTCTAGGCCTCTGCCGCTGCTTCTCGATGGCTCTCTCAAGGAACTGACGTGTGTCCTCAGGCGTGTTGGGGCCGAAGCTCATGTACTCCACGACCCGGGGGTCCGAGGCGTAGGCGTGAGCGGCCTCATAGTCGTCTATGGTGAACTCTCTTAGGGCGAGACGCTCCGTCTTGAGGATGACCATGAATGCTGAATAGGGTTGTCTAGAAAATAAGTGTGGCTGCTAGAAACTTTTGACCTCGTTGAAAGGGCCATCTAGGCCGATGTAGAGCGTCAGATGAGGCGGTACATGGTCTCCAGCTCCTCGTCCCAGCATTCCAGCTACATCACTGAGCTTGGCTTAAGCTAATCTACTCTCATCTCTATACCTTTGTAGAACCTCATGGAGTAACTCTCGATAACCAAGGCTCCGATGACGAACACCATGATCTCCCCGATTGCAGCCGGTGTGCCTGAAGAGTGCATCACAGTAATCATTCCCAGCACCGCCAATGCTATGCTCAGCGCCTTCACGAGTATCACCGGGGCCAACACGTATCCCATCTTCTCATCCTTCCTGATGAGCCAGGCGGTGAGGAGCGCCAGCGGTGCTGCTATGCTGAGGTCCTGAAAGTGTATCGCGAGGGTGTGTACTCCCTCCTCGATTATCCTAGCAGGGTGCTCCCCGGTGGAGTAGTAGTAAGCTATGTCCGGTGTCCAGAGCACGACGACGATCAGGAGTATGAACGCCATGACTATGGGTGTCCACTTTCTCACTGATGGGCTGGCCACGATGCGCAGCCCCTCCATGTCTAACCCGGCTATGTTCAGCAGGGTGGCGTACAGGCTCAGCCCGAAGCCAGCGGTGTACAGCAGGAAACCGTCGTTGAGCTTGAATAGTATGCTGTACGACAGGAAGGTGTAGGCGAAGTAAGCCATGAGCCCTATCAACGCCGTTCTAGCCTTGAGGGAGCCCTTCCTCGACAAGTTCACCGTATACAGTGTCGCTGGCACGCCGAGAAGGAGGTTCACTACGTCCTGCCCCAAGACCTGCGCCTTGGTCGACGCGGTCTCCCTCATGAAGATGGGCGCGTGAAGCATGTCCAGCAACGAGATGAGGATGGTGGCTACCGCTACTCCCAGCGCTAGCTTGTATCCGAGCCCGGTTTCCCAGTTTTCACCCATTCTTGGTCCCCCCTTCTGTACTGCGTTTCCCTTCCCCGTTGGGTAAAGGTTGAGGTTTCATCCACGGACAAGGTTCTTAAGACCGACATCGGCGGCGATGTTCCTAGCCTCCTCGATCTCCTCGGAGGTGAGTCTACGGCTGAGCTCTGGCCTCTTCTTGGCTCTCCACTCGGGGCGGTACTGGAACATGAGGTTGACGCGGGTCCAAGAGCCGAGGTTGTCGTGTATCCACTGGAGTATGGGCCGGGTGCAGCACTCGTTGTGCTCGGGCAGCACGAGAACCCGAATGATTAGCTCGCCGTGCTCATGGGCCATAAGGTGGTTGCGTGTGCACGCCTCCCAGTAGCCGGGGGCGTCGCTGATGCCCTCCGCGCACTCGTTGTTGCCGTACTTGAAGTCGAGGAGGTAGACGTCGATGAACCCGGCGAGTAGCCTAGAGACCTCCTCCGAGTAGTAGCTGTTGCTGTTCCAGACGGTGGCGATGTCGGTGTCCACGTGCCTAAACGTCTCCAGCCACTGCCACGTCACTGGCGTCGGGTCGCCGCCCACCATGTTCAGATTCCTGCAGCCCTTGTCGGCGAGGTCCTTCACCTGAACCGCCATGAGCTCGGGGGTGACGCTGGCGCCGCTGCTCCCCCACTGACTGATGTCCCAGTTCTGGCAGTGGATGCACCTGATGCTGCAGCCCCCCGTGAAGACGGTGCCTGATGGCACCAGCTCGGGCTCCTCCCCCATGTGAGGGAACGCCGAGTAGAGGCTGAAGTTGCGTCCCGCGCGGCAGTAGCCCTTCTCCCCGCGGAGCCTGTTCACGCCGCAGCCGCGCTCGCAGAAACTGCACTCCTTCATGAGCCGGTGCCCCAGCAGCACCTTGAGGTCGTACCAGGAGCCGTCTACTTTCTTCGGCTTCCTCCCCGACGCGTCGTACGAGTCTTGTACGTCTTTATAACTCGCCAGAAGGTGGTCATGGGTATCCCACAGCGTCTCCACTGGGTCGCGTCGGCTGAACTCGGCTTCGACCGCCTTGTCTATCAGGTGCTTGGTATACTTCTTCTTCCTCACCACTTCTACATACCGTGGAAGCGCGTGTACGACGCCGGGATCGTCCAGAATCCCTCTCGCGTCGGGCCTTGTGAGCCACATCAAGAAATCAGGGGGAGCCACAGTTAAAGGGGTTTCACCGTGGCAACGGTTATTATCGACGTCTGTTCTTCACTCCCTGAATGGGAATGGAGTCTCGGTTCGTCGAGAAGCTCACCGAGGACACGGTGCGCTGCACCATCTGCCCCAGGATGTGCATCATAAAGCCGGGTGGTAAGGGGTTCTGCGGCACCAAGGAGAACGTGGACGGGAAGCTGGTGAGCCTCACATATGGGCAGCTTTCAGCCATCGCCGTGGACCCCATAGAGAAGAAGCCCCTGTCCCACTTCCACCCCGGGAGCATGAGCCTCAGCGTCAGCAGCGTAGGCTGCAGCTTCACGTGTCCGTGGTGCCAGAACTACCACCTAAGCATGAGCAACCTGGAGCAGAGCCGCACCCGGTTCATGCGCCCAGAGGAGGTCGTGGAGGCCGCCATGGCTCAGGAATGCGCCAGCGTCAGCTACACCTACAACGAGCCCCTCATCAACCTCAACTTCGTGGAGGACACCTCCCGCTTCGCCCACGAGTCCGAGATCAAGAACGTCCTCGTCACAAACGGCTACGTCAGCATACCCGCCCTGGAGCGGGTTGTGGATGTCATCGACGCCGCCAACGTGGACTGGAAGGCGTTCAACCAGGAGTTCTATAGGAAGTACTGCAGCGGCGAACTCCAGTCTGTCCTTGACGCCACGGAGCACATGAAGCAGAACGGCGTCCACATCGAGGTGACGTTCCTCGTGATACCCGAGACCAACGACAGCTCTGAAGAGACTCGGGAGATGGCTCGCTACATCGTCGAGCACCTGGGCCCCGAGACGCCGCTTCACCTGAGCAGGTTCTTCCCCATGTACAAGTTCCAGCACGTCCCCCCGACCCCCGTGGAGACCCTGATGAGGGCCAGGGAGATAGCCGTGGAGGAGGGGGTCCGATACGTGTTCGTGGGCAACGTCAGGGGCGGCGGCTACGAGGACACCGTATGCCACGTGTGCGGTAAAACCGTCATCAGCCGATCAGGATACACGATAACGGGCTGGTATCTAGACGAGGATAAGAGGTGCGTCCACTGCGGCGCCGAGATACCCATCGTCGGTCACAGGGAGTTCCACCGGGAGAAATACGTTCTATAAACTCAAGTTTATTAACCCGCAACATGGGAATCATTCATACTATTCAGAGTTGAGCAACATGAGCGTAGAACGGAAGGTAGTATGCTTCGAGAAGCCCGGCAAGGAGCACACCGAGGCGACGCTGAAGATCGCGGTGGAGGTCGCTAAGGAGCGCGGCATCGACACGGTCCTCGTCTCAAGCACCACGGGCTACACCGCCGAGAAGGCAGTTGCGATGTTCAAGGGGAGCGGGCTGAAGCTCGTGGTCGTGACTCACCAGACTGGCTACAGGGAACCCGGCGTTCAGCTCTTCCCAGACGGGCTCAGGGAGAAGCTGGAGAAGCAGGGCGTCGAGGTGGTCACATGCACAGACGTGCTCACGGGCACCGTGGACGTAGGCATGAGCCGCCAGAGGCCCCCCAAGACCGAGCCCCTGGATGCGCGGCTGCCCTACATACTGCCGCCGACCAACGTGGTGATCGCCAACACGCTGAGGCTCTTCAGCCAGGGCGTAAAGGTCTGCGCCGAGATAGCCATGATGGCGGTGGACTGCAACGCCGTGTCGTCTGGGGAGACGGTGGTGAGCGTAGCCGGCAGCCACGCGGGTGCAGACACGGCCATGGTGCTGACCGCCGCCGAGTCGGGCAGGATCAGGGACATGAAGCTCCACGAGATCCTGTGCAAGCCCCTCTAACCTTTTTCAATCACTTATTATCAGCCGATCCCGTATCCTAGATGATGTTATGATAGACTACGGCGTACAGATCGAACCCCAGTTCGGGTACACGTGGGAAATGATAAGGGAGACAGCCCTCGCCGCCGAGGCGGCTGGCTTCGAGAGCCTTTGGGCGTCGGACCACTTCCTCATCCGCCCCGGGGCCGTTGACGTCAACTGCTTGGAGGCCTGGACGATCCTCACGGCGGTCGCCTGCGCAACCAAGAGACTCAGGGTCGGCGCCATGGTGGCGTCTCAGAGCTACAGGAACCCCGTGCTCCACGCAAAGACTGCGGCGAGCCTGGACCATGTAAGCGGTGGCAGGGTCTACTTCGGGATCGGCGCCGGCTGGAAGGAGGTGGAGTACAAAGCCTACGGCATGCCTTTCCCGCGTCCAGGGAAACGTGTGAGGCAGCTGGAGGAGGCCATCATCATAGCCAAGAAACTCTGGACGGAGCCCAAGGCCGACTACCAGGGCAGGTATTACAGCGTCAACGACTGCGTCTCCATGCCCAAGCCGGTGCAGGACCCGTTACCGGTCCTCGTGGGGGGCATGGGGACAAAGCTCCTCAAGGTCTCGGCGAAGCATGCGGACGCCGTTAACTTCGCGTGGAACACGCCTCTGGACACCTACGCGGAGAGGCTCGGCGTTCTGGCTAAGCACTGCGACAAGGTTGGACGAGACTATGACTCTATCAGGAAGTCGGCTGGGCTTTACCTGGCGCTGGGGGGCGTCGAGTCCGGCACGGTGGCCCCGTATATGAAGTACACCGGTGAGAGGAAGTGGGAGTATAAGACGCCGGAGGAGGCCGCCGAGTTCATCAGAGGCTACGTGGACCTCGGCGTCGACCACTTCGTCATCGTGTTCCCCTACGGCTCGGAGCCAGAGAGCGTCAGCTTCCTCATGGAGCACGTGGCGCCCCTCGTCTAACCCCTTTTATTAAGGGTCCGCGTTCATTCACGTTGACAGGTGAGATGATGAATAGACGCGGCTGGATGAGCCTCATAGGCGTATTCGTCGTCGCCCTGATCTCCGGGGCGCTCCTGTGGAGGCTCATGGTGCAGGGCGAGGCCTTGGGTCGGCTCGGGCTCATTGGGGTCTTCGCGGCGTCGATGCTGAGCCACCTCACCGTCGTCGCTCGGGACATGTTCATTCCACTCTTCCTACCGTTGGCGTCGGTCTACCATCCGGTCGTGCTGGGCTCGGCGGCGGGCGCCGGGGCAGCCGTCGGCGAGGTTACCACCTACTTCCTGGGCTGGGGGGTCGCCGAGTCCATGGAGGCCATGAGCGGGACAGATGACAAGATCGCTAGATGGATCAAGAAGTACGGGCTGTGGGCTGTCCTCCTCGTGGCCTTGACGCCGCTGCCTGACACGCCCATAGTGATACTGGCGGGCTCAAGGAAGCTGCCTTTCAGGAGGCTCCTCGCCGTCGAGGTGGTGGGCAAGTCAGCGCTCTACAGCGTGGGCGCCGTGGTAGGCGGCACCGTGTACGGCGGCCTCGAGAGCAGCCTCGGCACGGTCGTGGCGTCCGGGCTCATGGTCGTCGGCAGTCTGGTCTTCTGCGTGGCGGTCACATGGAAGCCCAGCAGGGACTGGATATTCGGTTGGATGGAGAAGCTAATCCCCAGCCTCGGGGAGTGAGCCTGTTCGTCCGCTGTCGACCAGGTTAACGCCCCTTGTCAAAGTCTTTAAATAAGCTATTCTCAACCACCGATCAACTGCGGAGGGTTGTGAGACATGGTTAGGGCGGGGATCAAGGGATTAGGCAGCTAAGTGCCGCCCAAGGTGATGACCAACGACGACTGGGCCCAGATAGTGGAGACCAGCGACGAGTGGATAACCACGAAGACTGGCATCAGTGAGCGGAGGATCGCGGAGAAGGGCGTCTGCACCAGCGACCTGGCGGTGAAGGCGGCGACCTAGCATGGGGCGCGAACCTGATCCAGCTCTAACCCTTTTTAGGCTTGAGAAGCTCCTCGACGCTCAACGTGTTCGCGACGTCGGCGGCCCTAAGCCAGCCGCGTCTGGCCACGGATACTCCTAGGGGCAGGAACTCCAGCTCGGAAGGCGTATGCGCGTCGGTCCCCAGCGTCATCTTGACTCCGTGCTCCCTGGCTCGTCTGCTGTTCACGTCGCTCAGGTCCAGCCTGTTGGGGTAGCAGTTGATCTCCATCATGACGCCCTGCTCGGCGGCGGCCTCGAAGACCGCGTCCAGGTCCAGCGCGTATGGGCTGCGGCGCTGTATAAGCCGCCCCGTGGGGTGGGCTACGGTGTTGACGTGCTCGTTCTGTATGGCCTCGATTACTCGGCTAGTCATGGCCTGCTCCTCCATCTTGAAGCCGCTGTGGACGGCGGCCACCACCCAGTCAAGCTCCGCGAGCACCTCGTCGGAGATGTCCAGCCGCCCATTTCTGCGGATGTCGCACTCCGTGCCCGTTAGCACCCGTATCTCTGGGTGCTCCTCGTCCACCCGCCTCACCTCCTCCATCTGCTTCATGAGCCGTTCCTCGTCGAGGCCTTTGGCTATGCCTAGGGCCTTGGTGTGGTCCGTGACGGCGATGTACTCGAGGCCCATCTCCGAGGCCTTCTCCGCCATCTCGGCGATGGAGGCGTGGCCGTCGCTCCAGTCCGTGTGTACGTGGAGGTCGCCCCTTATGTCGTCGAGGGTCACAAGCTCCGGGAGCCTGTCCTCCATGGCGGCCTCTATCTCGCCGGTGTTCTCCCGGAGCTCCGGCGGCATCCACCGCATTCCCAGAGCCTCGTAGATCCTGGTCTCGTCTTCGGCCTCGACGAGCTCGTCGTTGTGCCGCCTGAAGAGGCCGTACTCGTTGAGCTTGAAGCCTGCCTTGACGCCGATGGTGCGCAGCTTCACGTTGTGCTCCTTGCTGCCCGTGAAGTACTGGAGGGCGGCGCCGTAGCTCTCAGGTGGGATTACCCTGAGGTCTACCTGGAGCATGTTCTGTAGCACCACGGTGCTCTTGGTGGGGCCCTTCGCCAGCACCCTCTGGATGGGGGGCATAGAGACGAAGTGGGCGGTGGTCGTCTCAGGGTCCGTGGACGAGACCAGCATGTCCAGGTCGCCGACGGTCTCCTTGCGTCTGCGTGCCGAGCCGGCCATCTCGACGCGTCTCACGGCCTCGCAGTCGCTCATGTAAGTGAGCATCCCCTGTATCACTGGGAGCACCTCCCCGAGGAGGAAACGTGTGCTGCGGCTACGGTGCTCCTCTATGGCCTTGAGGATGTTCTCCTCCTTCTTGGGCCCGAAGCCCTTGAGCTCCCTGATCCTGTGCTGCCTAGCCGCCTCCTCGAGGGTCTTGATGCCTACGACGCCCAGCTCCTGATACAGCCTCATGGCGATCTTGGGGCCTATGCCCTCCAGCGTGATCATCTCCGGGACACCCTGGGGGAGGCTCTCACGGAGCTCCTGGAGCACCGTGGACTCGCCCGAGTCCAGGAACTCCTCGATGGTCATGGCTATGCTCTTGCCTACGCCCGGGATCTGCTCAAGCTCTCCTCGCTCGGCTACGTCCCTGATGTCCTCGGTGAGGGCCGTAACCCGTTGGGACGCCATGCTGTAGGCGCGGCTCCTGAACCTGTCCTCCTTGATGGTGAGTATCTCGCTGATCTCGTAGAGTATGGAGGCCACCTGGGCGTTGAGGCTCATGCATTGATCAGGGTGTCTCCTAGAGATAAGAACTCCTTTAGGTCACCACGAGTTGTGGGCATTACTTGACGTCTGTTCCCTGCTTCCAGTAATGGAGGAAGACGTCTCTGCACCACTTCAAGGCGTCAGGGTCTGTCGACGTGAAGCCCCTGTAGTCGAACCTGCCATCGGCGTCGGGGAAGCAGAGGAGGGCGAGCTCCTTCTCGGACGAGTAGATGATGAGCCCGGCCTCAACGAGCCTCTCTTTATACACCCCCTCGGCTTTGAGGCTTCTGACTTGTTGATCGCTGAACACCCTGTCCCTCTCATCCCTCATCTCGTCGGGCACATGCAAAGTCT
>Ga0265594_1001555_pt1 | contig 17689 bp, 16 predicted proteins | sample saktaG_11_FD_190147 | JGI IMG/M metagenome (GOLD analysis project Ga0265594, IMG submission 190147) | Saline water microbial communities from Sakinaw Lake, British Columbia, Canada - sak_2011_5_24_80m | ecosystem: Environmental > Aquatic > Non-marine Saline and Alkaline > Saline ... | reverse complement strand
CTGAACCTCGTTGGCCCCTGCCTCCTCAAGGAACAGAGGGAACAATGGGTTTATGAGCTGCATCGTGAGGCCGAACGCGACGTTCAAAGCAAAAAGTAGGATTAAGTTACGATTCAAGTTCTTGAACATGTAATATTCACGGGTCAGCGTGCTCGGTTTCAGATAAGTCTATTCCAGCCTTCTTGGGATAGGGGCATATGTCGTTAAGCACACACTCTCTGCAACGCGGTCTCTGAGCTCTACAGGTCTCTCTGCCGAAGCGTATCAGGGAGAGGTGTACATCTCTGAACCTTTCAGGAGCCGAGCCGTCCTCCAGCGCCTTGCTTACTTCCTCGTAGCCTGCCTTCGGGGGCACTATCTCAAGACGCTTGGAGACTCGTTCGATGTGACGGTCCACTGGAATGACTTGGTGGTTCGCCACGAACATCAGGGCGACGTCAGCAGTCTTCGCACCTACGCCGGGGAACTCCATGAGCCTGTCCCTTGCCTCCGGGAACGTCATGTCGAAGACGGACTGGAGGTCTCCGCCGTACTTCTCGATGATCTCCCTGCTCACAGCTTTGAGGGTGCGTGTCCGCTGGTTGTACATCCCCGCGGGTTTGATGGCTTCGACTACCTGTTCCTCTGACGCAGCGTCTATCCTGTATGGAGTTACCCCAACGGATTCTTCGAGGCGGCTGAACGCGGTACTCTGGTTCTTAGAGTTAGTGTTCTGGCTCAGAATCGTCGAGACCAATCCTCTGAATGGGTCGTAGCCCCTTGGGACGTATTCAACGGGGTAGTGCTCCAGCAGCCGGTTTATAGCGGTCTCGGTTCTCTGGAATGCTGACAGCTCCTCGGGCTTGGGCGGGTTCTCCTTGAACCCCCTCAGTCTGTCGGCTATAATGTGAAGCATCTCCTGAAGGTTCCTGCGCTTCAGGGCGGATACCGCTATCCAGGGGATGCCCAGCTGTTCGAGGCTGAGCTCCTCGGCGATCCTTTCCTCCATCTCGGGCGCCTTGTCAAGCTTGTTGAAGACTATGACTATGCGGTCATGGGACACCCCGATGTCCTTCAGCAGCCTGACTCCTTCGGTGAGCTTCATCTGCAATTTGAGTGAGGGATCGGTGATCTCCAGAAGCAGTATGACGATGTCCGAGCTACGGATGTCGAGGAGGTTCAGCTTGAAGCTCTGGATGAGCCGTGGGTCGACGTCGATGACGAACCCGATGGTGTCTATGAACAGCACGGTGGTCTCGTGGTCGATGAACCTTCTCTGGTACTTGCTGGAGAGCGTCGTGAAGGGTCTGTCGCTGACGGGCTTGTTGTCCCCCGTCAAGGCGTTGAATAGACTGGTCTTACCGGCGTTGTAGAACCCGGCGATGCAGACCACCGGGTACCCGAGCTTCCGCCTGTTCCATATACGCTGGTTCTTCTCCTCGATGAGCTTATCGATCTCCTCTCGGACCCTGGCCTGGTTCCTGCTCAGCTCCCTCATCTGGCCGTGGAACGCGTACTCGCCGCCGGCCCGGAAGAAAGGCCTGTCGTACCTGTAGTTGATGGAGGCTTGGAGCTTGTAGAAGGGGGCCTGCTTCTCCAGTCGCGCTGCCTGTATCTGGAGCTTGCTGAGTCGGTCGGACGCCATCTGGTCGAATATCTCCAGGGTCAGCTCGTAGCGGTCGATGACGTCGCAGTTCAGCGCACGGATCAGGTTCAGTTTCTGGCTGCTCTTGAGGATGTTGTAGAAGATGACGAGGTCGATTCCGAGTCTCCTCACCTTCCGCCCGAGTTCCTTCACCTTGCCGCTGCCGATTAAGAACTTGGAGAAGGGTTTGTACCTGCTCTGGATCACCTCGTCGACCGCCTCTATTCCGAGGCTCTCGACGAGGCTGTTGAGCTCGTCCAGCTTGATCCTGTATATGGTGTGGTCGTGGACGTCGGTCTTAAGCATGCAGAGTATTGCCTTTGACTGCTTCGTCTGGCCCTTCTCGGTTAGCTGCTCGGTCATAGATAGACAAGACACTGAATGCGGGGCTCTTTATAAGAACACTCTAAACGTCACGGTCTACGGCGTCCATGATGTTGTCCAGGGACTCTATTGCATATATGCCGAGGGCCGCGGTGATTCTGCCCACCATCCTCCTAAGCCCCTTCTCGACCTTTACGCCTTCATGCTCCAGTATCTCGGTGAAACGACGGTTAAACATCAGCCCCTCCTGATCGAAATCTGTGAGGATGAGAACACTTCGATACTTACCTGAGACCTCCGTCATCAAGTCATAGTCGTTGACGTTGGTAGCGGCACATGTAACGATCTTCCCGGTGTACCCCAGCCTCGTTAGAGACTCCACGTCCCTCGGCCCTTCGACCAGGATGACGTCAACCAAGCCGCTGATCTCGGATAGAAGTTCCTTCATCCCCTCGATCGCCTGTTTTCTATGTGTAGTTGAACGCATCAATATACCTCAAGCGACAAGGATCAGCGTCAGGTCGTTGACGTTGGTGCCTGTTGGGCCCGTGAAGACGGCGTCGCCCAAGGCTTCGAAGAAACTGTAAGAGTCGTTGCTCCTAAGATACTTTACAGGGTCCAAGTCCTTGGATTGAGCTCTACTGAGCGACGCGCCGTCTACGATGGCCCCGGCTGCGTTTGTAGGCCCGTCGATCCCATCCGTGCCGAGGGCTAAGACGACGCAGTCTTGACCAGCGATCTTCATGAGTGCGCTAAGAGCGACTTCCTGGTTCCTCCCTCCTATGCCTGGGCCTGTGACGGTGACGGTAGTCTCGCCGCCGAGCAGAAGAGCCCCTGGTTTGGGTACAGGAATGTCGTTCATGGAGATGCTTCTCGCCAGCCCGGCGTACACCGTGCCCACGTGGCGCGCCTCGCCCTCAACGAATGTGCTAAGGACTCTGGTGTTGTAGCTAAGCTTCTCAGCCTTATCCGCTGCGGTTCTGGCCGCCTTCAGGTTGTTTGCGACGACGACGTTGTGAACCTTCTCGAAGACGGGGGCACCGGGTTTCGGGGTCTCAGCCACCTTTCCTTCAAGACCCAATTCGATCCTTCTCTTTACAGCAGGACTCACGGAGCCCCAAACTCCATACCTGTTTAGAACATCGCGTGCCGTCTCGTAGGTCGAGGAGTCCGGCGCGGTCGGCCCGGAGGCGATGGTGTCCAAAGGGTCCCCGACGACGTCGGAGAGTATGAGGCTGATCACCGTAGCCGGGTAACAGTTAACGGCGAGCTGTCCCCCCTTGAAGGCGGATAGGTGCTTCCTTGCCGCGTTCATCTCGTTGATTGTGGCCCCCGCGCTAAGCAATCTCCTAGTCACGTCCTGAACATCCTCAAGCGAGACGCCGGCAGCCGGTAACGGCATAAGCGCGGAGCCGCCACCCGATATGAGGGCTAAAACCAGGTCGTCTGGTGAAAGGTTCGAGGTGAGCCTCATCATGTCCTGGACCCCCTTCACTCCCTCATAATCCGGGACTGGATGAGACGCCTGGTTTAGCCTCACCCGGTTCACTCGGTACACGGCTTCGGTGCCCCTGAGTATGTTCACGACTCCCCCTTCCACCCTGTCTCCGAGGATGTATTCGACAGCCTCTGCCATGGGGCCCCCGGCTTTTCCCCCTCCCACCACCAAGACTCTCCTGACGTCGTCGAGGGGCTTCGTGAAGCCGTCGACGACGACGTTTCCGTCGATCACCTGCAGCTTTTCCATTACCGCGTTCATCGGGTCCACCGCGTTTAACGCTGCCTCCATTACTGTCAACGCGTCGACCCTCATCTTACGGAGCTTCTCCGTCGACGCGTTCTCGATGAGCTGTTGACGATTCCTGAACATACCGTAGTTACCTCTGAGGCAAGTTAGGTATGTAGAAAGGAGAGGAAAAATGTTGGGTGCTACTCGCGGACGATGTACTCGCTGGCCCTCGGCGGGTCTGGGCTTAGACCTTTCCTCGTCCTGATCTTCTTTACTAGGTCGGGCAGCATGCTGTCAGGGACGGGCGACCAGTGGTCGAAGGTCATCTGCCAGAACGCCGTTCCGCTCGTGGCGGATCGCATCTCCTGGCTGAAGCCCAGCGTCTCGCTCACCGGCACCATGCCTGTGACGTTGACTATAGGGCCGTCCTGCTCAACGTTGTGGATGCTCCCCCTCTTCCTGCTGAGTAGACCGGTGACGTCGCCCATCTCGCTGGCGGGTACACGCACCTGTATCTTGTATATGGGCTCCAGCAGCGTCGGGTCGGCACTAAGTATGCCTGCGAATAATGCCTGCCGCACCGCCGGCATCATCTGAGCAGGGCCACGGTGCACCGGGTCCTCGTGGAGCTTGATGTCGACCATGTCTACTAGTAGGCCGCGGACTATCTCGCCCGCCAGGGGCCCGTTTTCGAGGGCCCACTGGAAACCTCCGCTTATGTGCTGCTTTACTTCCCTGAGGCCCTGGATGCCGACGGTGGTGTCGATCATCATGTTGGCGTTCTCGTTGACGGCGAACACCCGCCGTGCCTCACGGAGGGTCCAGCCTGCCTTCTCTCTGAGCACCTCCTCCCTTCGGCCGGAGCTCAGTATCTCGCTGAGCTCGCCGTCACGGATGAGCTGAACGATGTTCTCGTCCAGAGGCTTGAAGTTGAAGAAGACCCTGTTATGCTTGTTGGGACTCTTGCCCATGAAGGGCCCGACTTCACGCCTGATGGCCTCCCGGTATACCACCGTGGGCTCGCTCTGGATGATGTCAAGGTTGTACTGGCTCTTGATGTCCTTGACTGCGATCTCCAGATGCAGCTCGCCCATGCCTGCCATGAGGTACTCGCCGGTCTCCTGGTTGATGGTGGTCACGATGTTGGGGTCCTGTATGCTTATCTTCTGGAGGGCGTCGATGAGGCGGGGTAGATCCGTGGGCTTCTTAGGCTCCACGGCTATGGTGAGCACCGGGTCCGAGACGTACTTTATCGACTCGAAAGGCGTAGCGGTGTCCTTGATGTCGTCCGAGACTATTGTCTCGCCTGCCCTGGCCTCGCTGAGCCCCATGATAGCCACGATGTTTCCAGCAGGTATCTCGTCGACGATCTCACGGTACGCACCCATGTAGATGCTGATCTGCTGGGCCTTCGCCCACTTCTCCGCGCCGACCAAGTTTAGTTTGTCGCCTTTCCTGATTGTTCCGCTGAAAACGCGTCCAGTGCTGATTACGCCGGCTTGGGGGTCGATGATTACGTTGGATATGCAGATGACGAGGGGGCCGTTCGGGTTGACGTCAAGCATGTTCTTTCCCATGACTGACTCCTCGTCCCCCTTCCAGATGTGCCTGATCCTTCTCGGCTGATGTTGCTTCGGGTTGGGCAGCACGTGCACAGCCATCCCCAGGATTGCCTCGCTGAGGGGAAGCATCTCCTGAAGCTCCTCGAGCCTGTCTTCCTTGTAAATCTGTATTATGTCTGGGAGCGTCAATCCCTTCTCCTGTAGCATGGGCAGGGTGAAACCCCACCGGTCGAGGGCTGATCCAAAGGCAACCTCGCCCTTCGCTGCGTTGATGGTCCACTCGTTCTTGATCTCGTCAGATCCATAGGTCTGAACGATCTCGTTGAACTTGTTGATGATCCTGAGGAGCTTCTTCTGGATGGAGTTAGGGTCCATCTTGAGCTCCTTTATGAGCCTGTCGAACTTGTTTATGTAACAGATTGGCTTAACGAACTCCTCCAATGCGACCCTGAGTCTAATCTCGGTCATTATCTGGAACTCCTCCACGGCGTCCACCAGAAGGACGCAGCCGTCCAGCGCCCTCATGGCTCTGGTTACCTTGCCCGAGAAGTCCACGTGGCCGGGGGTGTCGATGAGGTTGATGACGTACTGGTCGCCGCCCTCCTCGTAAAGGAGGCTGATGTTCGCCGTCTTGATGGTGATGCCTCGCCTCTGCTCCTCCTCGAGGTAGTCGAGGGCTCGGGCCTCTCCCGCCCTCTCAGGCGCCATAAGCCCGGCCGTGGCAAGGAGGCTGTCGCTCATCGTCGTCTTCCCGTGGTCGATGTGGGCGATGATGCCGATGTTCCGGACTTTCTCCTGATCATGCATCAGCTTCAAGATCTCTTCCGTCTGCTTGAACCGTGGCATTAATAATCTAATCCTTTTTACCGTAAGTTGACTATAGACACCTGCAGGGGTCTTTTAAACCCTTTCCATTCGTAAAATCTGTGTTCACCTAATCCTTTGATCTATATAGTCAAAAACGCTTGATAATTACATAAAGTTGAGATATATATAGGCAGGGTGGGATGGTTCAGCCGCACCAGTCCATGATGACCCAGCACACCCCTTTATAGACTTATGTAGTCTTCGATGCCGAACCTTTCGGTGTCTAGTATATTCTCATCAATGATCCGGTAGACCTTTGAGCCTGATATGTGATCACTATACTCTTCACTGGGTGTGGGCGTGCCGTCTCTTGAGGTCTATCTCGTTCTGTCCTAGCCTCTTCATTATGTCGGCGATCACGCCGTCGAGGAATACCAAGGCGCTCAGCTCGAACATGGTCCCCAGGGGCGCCATGTCGTATTCGCCGGTTATCTGGCGGCGGACGAAGTCGATGTCCACCGCCTCCTTGGTTCTGCCCTTGATCACTACCACGTGATCGGAGAGCTGGCCAAGCCTACTGTCACGATGAGACGTCAATGAGACTACTTTTGCCCCCATCTCTTTGGCTATCTCCGCCTGCGTCACGACGACCTTGGTGGTGCCTGACCCAGAAATAGCCAGTATGAGGTCGCCTGGGCTCAGCGCAGGCGCGATGGTCTCACCGCTGACGTAGACGCTGAAGCCGCTCTGCATGAGCCGCAAAGCGAAGGCTCTTCCGACGAAGCCGCTTCTACCACTTCCCAATACGAGGACCTTCTTGTCCTTCGCCTGTAGTATGTGCTGGATCATTCCCTCAACCTGTTCGTCGCTGGCGTCTTGTATGATGCGGTCGATCCCTTGGAGAATCCATGAAGAGACTTCCTTTACGAAGCTCATAACGATCCGAAAATAGACTGCTACTAGGTTAAAACTATTTTTAAAATATACTAACTGATTGTTGAAACAAGTTTTTGAGGTGGTCCCTACCGAGCGCACTAGATTGAATAAGTGAATCCAAGACGTGGAGAATGATGAAGAGACTGGAGGAGGAAGGGCTTAAAGATAGCTCGATAGTGGACCATTGAATTTGTGTCTAGCTAAAAAACCTTGGTTCCACAGGGTTCCAGAGCGTTCCTCCGGGTTCTTATTATAAAATTATCCCCCGGAAAGAGACGTGGAAGTATGATGAAAAAAGAAAATCACTATGCCAGTGAAACTCTACTGCTCACATCTAGAACATGCATATGTAATTTAACCAAGGTTTGATGAAGATGGAGTTCAACATACTTCTCGTGGACGATGAACAGGACATCAGAGACAGCTTGAAGTATTTACTGGAATCAGAGGGATATAACGTTTATACAGGGAGCAACAGAGTGGAAGCAGAGAACATTGTCAAGGAGAAAGACATCCATTTTGCCATTTTGGATTATATTTTAGAGGACTCTACAGGCGTTCAGGTAGCCAAGGTTTTACACAAAATCAATGAAAATATTAGATTCATGTTTTTCTCAGGATATTCGGATGTATCAAACATTGAAAATGAGCTATGTTTTAGCATATGTGAAGTGTTTCTAAAGCCTATTGACCCCAATATTTTCTTGAAAAAAGTGCGAAACGTTGTTATGAAAAAAATGTGAATCCAACAATCGTATAACTATTTGCGATTCACATATAAATAAAAAACACCGCGTATGTCAATGCTATTATTGATAAAAGGTTAAAAGAGTTCTTACGTTTCTTCTCTCTCCTCGACGGAGCAGATCTCGTTGTCGTTCTTAAGCACGTTATCTATGCTGATGGTCGCAATGGTAGTGGCATACTCCGCGATTATCCTAAACTCCCACGCGATCTCGTTAACGTACGCAGAGACCTCAGGGTCGTGGTTCGCCTGGAACTCCTTCAGTAAGGATTCTTCCTCCCGACCGACTGCCTCATAGAGATCCACGGCGTCGCTGGCAAGCTTCAGGTCTCCGTCGAACATGCTCCTCATGGCCTGGTCGAACATGGTGAAGCAGATCATGCCGATCTGGCTCAGCCTCTCTATGAGGTCCTCGTCGCTGTCGTCCCTCCTCTCCTCCAGGGAGATGATGTTGCCGGCTATGGCGTTTAGCCTGTCAGCGATCATCTCCAAATACCAGGCGATGAGGTTGTGTACAACCACCTCCATTGGGTCTATAATGCCGATGGCCTCGGAGATCAGCCTTGATTGCTGTGCGCTGGCGAGGAGGCGGGCAAGGAGCCAGAAGATGGTGTCCGCCTCGTATTCGCGTGTGATGGCGTCCTTCGCCAGCTCCATGTCTCTGTCGATGAGAGCGTCGATGCTCTCCTTGAACATTATGCTTGTGATGACGTAGAGGCGCTTTAATACGGTCTTTAAGGGGAAGTTCTTGGGGTCTATGCTGCACTGGAGCAGTAGGTGCCTATCGCTCTCCTCGATTATACCGATGCCGAGGAGCCTCTGTGTGACCTGCCTGATGCTCTCTATCTGCTCCCTCATGAGTCTCCTGGCGCTCTCTACTCTGAGGACGTTTCTTCCGAGGACGTAGTTACCGACGATCACCCTTTCAAGCACTTTGGTGTTGTCGCAGTTGTCCACGTTCACCACGTATACGCTGCTGTCCTCAGCCTTGGTGGGCTCCGGTGTAATCCTGAGGGCGCCGTCGTTCTCCTCCGAGATGAACACCACGTCACCCTTCTGGATCCCCGTCTTCTTCGCCCAGTACATGGGGATGGAGACGGAGAGAGTCGAGTACCCAACTTTCTGTACCTTTCTAGGCTCCAAGTTTTTCACCTGACGCGTGACCATAGATGCCAATGGGCTGTGTCTTGTGAGAGCCTGCTTGATGGCTTTTATTCTGGGCATCTGTAATTATGGTCATTATTCGCAAATGGTTTGAATAGATAGTATATAAATCATTCTTTTTGTATTTTCTCGACGTAAAAGGGCTTTAGAAATACAAGCTAAAATATTAACCCTTCTCCAAGAAGGCCCGAGAAGGAGGGCAAGTAAAGCTTCACGTATACCATGACTCCAAGGCAGAGTAAGACAATGAAAAGCACCGCGTAGTCGGAGCCCCTCATGCTGAGCTCGTATATATTCGTCCTGTCCTCAGTTGCGCCAAAGGCCCTAGACTCCATGGCCTCCGCCAGCTCGAGGCTCCTGCGGATGGAGTTGATGATCAGGGGGAGCAGTATAGGTATGTAGTTCCTCACCCTCGTGATGAAGTTGCCCTTGTCGAGCTCCAGGCCCCTGGACCGCTGTGCGTCCATTATGGTCTGGGCCTCGTCGGCGAGGACCGGCACGAATCGGATGGCAGTTATGAACGCGAAGTTGAACTCGTACGGGATCCTAGCCTTCTCCAAGGCGAGGCTCAGCTTGTCAGGCGAGGTGGTCAGGAAGAAGACGGAGAACGACGTGATGAGGGCTATGAACCGGACTGTGAGGGCTAGGCTGTACTCTACTAGCGCCCAAGTTAGCTGTCCACCTCGGAAGTAGTAGAAACTCAGCATGTTCGACGCGAATATGATGACCGCGATCACCGAGGCTCCTTTAACGCTCTTATACCACTCGCGTACGACTTTCGCGGCGACGATCAGGGGCAGTTGGACCAAGAAGATCATTATGAGCGGCACAAGCTCGAGGAACATGACCGACGCCGCGAAGGATACGAGGGTCAAGAGGAACTTCACCCGCGGATCCATGTTGTGGATGAATGTGTCGCCGCGTGTGAATCGCAGGCTCTCGAGAAGGCTCACGGCTTAGTTCCTCCCATGTTTCTCATGAGGATGTCGACCGCCTCATCGACATCCAGCACGTCCTTTGGCAGTCCATGGTCTGAGAGCATTGAGAAGAGCCGCGTTATCTCCGGCTGGGCGACGCTGCAGCTTCTGAGGATCTCCGGGCGGGTCATTATCTCCTTCGAGGAGCCGTCATCCACGACGCGTCCACCGGCCATGAGCACGATCCTTGGCTGACTCTCCGCCACGAACTCCACGTCGTGGGTGACTATGACTACGGTCTTACCCTGCGACCGTAGATGGGTGAGGAAGTGCCTGAGCCTCTCCTTCTGCCCGTAATCCTGACCTATCGTCGGCTCGTCCAGCACCAATATGTCTGGGTCCCAGGCCAGCACCGATGCGAGAGCCACCCTTTTCCGCTCGCCTCCGCTCAGGGTGAACGGGCTCTTGTGTCTGTACTCGGTGAGATCTAGGAGGTTTAACGCCCACGTCACCCGCTGCTTTATCACAGACTCGTCGAAACCAAAGTTTCTGAGTGCGAAGCTTATCTCCTTCTCCACAGTCTCCTCGAAGAGCTGGTCGTCCGGGTTCTGAAACACGAGCCCGATGTTCCTCGCCAACTGGGCGACGCTTAGCGTCGAGACGTCCACGGAGTCGACGACCACCTCGCCACTGAAGGGTTTCAGCAGGCCGTTAAAGTGTTTCACGAGAGTCGTCTTCCCGGCTCCGTTCTCCCCCATTATCGCCACGTAGTCTCCGTGATAGATCGTAAGGGAAACGTCGTTGAGGGCCTCGACGCCGCCGGGGTAGGTGAAACATATGTCCTTCACCTCGATTGCTGGGTGGTGGTGGTACTCACCCGTGAACTCTGATAGGTCGTCGAACCCTTTGGCTCCACGTCTGATGTCGTTTGGAAGCCTATTCTTGAACTCGTCGTAAAACTGTTGCGCAGAGACAGGGAGCCTATTGAAATTAACGCCTCTGGAGCTAAGTCTCCTGGCGAGCTCGAAGACCCGAGGGATGCCTACGCCCAGCAGGCGGGTCTGGTCGTCGGCGAACACCTTGGCAGGCTCCCCGTCGTTGACGACCCTGCCTTCGCTTAACACGATCATCCTATCAACGTACTTGGCGGCGAGATCCATCCTGTGCTCGATGAGTATGATGGTGATTCCCAGCTCCTTGTTGAGGCGGTCCAGCACCGAAAAGATGTGCTCCGCGCCGACGGGGTCCAGAAAGGCGGTAGGCTCGTCCATGACGATGATCTCTGGACGCATGGCGAGCACGGAGGCGATGGTAAGCCTCTGTTTCTGGCCGCCGGAAAGCTCGTGGGTAGCCCGCTGCCGCAGTTGCTGCAGACCAGTGGTCTCTATCGCCCAATCGATCTCCTTGTACATCTTATCTTTGCATACACCCAGATTCTCTAGGCCGAAGGCGATGTCCTTCTCGACGGTTAGGGCGAATATCTGGTTGTCCGGGTTCTGGAAGATTAGGCCGACGTGCTGCGCCAGCCTCATGATGGGGTTTTCTCTCGTGTCCAAGCCGGCGATCTTTACGGTTCCCTCCATGACGCCGCTATAGAACTTTGGCACGAGGCCGTTCAGGCATCTGCAGAAGGTGGTTTTACCGCAGCCGCTGGGGCCCGTCAGAAGTATGAACTCCCCGGGCTGTACCGTGAGGGAGATGTCCGTGAGGACGGGTTTCTCAGAGTGGGGGTAGGTGTACTTCAGGTCCTTGACTTCGATCAGTCCCAACTCTGCGGCCCTCACGAAACTGGTTTTCTGTATTGAACGCGGCCTGTGATATAATAGTTTAACCTATAATACTTTGCTGGGGTCTTCGAGCCTGCTTAGCTCGTCTAGGAAGAGCTTCTTGACATACTTGACGAAGTCCTCTATGCCGCCCTCACCGTTGAACCCAGCCGCGGTGGGGTGGCCGCTCCCCGAGCCGTTGAACCGGGAGGCGAGTATGCCTACCATCTCCCCCAAGTGAATCCCCGTAAGCCGATGAAACTGGTTCTTGGATCTCAAGCTTGCCCTCAGCGTACCCTTATCCTCCCCCACGACGACCGCCGCATCAGCGCCCATGGACAGGAGGGCCCGCGCCCCCGATGACTGGAAGGAGCCTAGGCGGCTGAACGCCAGCACCCAGTCTCCGACGACCTCGATCTCTGCCCGCTGCCCGGCCCTCAGTCTCGCTATCTTCTCGGACTGCTTGGAGGGGACGCTTAACAGTTCCTTGATCCTTGAGACGTTCCCTACTTTTTCGAGGAGCGACGAAATGATCTTGAAGGTCTCAGGTCCGCCCAGGGAGAAGTGCTTGGTGTCGTACGCTATTCCAGCGAGTAGGGCTATCGAGGTGATCTCCGAGGGCTTTATGTCGTAGTGCATGTACAGCCTGTTGACCAACTCGGAGGCTGAGGAGGCGTCTGGGTCCACCAAGTATAGGGTTGACAGCTCATACATCTCGCTGTCGGGTAGATGATGGTCGATGAACACGATCCTGGCGTCCGTCTCTTTTAACGGTCTCTCCCATCCACCAAGCTGGTTCAGGCTTCCGGTGTCTACCACTATGTAGGTGTCGGCTGCCTGAGCCGTCGTCTCGTATAGCTCGATGCCCAACGTCGACGCGATGTTCCTCGAGAGAACGCTGGCGTCGTCAGGTATCACGATGATTGGCTCTGAGCCCGTCAACGCTTTGACGAGCTCCTTCACGCCTTGGGCCGCCCCCAGCGCGTCTGGATCAGCGTTGTGATGACAGAGAACTATGACTTTGCCGTCGATGACGTCGCGAAACCTGCCCATCTCTGACTGCAATACAGACACCGTCGCCCTGGACGTAATTTGTTGGTCTAAGAATGTTAAGGGTTGTGTGTTAGGACGGAGTGATCCCCAGCTCCTTCTGGAGGGTGTCCTGCAGGGTTGTCATCTTCTCCTTCGTCTTGTCCTCCTGCTTCTTGAGGACCTTGGCCCTCATATCCAGGAACTCTCTTCGCTCCTTGAGCTCCTTCACCACTGTGTCCCTGTCCTTCTCCACGAGGACCGCTCCGACGCTCTTGTAGACCTTCGGGTTACCTTGAGCCTGTTCCAGTACCTCCAGCGCCTTGTCTGACTCCATCATCTCCATCTCTATCCTCTGCTTCTGGAGGAGGAGCTGCTGCATCGTGTTCTGTAGCTGCTGTAGCCTTTGTAGACGCTCCTGAACCTGGGGCGGAAGCTGAGCTATTCCCGACATGTGTACCTTAGATAAAACCATGCAGCCACGCTTTATACTTATCTAAAAAATTGGGAAAAAGAGTGTTAACGGGTACGAGTCCAGTCTCTGCCAAGCGTCTCGCGGGCGATGACTATCTTCTGTATGTTGGCCGAGCCCTCTGCGCCGATGCAGTAGCTCATTACACCCCTCATACCCATCTCTAGGGGGCACTCCTGGGTGTAGCCGTAGGCGCCGAACCAGTACATGACCCGCCTGAAGGTGTCCAAGGCGTGGTGAGGCGCAAGATACTTGCACATTGACAGGTACTTTGAGCACTCCAGAGCCGAGAAGGTGCCGTGCTGGTACTTCTGGTCCAGCATCCAGGCAGTCTTGTAGACCAGTTGCTTTATCGCTTCGCTGTGAGCAGCCATGTCCGCCAAGTCGAACTGTATCCCCTGGTACTTGGCCAATGGTTGGCCGAAGGCCATCCTCTCTTTAATGTAGTCCATGCCGATCTCGAGGCATCGCTGGGCTGCGCCTATGCAGCTGGACGAGACGAGGAGACGAGCCGCGTCGAAACCCTCCATAGTGTAGTAGAAGGCCCGGTTGGTCTCCCCGAGCTGGTACTCCTTTGGTATCTTTACGTCGGTCATCTGGAATCCACCTGTGCTGATGGCCATCCGCCCCATGTTATCGAAGCGCTTGGTGATCTCGACGCCCTCCTGGTTGATGGGCAAGAAGAACGACGTCATACCCCGATGTCCTTTAGACCGGTCATTGTATCCCGAGACGAAGTAGCCTCCGTCCATTTCGACCGCCTCGGCGGTGCCGCTGATATAGCTTTTCTCGCCGTTCACGACCCAGCCGTCGCCGTCTGGCTTCAGCTCCGTCTTGTAACCGGCGACATCGCTGCCTCCGCCCGGCTCGGTGACGCCGATGCCTATGAAGCTCTCGCCTCGCGTCGCTTTCTTTATGTAGTTCTCCTTTACCACATCTGAAGCCAACCTGTTGACCACGTAGCCCCAGCTGGCCTGAACCAGGTAGAACACCGCAGACGCGACGGATATGTCGGCGTATCCCATCTCCTCTGCGGCTATGGTAGCTGTGACCCAGTCAGCGGCTGAGCCGCCGTCCTCCTCGGGGAGGGTCAGCAGCAGGAGGCCCATGTCTCCCATGCCCTTGATAAAGCTCTTGGGTAGCTCGTGCTTAGTGTCGTTCTCCCTGACCTGCTCCAGACTCAGGTTCTTCGACAGCCACTCTCTTATTGCCTCACGGAACAGTTCCTGTTCCTCTGTGAACGAGAAATCGATCAAGTTATCTCACCAGATAAATCTTTTTGAGTTAACGACAAGGTATATAAGAGCTTCGTCAACGGGCGAAAGGATAATCGACGTGAGCCTGATTGGGGTTAGCGAGTACTCTATATATCGACAGCGACTCATTTTGCATGGGTTTACAGATGAAGGTCCTCGTTCTAGGGATGGGGCTGATGGGTCCAACGATCGCCAAAGACTGCTGCACTGACCCAGAGGTCACCAAGGTAACTGGATGCGACATTGATGAAGGGAAGCTGGAGGAAGCCAAGAAGTATGTGGATAGCCCAAAGTTCGACACGGCCGTGGTAAGCGTCACCGATCACGACGTCCTCGTTGAGATCATGAAGGGCTATGACTTGGTCATCCACGGGACAGCCTCCAGATTCAGCATTAACGCGTTACGGGCCGCGATGGAGGCAAAGATAGACATAGTGGATCTAGCCGGCGGCGGGTACCCCCAGGAGGGAAGCATATACGACGAGGTGGAGAAAGCAGGGATAACGGCGATGCCCGGATGCGGAGTCGACCCGGGGCTCATAGACATACTATCCGGTCAAGCCATCCACATGCTGGACCAAGCCGACGAGGTGCTGTTCGCCTGCGGCGGGCTCCCGAAGAACCCTGAGCCTCCTCTCGACTACAAGATAGTGTTCGGCGGGACGAGGATGCCTGTTCGCCCCGGAAAAGTACCAATGATCGTCGACGGAGAGCAGCTGGAGATGGACAGATACTCGGAGGTGGAGTCCATCTTCGTCGAGGGGCTTGAACCCATGGAGGCGTTCGTCGACGGTTACCCGTCCTCCCTGCTTAAGCTGTGCATAGAGAAGGGAGTCCATAACTTCAGGGGAAAGACGATCAGGTACTCCGGGTTCGTCGACAAGATCATGTTCCTGAACGATCTTGGCTTAATTAGCGAAGAACCCATAGACTACGAGGGAACCAGGGTGGTCCCTAGGGAACTCTTCCACAAGATCATATATCCCTTGGTGAGGTTCGACACCGCTGAGGGAGACAGAGACCTGACGGTGCTGCTGGTGAGAGTCTCGGGTATTAAGGACGGGAAAGAGATGAACTTCAGCTACGATATGGTTGATTTATACGAAGAGGATAAACAGATAACCTCGATGGCTAAGACCACGGGATACACTGCAGCCATAATAGCCAGAATGCTCGGGCGAGGAGCAATCAAACAAAAGGGAATACAGTGGCCGGTTCGTGTAATCCGCGGCGAACTGTGTGATGAACTCCTTGGGAGCCTTAGGGAGAGAGGGGTGGTCGTCACCGAAACGGTCACAACGACTCGGACACTATAGTTACCTGTTTCGATTATACCTGATTATTAGAAGACTCAGGTAGCCGTGAGTATATTATTAGAGACAGTATGGTCGGGACGTGGAAGACGCACAACTCGAACTTAGGGTCTAGAAACATGTAGCCCGTCCTCTGTATGAAGCCGATGATGAGTGAAATGGCCATCAGAACCATGACCGTTGTCCTCCAGGACTCTTTCTCGCCGGGCAAACCTCTAACCAATCCATTTATGGTGAGCCTAGGAGATCGATTAGGGGAATGTCTTGGAACGTGCCTTCAGGAAGGCTCCTCCTAACAGTCATCGGTAGAACCCGCTCGTTAAGCTCCACTATGGCGATGTCTATTGCGTCGCTGACATCTATGTCGAGCTGGACGAGTATCGGTGCGCCCAAGGACACCTGTAGCGCTCTGGCTCCTACTATTCTCGCCCTCTCGAAGCGCGTCAGCTTCGGAGGCCCGATCATCACATTATCACTCAATTTGATCGCTTCAACATGATTCAGTGGGTTCAAGTTTGGCTCAAACACAGCGTTTCTTCTCGAGGCCCTTGTTGTCTGATTCATTTTTAGGTTTGGCAGCCAGTGAACGAAACAGACAAGCACCTCGAAGCTATTACCCAAACCAAAGAAACTAGATATAAACATTTTCTTGTTTTATAGCTACCTTAATAAACCCGTTCAAATGGAACCGACAAATATCTAGATAAAGATGGGAAACAGAGGTTTTTCCACGTTATTTCTCGGAAACGACCTCGTTTCTCATGACGCCCAGTTTCTCGATGCCTGACTCTATCACGTCCCCGACCTTTAGGAGCCCCAATGGGTGCGCGGCACCTACACCGGATGGAGTGCCCGTGGCGAAAACGTCTCCCACCTCCAAGGTTATGCCGTCGCTCAAGGTGCTTATTATGGTCTTGACGTCGAAGATCATGTCGCTTGTGTTGGCCTTCTGACGCGTCTCGCCGTTGACCCTGCACCAGAGGTCTAGCTTCTGGGGGTCATCCACCTCTTCAGGGGTCACCAGGTATGGGCCCATGGGGGCGAAGGTGTCCTGGCTCTTGCCCCTGTACCACTGGTTATGCTGCCGCTGCAGCGTACGCGCGGAGATGTCCTGGAAAACCATGTAGCCCGCCACGTGGTCCAGCGCCTCGTCCTTGGAGATGTATTTACCTTCTTTGCCGATGACGAAGGCTAGCTCCACCTCGTAGTCCAGCCTCTCCACGGCCCTGTTGTAGACGACAGGGTCGTAGGGACCCGTTATGGATGTCGGCGGCTTGGTGAAGAAAACAGGGTGCGGCGGCAGAGGTCTGTCACTTCCCCCCTCCTTCACGTGCTCCGCGTAGTTCAGGCCCATGCAGACTATGTTCTTCCTAGTTCTCGGTATGGGGGCGGCAAGACTGACTTCGCCGAGCTTCATTAAGCCCATGGATTTCCCTGAGGCCAGGTTTTTCTCTGCCTCCTTCACTGCGTCTCCAGCCTTCTCCATCCCTTTCACCCCCATGTCCAGGAGCCCAAGCATGGAGAGGTCTGAACCCATTGTCTTGTTAAGATCTAGCATGTGGTCCTCTACGACGGCCCCGAGTCCGTACCCATTCTTTGTCCTATGTGTGATGAGCTTCATGTCAGATATTGAGGCATGCTTCAACTTTTAACACTATTCACGGTGGAAGGTAAACGAGATATCCATGAACCACGTGTATTGGGCCATGGAAGTCAATACGCATGAGAAAGCCGATCCGAGGCTGCTGGGGACACCAGTCCTTTTAGAGAAGGGTACGGCGGTCGTCGAGCTCACGGCTACAGAGGAGATGGCCGTAGATGACAGGGGCCTCATCCACGGTGGGTTCACCTTCGGACTGGCCGACTACGCCGCGATGCTCGCCGTCAACGACCCTCTCGTGGTGCTCGGTTCGGCTGACGTCAAGTTCACGGCGCCCGTGAAGGTAGGAGAGAGTATGGTGGCTACAGGCGTCGGCGAGGCCGTGGACAGCAGGCGGCGCGACGTCTCGGTGGAGGTCTCCGTCGGAGAAAAGGTGGTGCTCAAG